>Ga0247661_1000010_pt1 | contig 44665 bp, 71 predicted proteins | sample CNK02_metaG_FD_182799 | JGI IMG/M metagenome (GOLD analysis project Ga0247661, IMG submission 182799) | Soil microbial communities from Purdue University Martell Research Forest, Indiana, United States - CNK02 | ecosystem: Environmental > Terrestrial > Soil > Temperate forest > Bulk soil...
ACGCGACCGACCCCAAATACGCCAGATCCTGCAGAAGGGTATTGAGCGCAATCAGCTGCTCGGCATATTTGGGGTCGGTCGCGTACCCCTCGCCCTGCAATGCCGCTGCGAATTTAGCGAAATTCCCGGCCTTGGCGGCGGCCAATGCCAGCGGGTATCGCCGCTGAATGCGCGCGGCCCAATCCTGCAGGCTGCCCATCCAATCGTCGTAACGCCGGAACGGGCGCTCAATGATGAGGTCCGATCCCTTGCCTTGCGGCACCTTGGACACCACGTCATTCGGGCGCGACCAATAGTGGACCTGCTCCGGCGGGTGCGGCGAATATTCGCCCGTCTTCATGATGATCGCCGGGACTTCCGGGTGCTCGATCAGCCAGGCCTTCACGTGCTCCATCCCCATCGTGGCCGGAATGCCGGCCTTCGCCAACACGTCGTCGGCGGTGACCCCAAAGAGGTTGTTGGCGTTGCGCGTGAGCGCAGAGGTGCCGTGTGCGGATTCATGACAGGCCTGCACCATCGCAAAGCGCCAGGGTATTCCCGTCACGGCCTCGATCGCCAGAGCCGGCGTGCGGATGGTGTCGATGAAATTAGACGTTGCTGGATCCACGTTTTCTGTCCTCCTCGTCGAGCTCTCGATCCGTTTGTGCCACTCCACAAGAACGGCACTGATAAAGACGACCGCACGGCTCATCCCATACAACAACCATTTCTCCACCGTCATTGTGGTGTTTGCGGCTGGGAGCTCGGTTCATCGTGAACCTCGGGCACCACGACCGGCTTTGGCTTATGGTGCTTGGCCTTCTTGGGCGTGGCCTTTTCTGTGGCGACGGGTTGCGGGTGAATATGTCGCCATACGGCCTTTGAGAAGTTCTCCACGTGATCCCAATTCATGATTAGCCAGCCCGCCACCAACACGGAGCCCGATGCTGTCGCCCAGATGAAATGCCAAAAGTAACCCTCGCGTTTATCCTTGGTCTTGCGCTTGCCTTCGAGCTCCCGGATCCGCTGCTCGTGGCCGTCGTTCCCGGCCATGTCGCCGTTCACGGTATTGTCCAGCGCTTTCAGCTCCCGCCCTAAATCGCCCTTGGACGCCTTGAGCTCGGCGCGCAGCAGATTGACCGTGTTTTCCAGAACGTGCATCCGCGCAATAAGCCCGTCGGTATCGAGATCGCTGTCGCCGCGGATCGTTTTATCAATGGCGACGTATTTTCTGAGCAGGTCATTGGTCAATCGCTCCGCAATGCGATGCTCCGCTTTCAGCGACTTTAATTCGGCTTCCAAATCCCCGAGTCGCTCGCTGTCCAATCACGTCACCCCGCCTTTAATCCGTGTTGTCGGTATTCGGCAACACTTGGAAATATCCGACGTTCGTCAGGATCGGCACGCTGCCGAGCGTGGCCTTGCCCTGAATTTGAAAGAGCCCCAACTCGCTCAAATCGGTGTTGTAGACCGTGGTGTAAGCGATCTTGCCGTCGGTGCCGTCGGTTAAAAAAGCGGCCGTGAAATTCTCGGACGTCACCGTGTCCGGGTAGAGCAGGCAGACCAAAAGATTCGTCGCCCCGGAAATATCTAGCGGCACAGGCACGTTGCCATTGGCCGCCGTGGCGATGGGGTCGATGAATTCCACGATCAATTGGATCGCGGCGCCGTATTGAAAGGTCTGCATGGGCTGTGGGATCATCTTTAAACTCCTAGCTGAAACGGTTTTTTAATCCGCGCGACCAATTGAAATGTCCAGCTGCGCATGGCGACCAGCTGCTGCGTAGACGCCTGCCAGGCCAGCAGCATAAAAACGGCCGGCCGGACGATCGGCAGATTCCTGAAAAACGGGCCCGGCCTTTTCCCGCCCAGCGCATACTTTTGAAGCGCGACAACCGCTGCCATCAGAGCATCACAAACACGTCGCCGGGACTCGGTGCGTTGGTCAGCGCCGTCACGGTGAGCACCCCGTTCGTCGGGTTATAGGCGGTGATATTGGTTTCCTGCCCGGCGCAGACGCCCGTCGCAAAGGCGATCACGCGGCCCACATACGCCTGCGAGTGCGCGTTGGTGAGATCCGTCGGGAATGAGGAGGTCGTGATCGTGCCCGAGGCCACCGTGACTGCGGGGATAATGATGTCGGCAGCGGCCGCCATGTTGATGGGCGCGGTCCCGTCCCCGGCCAGCGTTTGCACGTTCGCGCCCTGGCTCTGCATGAGCGTCAGAAACGAATCGCCGCCCGGCAATGCCGGCAGCGTGGGCGTGGCGCCGTTCTGCTGAAAAACAAACTCGGTCGATAGCGTGCCGACCGCAATGCCCGCCGGATAGGCGACCTTGTAAATGCCGCTGCTCACGTACTCGACCAGCGGGATCGCGTAATGCGTCCAATTGGCCTGGTTGTAATTTTCCCAGGCGGCAGAATCCTTGTTCCAGAATTGGCCTGTCGGAGGGTTCCAGACCACGACGTAAACGGTGCGGCCAGACAGGTATTGCGTGACGATAGGAACGCTCATCGAATCCTCCTGGCTGTAAGTCGCCCCGAAACGGTCGGCGGACCCCCTGTGTAATTTCCGGCCGCTTTTAATCGATACGTCGTGGTTGTTCGGAGCTCGAATCTGTAACTAGGAATTGAGTAGGTGAAGGCCAGCGTGCCATTGGCCTGCCCTACCGTGACGAGAACGGTCTGCAGCGTCGTATTGACATCGGTGCCATCATCGCCAGCCAGTGTGCTTAGAAAAATAAAGGCGTTTCCTGTGGATGTGCCGCCGTTCAAACTGAAAACACCGAACGCCGTCACATCCCAATCGCCTGGCGTGAGCGAGATGGTCGTGATGTCCCCATAGTGCCCGCTCGTCGTTAAACTGGTCGCGCCGACCACCGACGAGACGAATTCCCCGACATTTCCCGCGAGCGCATTGTCAGGGACGGATGACCCGACGATGCCATACAGCGACGTGCTCGAGAAGGCGATATTTCCAGCCCAGGTGACTGACGATCCATTAACGCCCGAGGTCGTCGCGCCGTTGCTCCAGGTGACGGTCGTGACCGTAATGTTGAGCGCGCTCGCAGCTGGATTGACGATCTGGCTCGCATGGGCCTTTAGGGTAAATAAAGGGATGAAAAGGTATAGAAGGGTGCGGATGGGTTTAGTGGTCATGATTGGGTGTAAGAGATCGACCCGCTGATCTGGGCGGTCCCGCTCTGGTTGATGATGAAGGCGTTACTGGCCGACGTGACGAACCAGGGCTCGCCGGAGAAGTCCAGAATGAAAGCGCCGCCGGCATTGAAGGTCATGGCCCCGGTGAGGTTTGTGGATCCACCGCTTTTAAACGTGATGTTGGTGGCCGCGCTCACCACAATGAACATGCGGAAGACGCGCACGGTCTGCGCGCTCTGGGTCGACACGATGACGTTGTCGCCGGTGGTGCTCGAGCTGATAGCGATGGTCGTCAGCGCGCCCACCGTCGGCGTCTGATAAACGATCTTGCCGATGTTGGCCGTGCCTGCGCCAAGCACGACGGTGTTTGAGCTGCCGTCAATATCGACCGAGGCACGCAGGTTGGCGTTGGTGCCTTGGGTCGCCGTAACCGTGCCCGCAATAGGATACGTCCCGGTCCCCGGCGACACGCTCCACGCGCCGCTTTGCGTCGCGGTGACCGTATTGGAGCTGCCATCGATCATCACGCTGCCGCGCAGATTGCTATTTGTGCCCTGGGTCACCGTGCTTGTCCAGGCGCCGCTCTGCGTGGCGGCCACCGTTCCGGTGACCGGATAGGTGCCCGTGCCCGGCGATACGCTCCAGATCCCGCTCTGTGTGGCCGCCACCGTGCCTGATACCGTGGCGGTCGTGGGATTGGTGACGTAGACAGGCTGCGTGGTTTGCCAGAAGGTTCCGGTGACAGCGACCGACCCGCCCACGTTTACAGTGGACCCGGTAACACTAAACGATGAATTTGAAACGGTGATGGTCCCGCTGGTCACGCTGACCGCCTGCGAGGAGGGCCAGAAGGTTCCCGTTACCGCCACCGATCCCCCGACATTGACGGTCGATCCCGTAACAGAAAACGAACTATTGGAAACGGCGACGGTCCCGCTGACGGGTTGCGTGGCCTGCCAGAAGGTCCCGCTGACCGGAACGGTCCCGTTGATGTTGGCATTAACCGTCGATCCGCTCACGGAAAATGAGCTGTTCGCCACAGTCACGGTCCCCGAGACGGGCTGCGTGGCCGGGAAGTTTGAGACCTGCACCGTATTGGACGACCCAGCGATCGATACGGAGGCGCGCAGGGCCGTCGGCTGGGCCTGGATCACCGTGGCGGGCGTGGCAATCGTCACGTTCGGCGTTCCGTTGATGGAGACGCCGCTGGGAATAGAAACTGAGGATCCTGTGACCGTCCCGATGTTGTTACCGCCGACCGGGATCGCCCCGGAGATCGTGACGGCGGGCGTGTTGGTGATGTGGACGTTTGGCGTATTGATCACGTTGACGCTGCTGATGCCCACGATAGAGAAGCTGCTGTTGGTAATCGTGACGGTCGAAACGTTCAAGGTCACGGACGGCATGGCGCTCACAATCACCGTCGAGACGTTCACCTGCCGGGTGTTCACGGTGCCGGGGATGGTGATCGAGGATCCGGTCACCGTGCCGATGTTGTTGGTGCCCGCCGGCACGGCCGCGCTCAAGGTCACGCTGGGCGTGTTCGTGACGGCGAATCCGGTGTTTGTAATGGTGACCGTGGACCCGGTCACGTTGGCGCTCGAGACATGAACGGTCGGCGATCCGGTGATGGCGACGTTGACCGTGCCCGCCACCGACACAGGGACCGTGCCGGCGATATTGACCGTTGATCCGGTCACGCTGAACGAGGAGTTGTTCACCGTAACATTGGCGATCGAGATCGTGGAGCTCGCCGTGGTGTAGAGGGGGTTGCTCTGGGTTCCGATTTCAGTGCCTGTGTTGTCCCGCAGGTTCACGTGCTGCGCGCGATACTTCGTCATGCGGAAGGCCGCCGTGGTGGTGGACGCCACGGGCGGCAGCGTGTCGGAATAAACCCCGCCGTCGGTGCCCATCACGGAGGAGCCAGCCACAAACGTCGTGCTGTCGACCGTGATGGGTCCTGACGCCGCAGAAGGACCTGCCCAGCTAAGGCTGGGCAGGGAAAGCGCGGCCGCAATGACGAGGCGTCGTAATTTCATGGTGGTCTCCGTTACGGGTTGCTCCCGTTGATCTTGACCGCAAGAGAAATACCGCCCGTTGTGGGTCCTGTCACGATGGCCTCTAGGCATTGATAATTAACCGGCCCAAGATCCCATGTGGTGGAGCCTGCCGTATACGGCGTGGCGAAGGTCAGGCTCGATACGGAGATGCCCAGCGACGTGGTCGTGAAATTAACGTAATTCACGCAGTCGTTGGATACTGCCCATTGAAGGCCCAGCGATCCTGTCAGCGACAGCGGGCTGAGCGTGATCGTATGCGGTCCCGTCACCGACGAGGAGGTCAGGACAAAATACTGCCCTGCCAGCGCGCGCGCGGACGTGGTCGCGAGCTCGATATCGTTCGCGTCGACCGAGATGCCGTAATACGTCGTGCCCGTCACCAGCGGCGCCGGCAACGTGGCTCCGCTCAAGAGCAGCGGCTGGCCCGTCGCGTACCCGTGCGTGGGAATAAAGATGTTCGGGCTATTGATCGTGATAGCGGAATTGGCCCCGCCCACATACGTCGGATGCGATACGGCGAGCGCCGATGGCGTGGAGCTGACCAGGGTGTAATTGGACAGCGTGCCCACGGCGGTCGATGTCGTAAAGACCACGTTCGCCGTGTTCGTCGCAACCACGATGGAGCTCAAGGACGTATTGATCGCCGCGGCAATTGCGGCCGCTGTCAGCGTGGTGGTTGCCCCGGTCGAGACGTTGACGGCTGTCCCGTTGATCGTGATCGTCGCGCGATCGGCGCCGCCCGTAAAGGTCGGTGTGGCCACGGTCATGGCCGATGGCGTCGAGGACACAATCGTGAAGGAATTCGCCGCCGTTCCGGCCACGGTGGCGGTGGCATAAACCACGCTGCCTGCGGCGCTGGCCCGGATCCCGGAGAGGTTGTTTAAGAGCGCCGCAATCGAGATGGCGGTGCCTGTCGAGGTCGTAATCCCCGTGTTTGGAATATTCCAATAGTAACCGTTCTTATAGACCGTGCCATTAACCGTCAGGTATTGGTTCTGGAAGGCGTCATCTTTGCCGCCAGAGAAGGTTGCCGCGCCGCGCACTAGGGCCGTCGGCGTAGAGGCGCTGAGCGTGTAAGCGTTCCCAGCGGTCCCCTTGGTTCTGACCGTAAAGGTCACGGTGCTGGTGTTTCCGGTCGTCGCCAGGATCTGGTTGACATAGGTGTTGGCCTGTGCGGCGATATCGGTGGCGGTGTGGCTTGCCAAATCCACGCGCCAGCCGTTATTGGTAATCGTAGTCCCGGCGACACTGATGGTTGCGGCCGTCAGGTCGTTGGTGGAATTGACCACCAGCGTATTGGTCGCCGCGGCGGACTGGATGGCGGCGTTATTGGCAATCGTGATCTGGTCCGTCGCGCTCGCGGCCACAAGACCCGAATTGGACGCGACCGTAATGGTCGCCGTCGAGACGCGCCCGTCGTTAAAGGTATCCGTCGGCGCCGTCACCGACGAATAAACGGCCTGCGCCGTAATGCGCGCGATGCCGGAGGCGTTCGGCGTGGTGTTGAGGTTCAGCACAAAGTTCTGCGAGGCCGTGACCGTCTGGTTGATCAGGTAGGCGTTATACACCCAGATCGCGGAAGCGGTCGCTGCTCCGACCATGCCAAGGACTGCCAAGGCTTTAAGAATGTTTTTCATCGGTGAATCTCCTTTAGTTTTCATGGTCGCTCAGAAGATAGAAAGACGCGTGAGATAGAATCCCCGCACGCTGATGCTGGTCGAGAAACTCGAGAGGCCCGAGCTATTAATGCTGTTGCTCCATTTGAACGTAATCGGGCCGGCCTCGTTGATGATGTTCGTTCTACAGGGCACCATGAGGTTGATCGAATTGCCGTTTTGTTCAGGGCTCGCGATCAATTCAGCGATCTGCGGCGGGTTCAGCCCGCTGCCGCCTGTATCAAATCCAAGGTACATCAGAATAAAGTCGGCCCCTGTCGCTGCCGCATAGGTGGCCCGCACGGACATGATGAGCTCCACAGCCCAGGCATAATTCGGCGGAACGACCGAGCTCACGTCGCCCACCTGCACAGTGTCATGGTGCGTCGTGTCGCTGACCACGATCTGGTTCTCGGCGAATTGCACGTATTGCCCGACCTGCAAGGTCTGCACAATATGCGATGAGACGTCCGTCAGGATCGCGCCAACGAGCAGCTTATAGGTGTATCCCGCCGGCATCGTCGGGGCTGTGGGGCTGAGCGAATAAAGGCCTTTGACGAGTGTGCCGTTGGAAATGAGGAATACGTAATAAAAGGTCGAGGCGGCCACCGACCCGGTGTCTAAGCCATCGACGCCGTTCGTCGCAATGTTCATCAGCTCGAGCCCGTTCGTGGACTTTCTAAATTTACCGCCCGTCGAATCCTCGAGCACGCACTGGTCATAAAGGAGATGCTGCGTCGTGTTGCTGATCCATCCGATTTCGATTTTTTGCGCGTAGGGAATGATCGGGAGGTTGCCCAGCTGCGCGATGTTGCCGCCATATTGCCAATTGCCGTCGGATGCCGGAACCGTCGGCAGCGCATTGCCGAGGTTAGCGTCAATGAGCGAGACGTAAATTTCCACGCCGACGTAGCTGCCCGTGTATGGGACCTTCACCACCGACCCGACGTTGTACGTGGTGCCGGCATCGTATTCAGGGATGCCCTCTTGAAAGAGATATCCCTCGAGGTAGGAGTGCACGTACATCACGCCGTTCATGTCCTGCAGGACAGGAGCCTTTGACGCCACGAGCGCCGCGCGCCAGCCCGTGTTCCAGGCGGCCAGCGATTGGATGGTCGGAATGTCCTTGGTGTAGACGGTGGCGGCGATGGCCGTTGATCCGAATTCCTCGAAATCGTCCGTCGTGCCTCCCAGACCAAAAACTTTAAGCGTTTTCCGTAATAAGCTCTGTGCCATTGTGTCCTCCCTTAAGGTGCGCTAATAAATGTCCCGGTGGTCAGCGTGAGCAGCGCATCGCTGAACCCGGAGAATGTCGGATCGTAATCTTGCTCTGCGTCCTGGAGACCAAAAAAGTCCGTCAGTAAATCGGCGCGGAACGCCTGCATTTGCACGCCCGCCGGGCGCGGCAGGCTTTGCGTCTGCAGCGCAATGCTAAAGAGCGTGTCCATATCGCTGTTTAAATCGACGTAGTACATGGTCATGTTGCCGTTATCAATCATCGTCACGTTCGTGCCAAAGAATTTAAAAATGATGTCGTCGATTGACTCAATGCTCATGTCGCATTGATGCAGTTGCGCGCGCAGCTGGGTCAGGCGGTAGAGCTCGTTATCCGACATCGAGTAAATGGGTTGCGCGGTGTCCTGCGCCGTCAAGAATAGCCAGGTCGTCAGGAGCGGATCGTCGGGCGCGTCCATAAAGCCGTTAGCGATATAGGCCGACCCGCCGGCGTCGAACATCTCAAAATAGTCCTGCGGTGTCAGGCCAAAGAGCGTGCGCTGTGCGCCGCGGTATGCCGCGATGGCGTCCAGCTGAACGCCAACGGCCCCGTCAATGGGTTGTCCGACCGGGTCCACGGTAAACAGAAATCCGTTTCCGATCTGGGCGATGATCTGGCCCTGGATCAGCGTGCCGATCAGTGCGGCGATCGTCGCCACAGCATTCGGCTGCGTGGCGTACTGAATGATCAGCAGGCCAACGTAGTAATCGATGAGTTCTTGATCGGTCATGTGATCGTGATGTTCCCCGCGGCGACCGTGAAATAGTATTGCGCTGACGTTGGCACGGCCACCGAGCCATAGCTGACCCCGTCGTCCGAGACGCCCTGGTTCGATCCAAACAGCACGACGGCCGTCGGCGCGATCTGCAGCATGGCCGTCACGATATCGCCAACGCTCGGATTGACGCCGAGCTTATACGACAAGGCGGCCGCCAGCTGCGTGATGATGGTGTCGTTGGACAAGACGACGGCCCCGCGCCAGAGAATCCCGAAGGCGATATAAAGCGGCTCGGCAATGGACGTGTCCCATTGCGCGGTGAACGTGGTGCCGTTCGGGCGCGTAATGACCTCCGATTGATCGCCTTTCATGCCGCAGCCCGGCGCCTTTTTAGCGTAGATGGCCTGCCCGATATCGGCGTCGGTCCCGCCCGTCACAATGGCCCAGATCGAATGCGCCGGCACCGTGTCGACGGTGTCGTTGGTGTAATTCTCGACGACAAATGCGTCCGTGATATCGGCCGTGGCAAGGAGCGCCGCCTCAATCGCGTCGGCGGGCCCGGTGGAGGCCAAGGCGAAGCTTTGCCCCGCGCGGACCTTGTACTGCGTGTCCGTCTCTTCCGGCACGCCGATCAAGACAGGTGCCGTAATCGTGGTGATAGTGACCCCGGACCCGTTGGCCGTGGCGTTCGCCGATATCGTGATTTGCGTGCTGGAATCCACCGAGACGATGGAGCTGTTGTTCTGGATCCCGGTCCCGCTGATCAGCATCCCCGGCACCATGCCAGCGGTCGTTGGAATCGCCGTAATGACGGGCGAGGAAATGGCTGTCGTTCCGATCGTAATAATGCTGACCGTTGGGTTATTGACCGCCGTCACGCCCAACACGGTGGTCACCTGCTGGGTAATCGTATTGGGCGATGAATTGATCGCGCCAATGGTGACGGATTGGAAAATGAGGGAGAGGGTCGTTCCGGTGCCGAACACCTGCGTTTCGAGCAGCTGCCAGGTATTGCCGCTTTGATCAATGAGCGTAAAAACGGACTGCGCGGTTTGATCGAGGCCGTATAGCGTCAGCGCGCGATCCGTCGTGACATGCACGGGCGCGAGCGTGTAGGTTCCTTGCTTGCGGGGAATGCCCAGGATCGCCAGGCGCTGGTCCAGTTGCACGCCATACGCCTGCATATACCCAAAGGAGTTATAGACCGCTTGGGCCAATTCCAAGAGATCCTCGACGCCCTGGCAGAAAATGTTAATCATCTGTCCGTCGGGAGAATTGGACTGGACGTTAATGCCGGCTCCGTAAATCGCCTGCAGCTGCTCGGTCAGGCTGGCAATGACCGTCGGCAAAGAATCAATCGTGAGGCCTGTCGGCCCTAAGCTGCTAACCATTGGTAACCCCCGCAATTTGCGACAGCTCAAGCTGGAATGACTGGCTATAGATCGTCGTGATGTTGACGGTCATCGAGATTCGGCGCGTGCGCGGGTCGAAGATCACCGTCAGGCTGTTGATGCCCATGACGCCATAGCACAAGAGAATGTTCGCGCGGATCGCGTCCTCTAGGTTTTGCTTCTGGCCCACGTCCAGAAGGTTCTGCCAATCGACGCCGTCCTTCAAAGCGAAAAAGCAGTTGTTCACCCACGACTGCAGCCAGGTCTTGATGTTCTCCTCGATCGCCGCCTCGTTGGTTTTGTAATTGCCAACCCCGGCGCCGAAGGTCCAGTCGCCGGATGGCGTGATGCCGCGGATGGTCATAGAGGCGGCCATCAGTAAAGGACCTGCTCAATCACGAGTTTGTACGCCTCGAGCGCGGCAATCGCGGCGGCCGTCAAGGGCAGGGTCGTCACCCCGTCCTGAACCGTTGTCGCTTTCAGCACATCGATGAGGCCCGTCAAAACGACGAGGAGCGTGGTGGTGGTGCTTTTGATCTGGATGAGGCCCGTGGCTTGGCTGATCGCCACCTTGCTCGACCCCATGATCATCCGTAGCTCGTCCGCCGAGTAGGCGGGCAGCGCGTCGGTTAAAGAGTTAAAGCCCACGAAGGCCATACCGTCAGAGAGGTCGTGGGCGCGACCCGGCTGCGCGCCGGCCTGGTCGAAAGGAACAGCCACGGCGCCGTTTTGAAACCACGCATCGATGTTCCGATCGGCGAAGACCACCAGGCAAGGATCGCCCGACGCGATGGGCGCCTGGAAAGCGCCGCCCCCTCCCTGGGGTGTGTAGACCGGGCAGTCCGCGAGGATCGGATACGTGACGATGGTGCCGTCCGGCAGCTGCGTGGCAAAGAGAAGCTGGATCGAGGCCGTTTTCTTCGTAGCGTCGAAGGACTGGATCCGGCCGGGGACATGGCAATAGAGGTTCTTGAAAACGTCGGATTTGAGCGCCTGCAGCGCTTCAATGAGCGTGGGCTCCACGATGGGTTTAAAGGCTTGGGTCATGACGCAGGTTGCAGAGCCTCCGTGCCCGACCAAAGGCTTAAGGTGCTGATGGCATCGCCGCAGATGGCCCCGGAGATCGTGCCGCGGTGGGTGATGCCCATGACGGCGTATTGCCCGCTGTAATAGGTCTCGGCGCTTTGCAGCTGTACGAGCTGGTTGATGACGATGCGGGGCTCAAACACCATGTCTACCTCGAGCAATGCGCCCAGCTTGCGCGGCGTACCCAGGAGCCCGGTATCGGAGCTGATTAGGGGCACGCCATCGGGCGGCGTGATATAGGTCCCCTGAGCCACGGCGTTGACCTTCTCGCCGTCAATGAAGGTCGTGTTGTTGCCGGTGAGGCGGCGAATGATGTCCCAGGCGTTGCCGAAGAGCGATAGCGGCCGCGAATTCTGGATGGCTGGCAGGGCGATAGTGCCCGCCGACACGTTGGGCATCCCACCGACCATCTGACGCACGGCGGCGTTCACGTCCCAGCCCGCGCCGAGGCTGACCGAGGCCTGCCCATTTAAAATCCCGAATCCCCCGTCGAATCCTTCAATCACGGTCGTCCAGTCCTGCTTGCGTTTGAAGGAATAGGCCGAGCGGATGTTGCCTTGAAAAATGGTGGCGAGCGGCGTGTTCTTTTGGCTGGTGTACCCGGCCTGCAGAATGATCTGCCGATAATTCAGCGTGTCGTAGCGGTCGTGGTAAATCTGCCGCCGGCGATCTGGGCCGAGGTTATAAATGGTGAAGCTTCCCGTGTTGGCCGAGGCAAAGGTGTTACGAATGACGTTGAATTCAATCGTCATCGGATAATCGATCTCGGCGGCGTTGAGGTCGTTATCGATTTGCACCTTCATGGCAAATGTGCGCCCGAATTTCATGCGGCCACCTTATACGGGCTGCGGTAGTTCTTGGCGTAGTACGCCCGAAACCGCTTGCGCCGGCACGACAGGCAATAGGACGTGTTGCTCGATCGCTTACGATCCCCCCTGTGGCAATCGGAGCAGCGCCAGCCTTTGCTCATGCCGCCACCGCCCCTGGCCCGAAGACATTGGTTTCAAAGAAGGCGACCTCGGAGGCGTCCAAGACAAAAAGCGACACGCGCCCGCTGGCGAAATCCTCAATGTAAAACGGGTCCGCGCCGTCGTTGGTATAACAGCCCAGCCCGAACGGGATCACGTTGCGGAAATCGCGCAGGACGTTGGGCCCCGCGCAGAGAATGAGGTTGTTGACCGTGATCGTTGGGTGCGAGACGTTCATCATCCACCGCTCTATCGTCGGTAAATAAATAATTTCAAACGTGATGACCGACCCGTCGTCCAATACAACCTTGGAGATCTGGGAGGCCTCATCAGAGAGATTGGTGATCTGTTGCATTATTGCCCTACCCATCCCAGCTGTTTCGAGAGCGTATAGGCCAGGCTCTGGTTGACCTTGGCGCCCGGCACGACGCCCTTGTTGGTCGCGGTCTGCGCCTGCTGCGCGAGGCGGCCCGCAAAGCTGCCGTTGTCGGCGACGGTTTCCACCTCGACGAAATTGATTTGCTTCAGCGTCACCGTAATGTCCGACCACGATTGCGTGTCCTCGGGCTGCACGAACGTGATTTTTTTGATGAGCATGTTGGTCATCATGCCGTAAGGGGTGTCGATCGTCATGGGCAATTTCTGCTTCATGGCCGTCGAGAGTTGCGAGTAAGCCTTGGCCTGTTTGCTCACCTGCGGCGGTGCGCCCGGGAACAGGCTGATAATATTCTGGGCCTTCGCCAGCGTCTGGTTGATCGTGTTTACGGTGTTCTGCACCTGCGTGACCGCCTTCTGCAGGGTCTGGGTGACGCCCGGCGTGTACCGCTGAATGTAGGCCGGCACCTGCGTCAATGCGCTCTGGGCGGCCGCCAGCGCGCCGACCACGCCCTGTGGCTTTGGCATCGTGAGCTCTGAGACAAACCCGCGCATAGTGACCTCAACCGGGCGCAGCGCGACGTGGTCTTGGATGGCCGTATTATTCTCGGCGTAGTGGTCGGTGATATCGGCCTCGAGCGAGACGTTGACGTCGCCCAAATAGCCGAAGAGAAACCCGCCGATGCCCGTGCTGGATTTCGTGCGGAGCACATATTTATTGACCAGCCCGTCGACGTATTTCTGGCCGTTCGGGATGGCGGTAAAGGCCTGCGTGGGTAGGACGGGGGTTAGAGCCATTTAGTTGTTTAGCTGCAGATGCGCATCCTCCACGGATTTCTTGATCATGCTGGCGACGTTCTGCCAGCCCGGCGCGTCAAGCGATCCCGAGTCGTTGTTCACATGCACATTCACCGTCGTCGCTAAATGGAAAATTTTGGAGGCCTCGGATTTGGCGACCGATATCCCAGCGGGGATGAGGTCACCCAAGATCCCCGCAATGTTGCCGGAGGCAAAGCCCGCGAGCTTATCCGCGGAGGTGACGATTTTGGAGAGGATCGATTCAAAGAGGATGAATTTTTGCAGCCATCCCGCATTCTCAAATTGCGAGGCGAGGTCGGCGAAGAATTTCTTGATTCCTTTCACGCCCTCCCCGGTGATCGATTTTCCGCCCGTAAAATAGACGGCGAGGTCATCGAGCACGAGGATAAGGGCGGCGACGGATGCCGTGATCGGAAAGAAGTAAGCGGCCACCAGCGCCGCCACCGCTCCGAGCGCGAGCAGGGCCGTCTTAAATTGTTTGGCCTTCTCGAAGGCCTCGGAGAAATCAGCGACCACGCCGAACATGGCGTAGCGGAAGGCCTGGCCGAATTGCACGATGGCGAGCTTGGCTTTCAGGAAATCCTGCTCCTGCCGCTCGTTGATGCCGTGGATGTGGTTACCGAATTCCGCGAATTGCCGGTCGGAGAGTTTCAGCACGTTCATCATGTTCGGCGACAGGCCCATCTGAGAAATCATGTTCGTCGCCGTGGCGGGGTTTAACCCCTGGATCCGCTTGCGCAGCTGCTCGAGCACGCCGAAAGCATTCTGCTGCGGGCTGATACCCAGCATTTGAAAGGGCGCGATGTTGCCGCGGCCCAAACGGATCTCGGCTAGGTTGCGCTCTAAGGTCGAGACAGAATTGCCCACGTCCTCGGCTGAGACGTTCGCCTGCTGGGCCACAATTTGCCAGCGCTGCAGTTGCTGCCAGGAGAGCCCGGTTTGGTTCGTGAAGGATTGGAAGGCCACGGCGGTGCTCAGAGCCTCCTGGGTCATCTTACTGAGCTCAAACGAGATCCCCGCCATGCCGGCGATGGCAGCCGCGGCGTCCACAGGCAGGTTGGCGATCTTTTCAGCCACGTCTTTGAGCGTGCCCAGACCGTGGCCTTTGATGCCTAGCGTGACGAAGAGTTCCCCGATATTCATTCCCGTCCCTTGTTCAGCTTGATATACGTCCGTTCATACACCCCAACAAACTGCTCGTATTGCATCGCCGCCACGACCCATCCGACAGGCATCTGCGTGACCTTTTCAGGGTCGCCGCTGCAATAGCCAGCCTTCGCCAGCTGCAGCGCGACTACAACACTTTCATCGGCGTTGTAGTGGACGGTTGGGTGGACGGATTCGTCTTTAACCGCTCTCTCAACAATGAAAAGGTCTTTCCGAAAAAAGGCCCGCAGTTCACCTCGATCACGTGCCAGAAGATCACGAAGTAATCCGCGCGCGCGACGTCCTTGAGTTTCGGGTCATCGAAGAGCGCCGGCGTGACCTTGGCGTTCTCATAGACGGCCCGCTCGGCGCATTTAAACAGCGCCGCATCCACCTCGGGCGACGTCCCCGCATTAATGAGCGCGTCCTTGAGCACAGTCACGTCCAGCGACAACACGTCGGCCGCCAGCGGCACGCCCTTCATGGTTTTCATCAGGGCCTTAAGCAACCCGATGGCGTCGGCATAGGACGCCTCCGACACGGACATCCTCGATCCCGACGGCAGCGTGAAATCCATTACTGGATCGTCTTCAGGACGTTCCCGAAGGTCACGTTATAGACGGAGACGCTGGATTCCACGTCGCCCTCGGCGCTGGTTTTCGCGCCGACCTGGTCTTTGAAAATACCCCCTGAGCATTGGTAGACCACGCTGTTGGTATTGCCCTGCCCGTCGCCCACGCGCTTGACGATGTTGGCGGTCATCAGGATGAAGGTCGAGATGTCCGAAATCAGCGTCTGCAGCACGCTGTTTAAATACTTGTCATCGTCGGAGCCGATCAAAAGCCGCAGGACCACGTCGCCCATGAGGCCAGTGTTGTCGAGCCCATAAATCACGTTTCCGTTCTTCGCCGCTTTGACCTTCGTGATCGGATTCGGAAACGTGACCATGAAGGAATCTGCGTCGGCGAGCGCCGTGATAATGCGCCCGTTGATGGTGATGACGTCCTGACCTGTTAAAGCGAATGCCGACATAAATGCCTCCCTTATTCCTGAACTTGAACGATGACTTGCGAGCTCTGGATGGCTCCCGCGAGTTTCACAGCGATTTGCACAACGGGTGCTTTGCGCGCGTTACGGTTGCCGGCGCTCTGCTGCGCGACGGGCAGCGAGTAAATGTAAAAGCCGCGGTCGGCAATACAGCGAATGAGGTCCTGCGAATTCCCGAAGGGCGCCGCGCCTGTCCAGGCACCGGGAGCCATGAACCCATTGTTGACGCCCTGGGCGAGCACGGTCATATAGGCCCCTTTGAGGCCCGTCATACCGACTTCTGTTTGCGGGATCTTGGTGCTGGTCTGCCCGAGGAAGTTATACCCGGAGGCCTGCAACGCGAATTTCAGCCAGAATTGCCCATAGATCTGGTCGAACCAGCCGTTCGCGCCGGAGGTGTAGAGGCCCGGATCGCCGCCGAAGGACGGGTAACAATCGACCCCGGCCGTCTGTAGCTCGGTCAAGAACGTCGGTGTCAGCGTTTGATCCGGATCGAAACCTGCGATCTGTTTGAGGTTCAGCGTCTGTGCGGTGAGCGATCCGTCCCAATTGGTCGAGAGCCCGCGCGAGGCATAGGCGGCCGCAAAGGCCGGCGTGTCGACTGCGACGGTGTTGTTGTAATAAATGCAGCGGGTGTTGGTCTGCAGCGCCTGCTGCACGTTGTAAAACAGGCCGCTTGATTGGAAGTCGGCGGGCGTGAGCGAGGCGACGATCAAGAGCTTGTCCAGCGTCTGCACGTAGGTGGCGAGGTTTGCAAACGCCGATCCAGACTCCAGCTGGTGCGCGTCGACGTCCAGCAGGATCCCGAAATAATAGACGGTGTTCAGCGTGCGCGCGATCGCCGCTTGGTAGCTCCCTGAGTCGGCCACAATCATCGGGATGATCACGAAGTACCCGCCCGAATTTAACGGGTTGGGATTCTGCGCAAAAAAGGCCGTGGCGATGGCGTAGGCTTTGGAATTGGTGCCGAAGTCCGTGCCGACGTCGGTGGCGTTGGTGTAAATCGTGAAAGCGTCAGTCGGCGACCATGCCGGCGTTTCAGACGAGATCAGGGCCACCGTGTTGATGTTCGGCGCATTCAGGAATGTGGGCGTCCCCTCGATCGTGACGTCGATAATGTAGGACGGTGGAAAAATGACGTTATTGCTCATGGCGTATGGCCTCCGTTTTTCATTCTTGCGCCGTTGTCTCCGGCGGTACGGCCTGACTGAAATCTGAATAGTACGGCACGTTCGTGTTCTGGTTCGTGATCAGCTGCCACACCCGGATGCTCGTCGTATACCGATTCAGCCGGCCCGTCTCTTCCAGCATCGACACATCCTGAAACGGCAGCGGATTGCGCGCGACCTGCACGCTGTATTGCTCCTGAATCTGCTCCGAGGCCACCGACATCAGCCCCATATACGCCAGCTCCTTTTTTACCCGCGCCGCATCGTCGTAGCTCATGAGATCGATCTGGATGTCGTAGAGCATGAGCAGCTGCTGCATCTCGGTCATCCCGGCATCGCTGGCCACCGAGTAATTCGTATTGCCGACGACCTTTCCCGACACATAGGAGATCGCCACAAACAATCCCGGCGTTTCCGGGATCTCCCATTTCTGGTTCGTCAGCATGATCTGGCCTGCTTCCAAGCCCAGCTGCGCGACCAGAATATCGGCGATGATTTTCGCCGCCTCCCGCACAGGCGCTGTCGGCTGCGCCACGGTCAGGACCCCGCAAACGGCGGGTACGGCGCCTGAATGATTTCATAGCCCCGGTATCCGGCCAGGTCCCACCGCACCGTGCTCATCACGCGATACGACGAGCCCGATTCGTCCTGCAGGATGTTTCCGGGCTTAAGCTCCTGCTCCGTAAACAGCATCCACCACTTCCATTTCCGCTCGCCCTCGGGCTTGATCAGGAGGTCCCGCGGTTTCATCGGCTGCAGCATCCCGTCGAAATAAACGTCTATTTGCGGGGTGTCGATGGCCTCAAAATCCACGGGTGCGGTCTGAACGAGCGTAAAGACTATCGGGTCCGTTAGGTCCCAAAAGGCTCCCGTCACGTCCAGCGTAATGGCGCTCATTTCGAGCTCACCTGCGACGATATCGACCGCCTGAGCTGCGCGGTATCAATGAGCGGCGCCGCCGATCCTTTGATCGCCACGGTCAAGGGCGCGTTGGCTTTCCATTGCCCAAACCCGCCCGTCGCAAACGCCATCTGTATCCACTTCTCGCAGGCGATCCCTAGGCGCTTCAAGACCGTCTTCATCTGGCCTTTCGCCAGTAACTCCGGCGCGCCTTTTGAGGCGTCGGCCAGGATCTCCTTCGTCTTGACCTGGAGCGGCATCCGCAAGAACGACCGCTGCGGAATCCGCTGCGTCGGCGATCCCACCTCATGCAGGAGGCCCACCTCGGCGTTGGTCATAACCGTCGGCACCTTAAACACTTTGCGCGTGCCACCCGTTTTGGACGGCGTGGGCGATGCCGCCCCGCGGGCGTTTTTGTTGCCGAAGATCCCGACCTTGACGACGTACTGCCCGGCCGTGTCGATGCTCTTCACGAATTTGTTTAAACCCGTGAAGTCGTATTTCAGGTTCGCGGACTGGCCCTTCATGCGATCACCACCTGATAATTCTGGGCGGCGGTGTTTCCCATGATGTCCGTGCACAGCACCTCGAAGTAATAGGTCCCAGCGACCGTCGGCGTTCCCGAGATAATTCCCGTGACCGGCGACAGCGTGAGGCCCGTTGGCAAGGTCCCCGAGGGCTTGGTCCAGGTGTATTGACCCACGCCGCCTGTGGCGCTTACGGTGGCCGAATAGGCGACGTTGTGCGTGCCGCCCGCGAGCGACAGCGTGTTGATCTGCAGCGGCTGGATGTTGAGCATCCCGTAGATCGGCCCAACGGCGGCCGGGGATACCCCTGAGACGATCGCTACATTGCCGACGATGCGCGGGGCTAAGAGGGCCAGGTACTTCTGCCCGAAGTCCGTGCGCATGTATTGGCCCAGGATGGCGCTGTTTTGCACATACTCTGGGATGGCATAAGCGATCGACACCGATCCAATGGACTTGTTTTGGATCGTTCCCCCGCCGGACGACTTAACCCCGCGCCCGCGATTAACGGGCGACAGCCCACCGGCACCCTGGACGTTGAGCGCCAGGTAGTGCGCGGACAGGTAGAGGTAGGCAATGTTTAACTCCGTCGTGGATCCAAGGGCGGTCGCGCCGTCCCATAGCCCAGGGTTAAACGACACATACGTCTCGTTGATCGAGCGCTGGATATCGTTGTCCTGCACATCGGCGAGGCTCTCGCCGTATTTGAATTCACGCGTAAACTGCGCCTTAAAGTCGGCGACCGACGGGGGATAGGACATTCCCTATCTCCCTTTGCTTTGGAATTTCTCCAATTGCTTTTTTAGGGTCTCGACATCACTGAGCGCCGCGGCCTTATCGGCTTCGAGCTGCTCAATATGCGCCGACAGGCCCGGCGCGAATTGCTTCGTCGTCGTGACGCCGCGGTACTTTTTGAGCTGCTCATACTCGGCGGCGTCGGTGAATTCCAGAGATTCGCCGATGCCGAACGTGCGGCCGTCTTTCAATTTGAACGGATTGCGGCTGTTGTTAAACAGCACCATCTTTTCAGACGATGCCTTCTCGTGCTTTTCTTTTTCTGCCATATGGTCTCCTTGGGTCCGTGGTTAGAGCGACCCCCCAAAGGGGGCCCTCGCCTTAGCTATGGTCGAAATACAGAACTTCGGGAACGCGATAGATCACCAGGCCCGTCAACTGGCCCAATGCCACACCGTTCCAGCGGAAGTTATCAGCCGACATCGGCGCGCGCAGCACGAAGGGCAGCGGAATGTCCATCCGCATGGTCTCTTCGTTGTTCCGATAGAGGACGTAGCGGTTCGTGTTGTTGAAGGCCGTGTTGTTGGCTTTATCGCCGTAGGCGCAAGGGTACATGCGGAAGTTCGGATTCCCCGTCGCCGCTTTGAACGCATCCATCAGATACGTCAACATGCTCACGTTCGGGAATTGCGGATTGATCGGCGTCACGAGCCCGAGCCAGTCCTGATACGGAATCTCGAAGGTGTCCGGCAGGACGGTGTCGTTCGAGTTCAGGAAGTAGGCCGCCATGACGGTCGCCACGAACGTGCCAAACTCCGTATAGCTCATCGTCGAGATGTTCTTCGTGATGACGGAGGTGTTGATCGTTACGCCCGTGTTGGTCAAGAGGCCAGGCACGCGCGAGTCGGAATACGACCCGAGGAACGCGGTTTTCTGCACGCCAAGATCCCAGCGCTTTTTGTTCGCCCGCATTTTCGCTTCGATCGGGTTCCAGTTGTTAGACCGGAGCGCCTTCTCAACCGCCAGGTCGGTGTACTGATACCCGCCGACCCACGTTTTGATGACGGCATTGATCGGCGCGATGTTGGCGTCGACGTTGGTCACGCGCGTTTCTTCGGCGGTGGATTGATACCCGCTCTCGAAGTCGCCGGCCGATTGATACTCGATGTTGGTCTCGATGTTTTCCATGTAAGCGCCTTCACCGACGACGACCGGCATGTACTCCGCCGGGGCGATTTCATAGAACACCTGTTCGACGACGCGCTGACGAATCAGCGTGGTCGTTTGGATCGTGTACTGCACGCCGAGTGTCGATGAGTCGATGGCGCCGTTGGAGTTCCGCATTTGGTAATCGTCAGCGAAACTCGGCTGGTAGGCGATCCCGCCGTTTTTTAGGTCTTCACACAATTGGGCATATGTCTTGGGCATTCGGTTTTTATCTCCTTAATTATTTCCTCGGATCATTAAGAATTGATCGCGAGGGGGTTGGTGATCATGACGCGCAGCGCTTGTCCGGTGACGGCATAGTCCAAAGCGATGCCGCGAGCTTTGGAGCTGGTGCCTGTGGCATTCACGTGGTTGGCGTCGTTTAGGTTGTAAACGGTCGCGCCCGGCGTGATGGTGCCGTCGGCAAGGAGCCACATCACTGGCCCAAACAACCCAGCGACTTGCACGGGGGTCGGAACACCCGAGGCGAATGTGAAGTTCTGGACGGTCGGCGTGAAGAATCCGAAGGCCAGAACATTGGCAGTGGCGAGGATGAAATTGATTACACTGCCAGCCGTGTAAGCAATGGTCGTGTCGATCGCGGCGGGATTTCCAGCAACAACAGCCGAGGCTTGGTTGGGGCTCAAGATCCCGGCGATACGGCCCGACCGCATGATGTCTAAGTCAAGGTTGCCAATTTGGACGGATTGCCCAAATTGGTTGGTATATAGCTGTGTTCCACTCATTGTTTAATGCCTCCTTAAGTTTTGGTGTGGCTTATTTACCTGCCGCGGCCGCTTCTGCCTGCGCCTGCGTTTTTCCGAACATCTCTTTCCCCCTGCGAAGCCCGTCGTTAACGGACGGCACGACAGGCGAGGGGAGCTCGCCCTTGCGCATCCGGGCCGCGTTGGACAACCGATCCGCAGCAATCGCATTGCAGATGGCGCATTTATCGTTAATGGCTGCGCTATGCTGCCCGTTGGTGTGCTGGGAATTCATAAGGAGGGCATTTTTGGCATCCTCTTCCTTTTTCTTTTTCTTTTCCTCGTCGTCGTCCTCCGCGTTTTCTAAATCCTTTTTTTCCTTTTTGTCTTTATCGTCGTCGTCCTTCTCGGCGTTTTTAGCGTCGGCCTCGGCCTTCTTTTTCTTTTTTTCCTCGTCCTCGTCATCGTCGGCGTTTTTGACTTTCTCGGCGATGGCGTTCTTGAGGTCGGAGCCCTTGTAGGTCTTGCCGTTGACGATCACCATGTCCTCGTCGCCAATAGTTTTGGCCTTCTTGGCTTCCTGCGCTTCGAGCGCGGCCACCGCGTTTTCAATGGAATACTCGGCCCCGTCGGCGCCCGTAAAAATGACCTTCGCCGGGTCGACTTCGATGGCGTTCTGAACGTCCTTCCCGTCTTTTTTAAGCCATTGCAAGAGCTTCATCGTTTTAGTTCCTCCTGTGGAATTCATAAGTTTTGCGCCCTCGTACCGCGGGCCAGCAACGACCGCGAGGTGCTTGAAACGCCCGTCAGTAACTTCCTTGTCGTATGCGACTTGGTTCAACGTGCCGGCAGGCCCCCAGGGCGGGAGCGCAGTGTACTCGCATGAAACAGCCTGGCTGAGCAGGTTCTTTCTTGTGTCCTCGTCCCAGACAAGCGCCTCGCAACAGAACCAGGCTTCCTTGGGATCCCACCACGCGCGCGTCACCACGCCGTCGGCTTTACCGTTCTTGTAGTCGTCGGGCGAGACATCGCGGTGTGCGAGATTGATGACGGGTTTTCCGACGATGCTTTTCTCGGGGTCCGAGAGCATCTTGTCGATGGCGTTTTTAGTGACCAGCACCCGCGCGCCGTCGCCGTCGTTCATGTATTCGTATTCGACGAGCCCCGGCATTAAGAATTTGATGGGGGGGGAGGCCTTGGGGAATCCGTCGCGCGTGACCAGCTTCTGCATGTCGGCGTTGGAAAGGAGGCCGTTTTCGACGGCGTTTTCCAGTGCGTGCTTAAGCGCCGGCTCCCGCATCGATTCGATGATCCCTTCCTTTTCGTCCTCGGGGACCTCGTTTTCGATGTCCGTGTCCTCAATCCCTGTTTTCGTTCCACGCCGTCCAGCGATGGTATAGCGTGGATTTTGGTCGTCGCTGGAATCGATCTCGGTGATGGACCACGTCTCACCGAGCACACGCACCTTATCGCCGACTTTTCTTTTTGCCATATACCGATCCGCCTATTTCAGGATCTTCGATAGCAGCCAATGCGCCAGAGAGAAACCAACCCCAAAGAAAAACCCGAACACAATCTGTCTCAGACATTCCGCGAAGTTCATACACCCTCCCTTTAAATGCCCGGAAAAAAGGCGGGACCAAAGCCCACGTTAATGGACCTCGATCCCGCCTAGAATCCGGGTGTTTACCGTCGCTCTTAGGAACGCGAGCCGGAGCTACCGGCGCCGGTTAAAATGTTTACGGCTTGGCGACTGCGACCAGCTTCTTTCCTTCCATCTTGAATGCCACGTCCGACATCGGTTTGCCAGTGCGCACGGCCTCGCGCAGGCGCTCAGTGGCCGTCAGCCCGGCCTCTTTCATGGCCCTGCGCTTAATCTGCTGAATGAACGACCCCTTCATCGCGCCTCCTGCAATTCCCGGCGGTATTCTTTTCGTGCCGAGGATTTATCGGTCAAAATCGGGATGGCGACACAGCGGCAGTTATAGTCCTGGCCGGGGTTTGCCTTACGGCTCGTCGCCGGGTCTACCACTGGCGGATTGGCAAACGAAAAGACTCGTCCATCGAGCACGCGGTGGTTATCGGATCCGTGAGTTCCAGGCGCGGGTCGTACGCGTGCGTCATGCGACGTTGACCAGATGTATTCCGTGACGCCCGCTTCCGCATAGCGCTGCTCGTGGTACTTCGACATAAAGATCGACGTCTCATTGCGCGCCAGGAACTTGGCTTTACGGACGGTGACCCCATAACGCTTTTTGATCGACGGGATGAGCTTGTCAAAGCGGTACCCCTCCTTCGCGTTTTCCTCGACGGCCTCCCGCAAGGACAGGACTTCCTTGTCGGCGAATTTCTGGATGTAGAGCTTCATGTTCTCGGAATATTCCTCGGCCATTGTGCGGCGGGAGGCGGCGCTCAGTTCCGGCGAGACCTCGAGCTTCTCGGCCACCGATTTAAAGCCGTCCTCGAAGGCGTCCACGGTCTTGTCGGCGTCCATCGGCCGCACGTTGATGTCGTGCTGGATGGTGCGCTGGATCTCGTTTAAGCGGCGGTTGAGCACGTCGTGGATTTCGCGGGCCTTCAGTTGGTAGGCGGCCGCCTCGGCCTTCATCCAATTCGGGACCATATTGGGGTCAATGCGAAACGATCGGCTGCGCTCGTCAAAGGTGGCGCCCAGCCGGCGCAGGGAGCTCGTGATCCCCGCGGAGAATTGCCCGGTAAACACCCCAAGCGTGTATTGAACGCGGCCGGAACGAAGCGCCGCAATCAGCGGGTCCTCCTTGGCGTTTAAGATCAAGGCGTTGATCTTAGACCCCTGTTCAATGGATTTGATCGTATGGACGAGGGGTTTAAAGATAAGGTCCCGCATGGTATCGATGATCTGGGCCTCGATGTCCCGCCAGTAGATGGGCTTTAACCGTAATGGAGCGAGCGTTTTCATTAGGTCAGTTTGTGCATTCCGTTTCCGTTCCCGTTCGGGAGCGCCGCTGCTTTAATGATCGGGCTGTGCTCATAGGCCATGATGACCTTGATGGCCTCGAGCAAAATGGCGATCGAGAAATTCTTGCGCTGCTGGCTGCTCATATCCGCGCTGACCATCACCTGGGTCTGCTCGTTGTTGTGGTCAAACGCGATCGTAATCGTGCCCTTCATGCGGCCTCCTCTTTGGGTTCTTTATCGTCGGTGGTTTCCTCGTCGATTCCGTTTTCCTCGAACATGGGCTCAGGCTCCGCGCCCTGGGACACCTCAGACTCGATGGGGATCAGGCCATCCTTTTGCTGCATGTCCATGTATTCCTGCGGGTTCAAATAACCGCTGTTGGCGTCGTCCTTCCAGCGGGCGTGCTTGGAGGTTTTAACGGTTTCCTCCTCGACGGCCGTCATGGTGCGCATGGGGTAAAACTTAAACATCAGGTCGAACGTGTCGCCAAAGAGCGAGAGGCATTTCAGCTGCAGGAGCTCGTACAGCAGCGGCTTGGCCTCTTCCCGAACCTGCGACTCCACCATGCCGTTGTAATTCTCGATATCGTCCTCGCCCGAGCTCAGGCCGGCCGCCGAGATGCCGAAGAGTTTGGTCATCGGGATCCGCAGGTTGCAGGAGAGCCCGATCCGGTTCTCTTTCCAGATTTCGGCCAGGCCCGACCAGCTGAGTTGCTTCTGCTCGTATTCGTCCTCCACGTCCATGACCAGGGCGTTATTGGTCGACTTGGCGCGGTTGGAGGTATTGAGGCGCTGGAGCATCTGCTGTGTGCCCTTCTGCGACGACAGCTGCGCCGCAAACCCTTTGAACCGATAGATGTCGACCTTGGCCTCTTTCAAAATGTCATAGACGACGTTCTGGGTGCGCAGGAAGATATTTAAGGGCTGCACGATATGCTCGACCTCGGACATGCCCCAGCCCTGCAGGATCATATTGATGGGGTACGGTGCCTCTTTACCGGAGAGGGTCTTCACGCGCGAGGCGTGGACCTTCTGCCCATAGAACGTGTAAAAGCCGTCGGGCGGGAAGCGTAGCGGGCTGGTAAGCTCCCAGCGGTGGCAGGGAATGAATTCCACGGGCCGATTGCGCGCGCCCTGCAGCGTCAGGGGTTTCTGGGGGTTCTCTCCGTTCTGAATGATGATCGCGCCGCCTCCGAAGAGCCGGGCCCAATTCATCGCGGTTTTGAAGGTCTTGAAAAACGAGGTTTTATCGAGGTCGTCGGCCAGGATTTTCAGGTCGTCTTTATCCATCATGCTCGTGTGGGAGAGCAGCTCCAGCCCACCGCGGAACCCGTCTTGCACGGGCATGTCGATGGCGGCCTGCACAATCCCCTCGCTCTTATAGAGATAGGAGAGCGCCATGTACTGGATGGTTACGACGTTGTATCCCGTGTTGTAAATGATCGAATCGAAATTGTTGATCTCGGCCGTCGCGCCGAAGCTTTGCACCAGGGCGTCGAAGGAATTGGACATCTTCGATTCCATCGAATTGACCTGGTTGCGCAGGCCCACGGCCTCGCGGTTTAACGCGCCAAGCTCGCGCTGCAGCCGGCGCACCTTCGCGGTCTGAGGGATGCGCTGGTTCATTTGGGTTTGCCCACCCAATCCCACGCCGGGTGTTCCTTGTGGTGGGTATAGACGGCGTAGCGTTTGGCGTCCATTAAATGATCCATGAATTTAACGGGTTCTTCGAGCACGATGCCGTTTTTATCCTGCCGCCATTTATAGACGGAGCGCTCTTTGTTAAGGTTGACGTTCGCGGGGATCGTGTAAAACTTGATGCGCTTACAGAAGTCGATCCCGATGTTGACCTCTTTATCAGCTGGATAGATATTGAACCCTGCGTTGGAAAATTCCTCGATGCGGTCGGGCTCCGCACAGTCGGCGTATATTGGGCGGTGCCGGAGTTCCTCGGGGATGACCTCTTTGACCTTTTCAATGAGCTGGCTGTTGGTGAGGTGGGTTTCGTAAAGCAGCTCGCGGAGGTTGCATTCCTGTTTGTCTTTGATGCCGATTTCAAGAAGAGCGGAAGGGTTGTTGTATCCGAAATCGAGGCCATAGATAACGTCGGAATTCTCGTCGGTGGCTGGGAATTCCTGAACCAATTCATAAGGCCGGTAAATAATGTTGGTGAGCGCGCCCCATTCACCCTTGGCATAAACCTGGTAGGCGTTGGGGTCTTGGTCCTTGAGATCCTCGAGAATAGCGATGTAATCCTCGCCCAGGAACGGGTTGTCTTTGTAATTAGAGTGAATGATTTCGAGCTTCTCGGCAAACGTTTTTGTGAGCATGAGACGCTGGTTGATCCAGCTTTGCTCGTCGGACGGGTTAAGGCTGAAATAGATCCGGTTGGGATTGTCCGGTGGAGCAGCCGATCGGAGGCGGGTTTGAATGACGATCCAGTCCTCCCAGGTAAATTCGCTGGCTTCTTCGAGCCAGATGTCGTTCCACTCGGTGGACTTAATTTTTTCAGGGTCGTCGATAGAGAGAAAGGCGATAAAGGCGCCGTTGGCGGGGTTAGTGATAACGTGGTTGGCCCGGTCATGACGAACACGGCCATACACGCCATAGTCGGACAAGAGGCCAACCACGAGTTTATACGCCGTGAGACGGAGCGCAGGGAACGTTTTGCGGCAGATAGCAATCTTTCGATTAGGTAGTGTAAAGAGCTTCTGGACGCAAATCTGGGCGAGCGAATGGCTCTTGCTCGAGCCGGCTCCGCCGACGTTGACGATGTACTGAGCCTTTGATCGGACGTTTCGGTCATAGACCCTTGTCGTCTGAACTTGGACTATTTTTGGCTCGTTCATAATTGGCCGGCATAAATTGTATGACGACGGGCGCTCCATTGCCGTCGGCGATCTCGTTGCGCTCCGTAAACATCTTGAGGTGCTTGCCCAACAGCTCCAGCGCCCGGACCTTGTCCCAGAACTTCACTTTCTTAATCGATCCATCTTTATCGTCGGACTCAATAGCGGCGATGGTGGCCGCGACATCGGCGGGGATCTTATGAATCGGCAGCAGCGTCCCGTCCTTATCAAAGAGCATCCGCGGGTCAATCTCGGCCACTTTCAAAAGAGCGTTCAACACCCGTTCCTGCGTGAGGCCGGCCTTCTCTTGGATCTTGGCGAGCTCTGCATCCACGGCCTCGCGCACACTAAGTTTCGCTAAGAGCTGCGCGGCCTGCTCGTTGGCGGTTTTCTTTGAATAACCCGCACGAATCGCTGCCTGCGTGCCGTTCTGGTCTTTTAAATATTCAGCCACGAACCTGCGGATCTTCGGCGGCAGGCCGTGGCTCACAAATCGTGAGCGGAGTTTTCAATATCGCGGTCGTGGACAGTCACGCCCTTCGACCCGTCGCGCGATAACGAAACCTCCGCTACTTCTCCCGTAAGGGGGACGGCATAACGACGCCCGCCTTTTAAATCGTTCTTGAGATTGGACATCCCGATGGCGAGCTCGCTGGCAATGCGCGGCCAGCAGTCTTTGGGAATGATGGGGCGCACAATGTGGGTAAAAAAGACCAGCGCGCTTTCGAGCCCGGCGAATTCCTGATTTTCAAATTGTTTTTTTGCGTGGGCAAAGGCGCGGCAGAATGACGCATCCTTGCGTAACCAATCATGCACGGCGTCGCGTGAAATGCGGGTTCGTTTAGCGGCGGATCGGATGGAGCCGAGGAGGGCGTACGCTTTTAAAAATGGAAATTTGCGGTGTTCCTTGCGGGCGCGGGAGGTGTGCATGTCGTCTTTCAGGATAGACGATCTGCCACAAACGCGCCATTAATGATTCCCTACAATTGGTTGACTTGCTTGAGCGGTCTGACGATTTTCTGGGGTGGGCCGGCCCGCTGCGGGTGACGGAGAGAATACGTTTCGATGTACGTCATGCGCACCATCTGGTGCCGAATGATAATTTTCTGGACGCATTGCCATGTGACGTTCATCATGGCAGCGACCTCTTTGGGCGCCATCCCGGCGCGTAAATGCCGGATTACAGCAGCGACCGTGTCTTTGGTTGTCTCTCGCAGGCGACTTCCCCCCCTCCAGGGTACTTCCTGAGCGCAGAACATTATGCCCGGTCGCCGTCTATTTGGCAACTATCGGGCTGGACAATTGCCGTCAATGGTGGCATAATGTCACCGTCCTTTCGCGGGCCTCTGCGCCGGGTGATTCCGGCGCTGCGCACCCACGGGTCCAGCGGCCGGTGATGACCACATGGTCCCCGCAGTTCAATAGGGGCTTTGAAATCCGGCAGCCCAGCGAAGGACATAAATTTCAGGGGGACGATTGAAGCAGGTTAAGGTGTTCGCCTGTTCGGAGGAAGAGTGGGTCGCAGCCTATACCCCGCGATCAGCACTGCGGTTTTATTTGAGTGAAACGGGCGTGGACTTCCGCTGGGACATGGACGGCGAAATGCCGCAGGAGGTCAGCCCCTCGGAAATGGACCGCTTAAAATTCGTTGAGGACGGCGAGCCCTACGACGGCCCGCACAAATCGTTTAAAGAAAAACTCGCACAAGTAGTACAGGATCCGGGCGTGACGTTTCCGTGCTGGTTTGCCATTTCAGAATAGCATCACGACCAATTCGGTGACGTCACCACAATGGTTCGGGAGTACGAGGGCTTAATGGAAAAACAAAAGCGAGTTGCCATTTATGCCCGAGTTTCCACGGCTGACCAAACATCCGATAACCAGCTGCTCGATCTGCGGAAATACTGCGCGTCTCGTGGATGGACGGTTGTCGATGAATTTGTTGACCACGCCATATCGGGCTCGAAGAAGGACCGCCCGCGTCTTCGTTCACTTATGGAGTTTGCTTGGCCGGGAGTCGTGGACTGCGTGCTGGTTTGGCGGTTCGACCGATTCGCCCGCAGCCTGTCACATCTGGTGCAGGCACTCGATACTTTCAGGGAGCGCGGTGTTGATTTTGCCTCCCACCAAGAACGAATTGATACGTCCACCTCACAGGGCAAGCTCATGTTTGGGATCTTCGCTTCCTTTTCCGAATTCGAGCGCAACCTCATTCAAGAAAGAATTTACGCCGGACTGGCCCGCGCTCGCTCCCAAGGTAAGCGATTCGGAGCGCCGCCCCTTCCTGACACCAAGCGCCAGGAGATTCTTGCGCTCCGCGGCACAGCCTCCATCCGATCTATCGCAGCTCGAGTTGGCGTTAGCAAATCGTTAGTCCAAAAAGTGCTGTCCACGAAAGGGGGTCCAATTGTGGCTTCCACCATCGACGGAACCCCTGTGGCTTTCTGAGTGGACACGATTCAGGTGATTTATGGACAGCTGTAAGAGTTCTTATAAAGGAAGGTGTGCCTTGACCGACAACCAACAGAAGCGAATCGTGGAAATCACCAAGCGCTGGGCCGAAGGCGGCGCCGGGCGTTCGCTGCCGCAAGCGATCGAGGACATGGGATTTTTGACCGGGGTCATTTACGATCTGGAGGAGCAGCTGCGTGCCAAGAACCTACGATCTTAAAATCTGGCCCAAGCATTTTGAGGACGTGCGCGCCGGCACCAAGAAATACGAGGTACGCCGCAACGATCGGGTCTTCCTGGTGGGCGATGAAATCACGTTGCGCGAGTGGGATCCGTTCAAGGCCACCTATACCGGACGGGTGTGCCTGGTCCGCATCATCCATGTGACCGATTCGACCTCTTGGGAATTCATCCCGGTGTGGATCACGGTCTTCGGCATCGATCTCGCATGAGCATCCTTCACCTTCCGCTCTACACGATTTATAAAGACCCCTCCGATTATCCCGGCATGTACGTGGTGCGGGAGTTCCGCATCGTCCGCGGCAGCCTGGACCCGGTCGCGGCGAAGGCCCCGATGATTGTGACGCCAAAGATTCAAGAGGCCCGCGCGCGGATCCCGTTTGGCTGCGTGCCGATTATGCGCCGGCCGGAAGACGACCCGTGTATTGTGGAGACCTGGTTATAGGGAGGCCCATCGATGCGAATGCGTGCGGTGATTAACGAGAATCAATTTTCAAAGCTGGTGCGCGGCGATATCCTGGTGCTGGAATTAAACACGGGCGACATCGTTGAGTTTTCCATGTCCGACATCGGCTGGGACCGCATGTATTATCAGATCGAGCGCGCCATCCGCGACCACGAGCACGACCAGGATTCAGCGGCGGCTGCCGGAAATCAGCAGGATGGTCAGCAGGACAAAAACGAAAGCCCCGCAAGCTAACTGCTCAGGCGACAGAGCGTCCATCAGGTCGTTCATCGTCCGTCCTCCATAGAGACACGTTCTTTAAAGTAAGCAAGCTGAGTATTACGGATGGGGTCAGCAGTGGATACACGGCGCAGGGGCTCACTTTTAAAAAGGTTGAACATCTCCCGGAGGATTGTCCGCTGGACCGCTATGGTTTCAAAAAGTCTGACGAGTTCTTCGTCGTGGTAACAGCCATTAAAAATGTTCTTTTGGATATCGTCGAGTTGCGCTGGCGTCAAGGCCCGGCCGTCATACGGCATTCGGTTAATCCCCCTTTCGGCGCTCGTCTGTGTAGGTCCTCTCGAATGCCTCGTGGTCGAGGTTATGGCGAATGCGTCCGGGCATCTCCACAAGCCATTGACCTTTAAAGCCCTTCACCCACCCGCGCGGTGTCTCGTACAAAAAATCGTCATGCTCGATGCGGATGGCCTTTACGTTTTCGCTTTTGCTTCTGAAGATTTGCCACTCGACCTGCTCCCCCATTTTGATAATCATTTAAAGGTTCGGGAGACCGCACAGGTCAGGATAAACGTCACGACGGCCACAATCAGGAAAATAAGAATTTTTTCCGTTACTGAAAATGGACCGCGCACAATTTCATGGTAAGCGACGACAGGGGTATTCGACTAACGTTATTTCCCTACATTTAGGAGATGTCGCGCCATCGCCGTGCGGCGCTTTCGATTTGCCCGGCCAGGGACCGCAGCGCCTGGGCCTGGTTATAAACATCGAGCGGGTATCCCGAGGCGATGAGGCCGGAGCAGCGGTCGCGCAGGTTCGCCAGGTGGGTGTACATCTCGCGCTTCAAAACTTCCGTTCTGGGTTCTTCGTCTTTCATAGGCCGCCGGCTATGCGCGCGCGGGCAACGATGTCGGTGTCGATGCCGCAGATGCATCCGAGATCGTGACCTCGACGCGCGGGTTGTCCTTGTCCACCAGGTAGGAGTCGGTCAACTCCACCAGCCATTTCTGGGAATCGTTTTTGATCCGCTCCATTTTGACTAGGGCGTCCAGAATCACCTTCGACCCCGCACGGATGTTGTCGCGGTCCCGGCGCTTGTCCTTCTCTACCCAAGTGAAATGCACCTTCACCGGCCCCTTGAATTTTGGGACGTTGGAATAAAGGATCCACCGCGCGATCTGGCGTTTCATCTGCTGGCGCCGGAACGACTGAATGAACCGATACTTTGGAATTTTCAGCGTTTGGTTCAGGCTCTCCAGGCGTCCCTGCATGGCGAAGGTGAACGTCATTCATTCCCGCTCACTTCTTCGTTTTTCGCTTTAACGATTTGGTCGCGCATGTACTTTTCAAACTCCTCGGCCCGGACGTCCAGTTGCTTGCACGACAGGCGAAAGGCCTCGAGGCTTTCCAGCATTTTTATGATCTGCCGCGGGGGTTCCAGGTTATTTCCTCCATTTAGGGATGCGGCTGTTGAGATACGCCGTGCGATCTGCGTTGAGTAATTTGATGCCAAGGTCTGTGATGGTGCCGTCGGGCCAGATCAAATAGGCCGCTCGCAGGCGTTCAAATATGGTCTTCGCGCGCGTCTCGGGGATGGTGGATAGTTTACTGAGCTCGGCTATATTGACGGAGGCGTGCGCCCATAAGGTGGCAAGGACGGCCACCGGGTCCACGGTATCGCGCACGTTGAAATCTTTAACGGTGAGCGGCAGCACACGCCAAGCCGAGAGGACCTTTTTCGCCTCCTCGTCCTCCAGCACCAGGTTGACCGACTCGTCTTTAGTCAGTTTGGTTTTGACGTACTCCAGGGCCATCACGTCTCAATCCACTCGAGCTCAATGAGGATAGGTTTGCCTTTACCGAGGGTGGTTTCAATAAAGCGTTGGCCGCATTGGCAGGCGTGCAAAATGCCTTTGCACCAGACGGGCCAGGCGCCGGGGGGTAAATTGTCCTTACGATAACCGGCCTCAACCTTCAGATCGGTCTGGATTGGTTGGTGTACATGCATCCCGTAAATAAGTCCCCTCCCCCAGATCCCTTCTCCGTTATACGGCGGCGGACTCCTGCGGCACGGCATCCACAATGGGAATGTCTAAAATTTTTCTTCGCGCGTACTCGGCGCCGGATAGGCGCGCGCGCTTGGCCCGCTGGCTGCACTGCAAATATTCGGCGCGGTTGACGCGCACCGTAATCCGCAGCGGGCGTTTTAGAAATTGTGTTTTCTTCTTTTTTGTCATCGTGTCCCTCCATCCTTTATTCACGCTGATTATTCTCCCATTGGGTGGCGGCATTGTGCCACTCATTTTTCCCTACAATTCATCGGTGCTCTTCCAAGATGCCCAGGTGCGTCTGCGGTTCTTGGTCACGATGCACCCAACAATACGCAGCGCACCAGGTAAAAAAGAGATTGATAACGACAGCCCAGATCAGTAGGCTCCGCATCCTATTGGCAGACTCCACCTCCGCAATAAGCGATTCGATCATTTCCTTGATCTGCACCTCGTTTAAGGTGCGCCATTTATCACGGAGTGTTTTGACTTGTTCGGGGGTCAATGCAGAATCTCCACGCGCGGCTCCTTCACTTCAAAATAGGAGGCCCAGCCAAAGAGGTCCCGGCAGAACCGCTTGGCGTCCTCGAACCCATGCTCCGGGTTTTCGCTGGAAATTTGGATGGCGTCCCGCAGGCGCTCTTTAAGGCGAATGAGCGCGGCCGTCACGATCAGGTCATAGGGTTTAAAGTGGGTCATGCAGCTGCAGGCATAGCGGCCGGGCTCCTCCGTGCGTTCCCAATCGCGCGCAATGTATCGGCGGTCTACCACAAACGGCTCGCCGGCGCAGCTGCCGCCACAGGAGCGCGTCTCAAGGTACGGCCCGCTGATATACGGCTCGGCTTTGGGATCATAGGGCGGTTCGACCTCTTCAATGCCCTTCGCATTCATTCCCGCAAACGGCTTTCCTAAATCGCGGTAGCGGTGCCCGCAGGTGGCGCTGCCGTTAAAGGCGACCGTCTCCGGCCCGACCTGGGGCTTGCCTTTGCCCAGGGGCCCGGCTAAAAAAATGCCCATCTCTTCCGCTTTACCGATAATGATCCGCATATCGTCAACGAATTTTTCAAACGCAGAACGGTCCAGCTCTAAGATACGGCTCCAATAATGCGCGTATGCCATGTCGTGGTGTCTCCTGTCATTCTAGCATGGGTTGTGCCATTATGACACCATATACAGAGATGTAAAGGGAAGGCCTAATTTTCTATGGGCAGGATGCTGATAGGAGAGCGTTGGCGTCCAGCGTGCCGTTGAATTCGCCCGCGGCATTCGGTGTGCGGATCTCGTAAGGGTCGGCGCCCCTGCGCTGCGCGGGCGCCTTTAAAATAACGACGCCCTCCGCATTGGCCGCGCCCGAGATAGTGCCCGGCTGAATCTGCACGGCCCCGCCCGGCGCGCAGGACGTAATCAAAAGAATTCCAGAACCCGACGGCGTTGACCCCACGGCCGCCGGCGGGGTTCTGGAATGAATCGGGGGAAGGAATAGCAGGATCTCCAGCATGATTTCGAGGGTGTTTATGGTCGCACCTTCTGGATGGCTTGGCGCGCCGCATCGCAGGTATTATGCGGGCATTCAATAAAGGTTCCGGGTTGGTCCTGGTGATAGGCCTGGTGAATTGTCTGCGCCATCCACCGGATGGTCTCTAAAAATTCAGAGGCCGATGAATGCAGCGGACAGATCATACTCATGTGGCCCCTCGATTCAGGGTCTTCGACGCGCGCGAAATAACAACCGCAGACATAGTTTGCGATCATGAGGCGTGCTCGAATTTCCAGCGGTTCACAAACCGATTCCAAAGCCCGGTCGCTACAGGCCGGGTCAGCGCGCCTTGCAGAAAACAACACGGCTGGCAACCGACCCAATAGAGCTCGCGCGAGGCATAAGCGGCCCGCTCTTTCCATGCGTGCGGCACCCGTAAACACTTCGGGCATTTGAGTGCTGTGGCATTTTCAGTCATGGCGATCATTGCGTTTTTCCCCCTTTGGATTTTTTCGCGGCAGCCATCGTGGCTGGATGCTGCGCGCCTTCAAAATCGATGTGCACAATATTGATCTCGCAGCGGCGGCACCACAATTGCAAACCGCGGCGCGTCCAGCCCGCCTCGATTTTTACCCAATCGCGCGCGGCGATATCGGCGGGTTTGTCTTTTAAACAATTCGCGCAGTGCATGAACAGCCCGATGGAGTTTGTGTTAGGAATTCGGCGGGGCGGTTTAAAGGTGCGCAGCGCGTTGGCGCGCTTGAGCAGCTTGTTATAAAGGCAGATGCTGCAGGTCCCGGCTAAGATTTCCGATTCCGCGCAAACACACTTCTCCGCTTGCAAAAGGTCATGAAGCGCGTCCGCTAATTCCCGCTGCAGTGTTTTCATGGGTTCTCCTCCGCCACGATATGCTCCTGTAATTTTTCCTTCCTATGGAACCGCGCGCCGCAGCGCTGGCATTGGTAGGTCAGTTTGCATTTCCAAATGAAGTCCATGTTTGGTTCTCCTTAGTCCCGGTCGCCGCTAAGGACGGAGACCGGGATAAAAAGACCGTCGGACGACGTGACAGCGACAACTAAAATTTGTATCTTTTCTGCTTTTTTAAAAATCAATCACCCTGAACACGGCGGCGCGCCTTCGTTGGGTACATGCGTTTTCGGGCGGCGATACCCTCCCTGGTCGTCTCATGGACCTCATCAGGTAGCAGCGAATCATCGGCACGGAATTCCCGCCCGCTATGCTGGAAATGGAAAACCTCCGACCAGCGGGCATAGGCTGCGCCCGCCCAATTCACCACCGCCCGGAACATCTCCATTTGCCAGCGGGGCATGGCGCGCCCTTCCCACAACAACTCGCCCCGCTTATCGGTCCCAGCGGCATACGGCTGGACCCGTTCGATCGGCGTGACGATCTTCATTTCCGGTTTCGGCTGGTTCGTGCTGAATTCTTTTTCGCGGATAGAAAGCTGCGCCATTTTTTGTTTGTAGGTCATGGCTAGGCCACCTCGTAAATGTCGAGGAAGGGTTTCACCAACGCAAACCATTGGTCGGCATTTTTTATTTTTTCCTTCGTGACTTCGACGTATTGCGGGCTGGCGTCTTTTTCATAGTCGTGAATTTCAAGGGACAATCCGTCGACGCCCTCCCAATTCGGGGAGCAATAAACGGATACGTTCGGCAATGAAAAATAAATTGCGCCCGATCGGTCGAGGTCGAGAATCCAATTTTTATAGGTCTTGTAGCGTTTGGGAATTTTCATGGTTAGGCCACCTTCCGTTCCACGAAAATGTGTCTGAATTCGGACCCTGGCGTCGGGATTAATTCGTAATCATGTTTTGGATCTCTCTTCGTTAAAACCTTGAGGTAGGCTTTGGCGTCGTCATAGTTCAGAAACATAGCCATTACGATCTCTCTGTCGTGCAGCCCGTATCGAATTATTTTATTCATGATTAGGCCACCTTCTTTGCGTTGAGGCCCGTTAATTCCCGTTCAAGAATTTCGATCTTGCGGCGGGCAATTTCCATTTCTTTGATGGTGGCGGCGGGGTTTTCCTGAAGGGTTAAAAACTGCTGTAGGGCGTCTCTCAATTCCGTCCAAGCCTGGTTCTGTGTTCTTTCCATGATGGCCTCCTTAGTAGGCGCATGTCTTTTTCCTTCTGTTTAAGGTTGCCATAATGACGCCATAATGGCAAGGGGAAAGATCGGAGGTTAAGGGGTGTAAACGGGGGGTCTAAATCGGGCGGGGTTTTAGGGGGTATTTGGAGGGGCTGTTTTGCGCCTTTTGGCTGAAATCGATTTAAAGGCCCCAAACTTGGCGTTTTAGCGGGGGGTGGGTATCTGGGGCCATTATGACCCCCCAAAGCCCAAGGACGCCCCGAAAGCGGCTATTTGGCGGGGTGCCGGGCGGCGCTTGCCGGGGCCTATCCCGGCGCGCCTGCTGCCATGCGGTCCAGGTATCGGCGTTTGAGTGTGGGGTATTTTTCGTCGGTGATGAGGTACTCCATCTGCCGCTGAAATTCCCGCATGGCGAATCGCTGGCCAACGGCGTGGTCATAGCTCTTGGTGCCCGGCGTGATGAATAGCTCCCAGCAGGCTTGGATTTCATGCAGGGCCCGGACGACGAAAATTTGCCGCAGCGCCTCCTGGTCGTCCGGTTCGCGCCATGCCTTCCGGGCCTTGCCGCGGGCCCAGCCGGGGACCATCGGTTCGACCCAGGCTTTGAATTCGCGCAGTGGATCCGGGGGGCCTTCTACTGGCGCCGTTTCCCGCTTTTGGGATTCTTGCGCAAGCAAAGCCGTATCGTCCTCCTCGCGCGCGGTCTGGTGTTCAACGGCAGTATTACTACTGGACGGCTTAGGCTGTAAGCCGTTCTCTCTAACATCTACTTCTAGGGATAAGGGTAAATCGTTTTTACCCTTAAGGGTAGAATTCATGGTATAGAGGTCTTCACCCTTAAGGGTAAACCACTCCCCCTGTAACCTCTTATTGGCGAAAAGTTCGTGTATCATTTTTTCTGATTGCCCCATATTATCGACGGGCCATGTCATTACCAATTCCATTTTATCGCCGTGGCTCTTTTGGCGGATCTTGTAGAGACGCTGCGTTGGATTCATCGCAATTCCTATCTTAATTGCACCATCAGATTGTCTGCGAATTGCATAAATATGTCCTGGTTTTTGATAATTTTCTACAAGATTTGGGTTGCCGCCCCTAGATCCAGAGGCCCGCTGCAGGTGCCTATCGGCCTCATCCCGGACCATGCGCCGGCAGTAAATAATCCCATTGGAATCCTTGGAGTAGACCCCATAGTGCTCTAGTTCTGCGAGGCATTTCTTGATTAAAGCTGGGCTGGTTTGACGGACTAACCGGGTGAGTTCCTTTACCCCTATAGATTGCCCATTAATGGAGAGATGCCCATAGGGTTTGCCGTGGTGCATGATGGCTATCATTCGCATCCATAGGCCCTGGGCGGCCAAGGAACAACACATCAACTGCAAATCACTAGACCAATCATCAAAGCTGAATTTAACCCACGGCAGCTTGCTTGAGTTTTGCGTGTCTGAATCCATCTTAAGTCCCTCCCCCAATTATCCCTAATACGTTTATTTTATCGCCCCAAGGCGGCCTCTTTGGCCTGCTCGGCGTGCTGCTTTGCCCAGATCTTTTGAAAACAAGAAATCATCTGAGGGATGAGTCTGAATTCAACCTCAATCCCTTTTTGCGTTGGCCTTGGACCTTTCTTTGTGATCCGCCAATAGCGCACATCCACCATCAGTTTACCGTCGATCTCGAAGGGGGATAGCTGTATGTTTTCTTTATTTTCCATAGTGCCTCCAGGTGCCCGCCGTCAGAACCATGCGCCATTATGCCGCGAATTGACGTGGCCTATTGTGCAACACGTTCCCAAGGAAATCAAATCCGCACCGCCGTTTTGCCCGTGGCTTTCTCCCAACGCATCACGATCACGTCGCAATATTTAGGGTCGAGCTCGACGCCGATAAACCGGCGGTGCGTCTGGTCGCAACCCATCAGGGTAGAGCCCGAGCCCGAGCCCGAGAATAAATCAAGCACTGTGCCGCCGGGAGGACATGAATTCTGGATGGCATACGCGCTCAGCGCGACGGGCTTTTGCATGGGATGAACGTAGGAGCTATTCGCGTCCTTGGAAAATTCCCAAACGGTCGTCAGCGCGCGGCCGCCGGCCCAGAAATGGTGCTTGCCTTCTTTCCAGCCATACCAGCAGATCTCGTGTTTCCATTGGTAGTCGGCCTGGCCCAGGACGAGCGTATTTTTAACCCAGACGATTTGCGATTGGACGTGAATGCCGCCGTCTTTCAGAGCCTTCACGATCTCGTATCCCTGGTCCATCTGCGCGCTCCAGCAGTAAACGGGCGCCGCTTCTTTCACGCCGATCAAAATAGACGCGACCCACGACGCGCTGAAATCGTAAAGCGTGTCGCCCTGCTTTTCGTCGTTGGCGATCGCGTCCCATTTCTTCGCGCGCGGGTTGTGGTTGGCCTCGCCGAATTTCACGCCATAGGGGGGATCGGTAAAGACCATGTCGGCGGCCGCGCCGGCGGCTTTGATTAACCGCTCAATCGTCGTCGGCGCGCAAGAGTCGCCGCAGATCAGGATGTGATCGCCCATCGTGATTAAATCGCCGAGTTTGGTCTTGGCGACCTTCGGCGGCTCCGGGGCCTCGTCTTCTTGGATGTCGGAGGTGTCAATGAAACTGTCGAAGAGCTCGCTTAGGCGCAGCTCCTCAAACGCCTCCGGCATTTTGCCCTGAATTTCGTTTAAGAGTTCCTGCAGCTCGTCGGTGAATTCCCCGGCGACATGCGGGTTGTTGAGGGTGATGTTGAGCGCGCGCTCGTCGTCCGGGCCCAAATCGACCACCACCACATCAGCCTCTTCCACGCCCTGGTCCAACATAGCCTCGCGCCGCTGGTGGCCGCCCACGATTTGTTTGGAGCGCTTATTCCACACGATGGGCTGCACCAGCCCAAAGCGGGATAAACTCGCGCTTAAACCACCCTTGGCCTCTTCCGTGATGGTGCGGGGGTTATACGGCGCGGGGTCCAGGTCTTCGAGGCGCATTCGCGTGATATCGTGCCGCGCGATGATGCGCTGAGTTTTGACAGGTTGAGCGGCGCGCTTACCACCAAGGGGAGGAGGAGGGTTTTTATTTGATTGGTTTGGAGCTCGTTGTTTACGTTGTGCAGGGCGTCTCTTAGCAGCAGGCATTCTTCAATTAACTCCTCGCGCGAAAAATAGCGGTACATCCGTGTGACGTCAGGCCTTGGGCATCGTCGCATTTTTAGTCCTTTCGCTCAAACTAAGATCTTCATTTGCGCGCGCTCGTTACAAATCCGTTTCTCTGCCATCACCACATAGTCTGGATTTAACTCTGTTCCGATGAATTGCCGGCCATACTGTGCGGCGACAAGCGCCGTCGTACCGGCGCCCATAAACGGATCGAGAATCACGTCGCCATGACGGGATCCAGCCAGGTCTGGATGCATAAGTCCTCCCCTCCCGAAAAAGAGAGGCCGGCAGGATGGGCCCGCCGGCCTCGAATCTATCTATGCCATGCCGCAAATGCCATTAACAAAAAAAGAAGCAATGCGAAATAGGCGTGTTGGTTGTAGCGATTCATTTCTCGTAACGTATGTCGTCTAAGTAAATCACAAAGCCATCTGGGTTGTCGTCGCGCGAGGCCGACCACGCGAAACCGCCGATGATGTTGCTGAGGTTTTTATCCGCCAGGTCGATGGTGTATTTTTTCCACTCTTTGCCCAGCGTGACCGGGCCCATCTCAATAGCGTCCGAATCGCCATGCTCGCCATTGATGCCGCCGACTTTAAACGTGGCGATCTTCTCCTCGCCTTTTTCGCCGCGGGCCCAGAAGGTCAGGCGCTTGTAAGCGGTGAGGTCGTACCCGCCCGCTCGGTCGCCCCAATTGTTCGCCGGCGATTGCCAGAATGCCCCGGCCCAGCCTGCGCCCTGTTTGCCCAGCGCGGTGTAGGTCCATTTGATGGCGGTCTTTCCTGCGTGGGGATTTAAGGTCGCGCCGTCGTCGACTTTGAGGTCGCCGTAGTCGCCCATCCATCCCGAGGGAACGAAGTGGTTGGTGGGTGCGCCTTTATCGCTGTAGATGTAAAACACGTCGGTGGCGGGTGCGGCGATTGCGGATGCGGCGATACAGCCAACAAGCATCATGACTTTGATCATGGCGTAAGTCCTCCTTGTTTTTTGAACGACAAATTTTCTAGTCCCCGCCTCCTTTGGGTTCGCTGAAATGACGGTCGGGTGCTTCACGATTTTTGCCGCTGAATTCGTTGGCGTTCGGGCAGGTTGAAAAATGGCTGACGTAGAGTTTCTCGCCGATCAAATTCGGCGGGACTTTCACGGCGACGTTGTCGACGACGCTGTACACGGTGATGTTGGGATCCAGCGGAATGCTGAACCCCTTACTGGACTTGGCCCAGAGGATGTCCCGGCCGCAGCCTTTGCAAATGGCGAGGTTCATTCGGATACCTCCGTCGCCACCTGGCTTTCATGCGGCACGCGATCCGATACAAAGGCGCAGTATTCGCAGGCGGGTTTGGGCACGCCCTTCTTGCTGATCGTCATCTCCATCGCCGGCGGCTCCGGCAATTTTAGGCATTCCACGGCGTCGTGGACCAGCTTCACCGCGCGCGCTGGATCGGTTTGCATTTTCACGACCGCGGTGTGGAATTTAAACTCGCCGTGCCCGGACACGGTATCCGGCCAATAATAGCCGAGGTATCCGTCGCCGTTGCATTTGAGCCCGCAGCCCTGCTCGACCAGGAGGTGGTAGCAGTCCAGCTGCGTGCCGTAATACTCCTCGGACGCGCCTTCCTTCGGCGCCGCCCCGCGCGTCTTGTAATCGTAGGGGCTGCAGAGCCCGTCGTCCCAAATGATGAGCTCGTCCAGGGCGCCCGAGAGCAGCGCAATGCCGTCCACCTCGATGATGAGGTTGCGCCAGTTACGCCAGCGCTCAAGCGCCTCGCGGTCGTGATAGGGCTTGGCCCCGGTCAGGTGCGCCATCTCGGGCGGCAGCGTGCCCTGGCTCATGTGCTGGTCGAAATACGTTTTCAGCACGCGGTCCACGCCGCCCGGCAACGATGGGAAGATGCCTCGCGGCTGGACGATCTTGTGGTTCTGCGCAAGCCAAAAGCACCGCGGGCAATCCTCGTAAACCCCCAGCGACGAATTGGAAAACCGGATCAGCTCGCTCATTTGGGACCTCCTACGGTCACGCTGCTGGGCGTGGCATAACACTGCACGCCGTGCTTGGCGAATTCGGCCATGTTCCCGTTCAGCTTGGCGGCATAGCCCTTAAGCTTTGAACGCAGGTCGTCGATATCGATCCACTCGTGGTATTCGGGATGCGCCGCAATGTGCTTGAGCAGCGCGCCCAGGTCTTCGATCTCCACGCGATAATCCATTTTCCAGGCGGCGTTCTCGATCTTGGGCATGGCGATCGTCTTGGGCACGAAGGCCAGCGGTTTGCGCGCGACGGATTTCGCCTCTTTCTCTTTACCGAGGTCCATCAGCGTCTGGATGGTTTTCTCTTTTTTCTCCTCGGCTTTTTGAATGTCCTTGGTGGCCTGCTTTTCTTGGAGGAGTTTGATGCGGTTTGATTCGTCGAGATACCAGCGGTCCATTTTCGTCTTGGCGTCTTTGAATAGCTTCTCGCAGGGGTTGACGTAGGAATTGATCTCGGCATCGACTTCGCGCTTTAAGGCCAGCAGCTTTTTACTGGCCTCGCCCAGCATTCCCGATTCGACGGAGCGGATAAAGTCCCGCACCTCAACGCGCCAGGCCGACGCCTTCTGCGCGCCCTCTTCGTTTTTAATCCCGGCAATGATCTTGGGGCCTTCGCGTTCCAATTTCGCCAGCGTCTTTTTGTAATGTTCGCGTTGCGCTTCCGTGACCGTCATCACGCGCAGCTGCGTGGTAGGCGTTACTTCCATGATGTCCTGTGACATTTTAAGTCCTCCATTTTTCCCGAGTTAACAGTCTAGTACGACAAGATCTTGGTCAATTTTTGCGGCGGCTGTTTTAAATGCCGCTGCACGGTTTTCAGGTTTGATTGCCACACGTAATAGTCGTCCTCGTCGTCGAATTCTTTGACCCTGAATTTACCGTTTTTCTTAAGCTCCACGCCAATGCGCCGGCGCGTCTTTCGCTGGTCTTTATCCCAGGCATGAATCGCCATGTCGTGGGCGGCCGTCTGGATCGCGGTCCACCAGGGCATGACCCCCGTTTTAATTTCCACAATCGCCTCGTCACCCTGCAATATCAGCCCTTCCCCGTCGGGCGTAGTGGCATAATGACGCTCCGTATTATATATCGGAACCTCGCGTAAACGCGGCCTCCATTTCCATATTTCTTTGAATTCGGCGAAGGCCTCCACGAACCCCAGGAAGAGGTGGTGGATCTTATTCCAGACGCCTGTGTCGCCGTCGTCGATAAGGTGCGTGGCATGGTGGACGTAGGACCCTCGGTAGCGTGTCTCCTCGGTGTAGTAGGTGGGGTCCACATACCGCACCTGCAGGAACAGGCCCGAGGGACTCCATAGGCGTTGATCCCGCAGCAGGTACTCGTGCGGGTCGGACAGGAATTTAAAGGTCGGGTCTTTTTTCTCGAAGAACCGCCAGTCGGGGATTCCCTTAAGCGTCTCGGTGAGCAATGTGGTAACGGCCCTTGTCCACGCCTTCGCCGATGTAGAGCATGGGCATACCCGTCTGGATGAATTCATTGCATAGCTTACAGGGCGCGTCGAATTTAGCGTTCATCTCCCGCGCGCCTTTCAGGTTAATCTGCGCCTTCGGCGGCTGCGGGGGTTGCTCCTCTTCTTCGCTGGCAGCGGCAGGCGGCGGCGTCGCTGCGGGCTTTTGCATGGACGGTGCGGGTGTGCGCTCAATCATGGGCGGCCGCTTTTCATTCGCCATGTTCTGGCGCAGCGCGGGGTCCATATCCTCCAGGTCCTGCTCGAACACATCCGAGGCGGCGGTGCAGGTCAGCGTGGCGTCAATCAAGGCCCGCTTTTTGCACATTTTCAGAATCGTGTTGGCAACGTCGGCGATGTTCACGCGCACCTGCATGGCGGGTTTGCCCTCGTCGTAATATTTGAGGCGTCGCTGATCTTCCGGCGTGGCGTTGTATTCGCCGAGATACGCCTTTTTCCATTTGTACTTTTCCTCGTTAGAGGAGCATTCGCCGACGCCCCATCCGATTTCGGCCTTCGTGATCTGATGCGTCACGCGCACGCGGATGCGATAGCGAATCTCGCCGGGGACCGAGAGGTCCTCAATCAGCGGCTCGCCGTTCAAGCGAAACAACACCATGATGTACTCGGCGCCGGGTTTATACAGCGTGTTCTTCTTCGTGCCCGGAATGATCCCGTAATGCACGTCCGGTTTCATCACGCTCTTGAGCACCTGCTGAATGAGATTGACGTGGGCTTTGATTTCGGCGGCGGTCAATTTCAGAACTTCGGGCGGCCGGGCCTCTTGGGCGACGATCTCATTGGTCATGGTTTTTTCCTTCTTCTGCGGTTTTGGTTTTACCTCTGGCATGGTTTAAGTCCTCCCCAAACGTCGTCGATGTCATGCGGATATGGTGCCATAATGCCGCCACATTGTCAAACACAAAATAAGCAAAAAATAGCCCGGCGCTCTGGGGAGAGGCCGGGCCTTTTGAGACTGTTATTCGGGATGCCAACCGGGGACTTAAGCCGATTGGCACCCATATCCTAGCAGAGCGCGATTTTCCCAACAAGTTATTTTTTAATGTCGGGGGAGTCCTTGAATTTGCCGTTACCGGGATCGCCTTTCTGTCGATGGTCGTTCCAGGCGTGCCATCCTCCCAGGCGCACGCCCCAATAAATCGGCCAGCGCCGCCAGGCCGGGATATCGATCACCTTCATGGCCTCGAGCAGGATTTCATCGGCCTCTAGTCTGGACACCAGCGCGGCGTAATAGAGCCAGTCGTGGATCACGGCCGGCTGGTGCGCGGTGTCGCCCAGCATGGCGTAGATGATCCCGATGCGCGGCACCGAGGCGAAGTCGGTATAAAACCCGACCGGCACCTCAAAGGTCGTCCCGGCGAAATCGCTTTGATACCGGAACGGGTGATCGCAGACGGCGAATACCGAGTCGTTGATTTCCTGCACGCACAGCGCGTCGAGAAATTTCGACATTAGTCGGCGGGCTCGGCGTGCGTTTCGGGTGCGGGCTCCGGCTGTGGCGTCGGCGTTGCTGCGGCAGCTTCGGGATCCGCTTTCATGGCGACCTTGAGATTCTGCGCGGCGGCTAGGAGCGCAACTGAGGCGGCGGTCACCGCTTCGACTTTAGGATCCTGTTCGGCGGCGGCCAGTGCGGCGACACCCACGGCTTTTTCAACGCTTGGGGCATCGGCCTTAAAGATTTCTTCGATGAGGTGGAGCAGATGCGTGATGATGGGAACGTTCATGGTGTGGCCTCCTTGGTTTAATTCACTGCATTTCTGTAATCAGAATCTTGCCGTCGCCTGTGGCCGCGCGCACAGCGGTGATGATGCCCTGGTAAATCGGCTGCGGCATGATCCAGGCGCTGGCCGTTGGAATCGCAAAGGAAAAATGCGTGGAGTATGTGGCCGTTGAGTCATAGGCGATATAGAGCGAGGTGGTGGACGGGTTATAAAGAAACAGCCCGCGGCGGCTGGGATTGGCTTTCACCACCTGCACCGGCACGGTCGAGATCGCTACGCTGGTCGTCATCGTCGCGCTGGTCGCTGGGTCCATCGGCAGATTGGAAACCGCCACATCCCCGGCCACGTTGAGCGAGGCGGGCCAGGCGATGCGCACGCCTTCCACGGCATGTCCCGCCGAGGCGGCCAGCATCACGCATAAAAGCCCGGCTTTCATCACGCCAGATCCTGCAGAAGGGTATTGAGCGCAATCAGCTGCTCGGCATATTTGGGGTCGGTCGCGTACCCCTCGCCCTGCAATGCCGCTGCGAATTTAGCGAAATTCCCGGCCTTGGCGGCGGCCA
>Ga0247661_1000011_pt1 | contig 44459 bp, 55 predicted proteins | sample CNK02_metaG_FD_182799 | JGI IMG/M metagenome (GOLD analysis project Ga0247661, IMG submission 182799) | Soil microbial communities from Purdue University Martell Research Forest, Indiana, United States - CNK02 | ecosystem: Environmental > Terrestrial > Soil > Temperate forest > Bulk soil...
CTTGTCGGGCAGCGGTTCATTGCCAATCGGGGCAAGGGGGATGGCAAGGCAGCTCGCCGGGTGGAGCGTGAGCGCGTTCGCCCTGCAAGCGGGCGTGGCGATGTGGCGCAGGAGCGCCGGTCGGCTCGCGGCAATGGTACAACGGCAGATTTCGAGCGCCGTCATGGAGACATGCAAATCTGAAGCGGTGACCGTTCACCGCTTTAACTTCGGAGAGCGGTGATGCCAACCAATGTTGCTTCTCAATTTTCTGGCGACATAAGCCAGTACATTGCAGACAAGACGCTTCCCCTCGTGCGCCGGCAACTGGTTGTTTACCAGTTCGGTGATCCTGCGACCCTCCCCAAAGGCAGTGGGACGACTTACACGGCGAGTCGTTACCCGCGCGTTCCGCTGCCGTTCGCTCCGCTCTCGGAAGGCGTGCCTCCGATTGGGCAATCGATGACGCTGCAGCAAGTCAGCGCGCAAGCCCAGCAATGGGGCGACAAGATCACTATTACTGACGTAGCGGAAATGACGATCAAGCATCCGCTGTTCAAAAAGGCGACCGAGCTGATTGGATTACAGACCGCCGAGACGATGGAACGCAATACGTTCGTCAATCTTCTCGCGGGAAGCCAAATTAATTACGTCAACACTCGTGGCGCTCGTGCGTCTCTCGTTGCCGGTGATGTTCTCAATCCCCACGAAATCAATCGTGCTTCGGCGATGTTGATAAATCTCGGCGCGCCCCGGTTCATGGGCGACGAGATGACCGACATGAAGCTGCAGGCGGACGCAGGCGGCGCCAAGGCATCGAGCAACCCACGCAAGATGCCGCATTACGTGGCGGTGGCGCATCCCTTCCCGCTTGGCGATCTCTCTGAGAACCAGACGATTGTGACGGCCTGGAGTTACAGCGATCTCAACCGCTTGTACAACTACGAGGTTGGCGAGTGGCGAGGCATTCGGTTCTGTCAGACCAACATGGTTCCGACGTTTACCGGAGTTGCGCAAGTCAACCCGGTTGCGGTTGCCGGCGGTACGTTGGCGGCGACGAACTACTTCGTCATCGTCACTGGATCGGATACGCAGAATCAGTACGAGTCGCGTATCTATCAAGTGTCCGCTTCTACGGCAGTAGGGGCCAACGGCGCGCTTCAGGTGACGATGCCTTCAACGGCAGGATTCACCTACAGCGTCTATGTTGGTACCACTAATACGCCGTTCAATCTCGGGCTTAGTGCTTCGGGTCCCACTTCTGGCCCTCTCGCGGGGCAGGCCACGCAGCTCGCGCCGGGCGCCGTGGTGACGGTGACGGGCATTGGCCTTGCGCAGACCCCGCCGGCGGCACCGGCTACGGGCGTGACGGTTTACCCGACGTTCATCTTCGGGCGCGGTGCTTATACGCAAGTTGTCCTCGACAATATGAAGATGACTTACCTGAAAGAGCCGGATAAGTCCGATCCGCTGAACCAGTTGCGAGTTGTTGGTTGGAAGGTGTTCTACGGAACATTGATAAGTAATCAGCAGTTCTTTATGCGTATCGAATCAACCTCTGCGTTTAGTGCTACCTTCGGGTAAGGTAGTTTTCCACTGTAGGAAGCAAGTTGTGGCGTTGGAAAAACTCATAGAATCCGAGGCCGCTGTTGCAAGAGTGGCACAGCAAGCCTCGGATTTTGCCAGTGTCGTGGCAATGATCTACATGGAGTTTTTTGCCGCGGCCATTGGGTTTGCTTGTGCCGCATATCGCGCAGCATTCATTTTGTGTTGCTACCATAGCAAGGTACTGTTCTGTGGTAATTCCGTGGTTGTCTTGCACGCTGCTGTGCGGGTCAGCCGCACGGCGACGGCGTTGCCAATCACGAGATATTTTTTTCCTTTTTTCAGGGTTGTTTTTTTGCCAGCGAGCTACCTGCGCTACATGTTTTTCGGGGTTCTTTTTGCGCCACGCAGTGAGTGTGGCGTAGGTGCACCCTTTACATTGATAGCCTTTCCCCGAAGCAGATCGTTTGTTCTTGTAAAACTCTGTGAGGGGCTTAGTTTCTTTACACGAATAGCAGCGTTGTTCTGTAATCAAGGTAGGCTCCTTTGTGTGTCCTATCGTAGCGCAGGAGATTGGATATGAGTTACCGCCTGACCTATCAATGTAATATCGACTGGATTGGAGATGGTCAAGGCCCTATGAGCGGTAATACGGCCGCTTCCGTGGGGATGGCCGCGGCTGGGGGTTCGCAGCGTAAGACGTTTTTCAACGCCACTCCGGTCGGCCAGATGACGAAGACGTTTTTGGCAGCCGACGTGACCACGTTGACGAACGCCATGGCTGCGGATATCGCCGCGCAGATGAACGTTCCGGCCAATCTCGCGCAAATTCAGAACTTCTCTACGGGGACGGGCTGATGGCTACAAGCACGCTTGGGACGACAGCGAACAACTCGCTTACGTCCCTCATTTTCGGTGGTGCGATGAACACCACCGATCTTGCGACGATCGCGCAAGGAATCAAAAATGATCTCGTCAACGGCAACCCGGTTTGGCCTGGGGCGTACGCGCAAAACGGCCTTCTCTACGTACCTAACCGGGGTGTGCTTCGGGTGCTTCCTGGGGACTACGTAGGGATCGATGCGCAAGGCTGGCCGATCCTTTTATCGGCCAATACGATCGCTGCAGCAGGAGCCCCTTGGGTACACACATGAGCCGAAAAGAAACTCCGATCGATCGCACGAAGCTTCCTCTCAATCTGCAGATTCTCACTGACGAGGAGCTGCAGGAGCTTCGGCAGGAAGCCCGCAAGACAGTCGTTGCTGAGCTGTCCAAGCAGGCGCGCGACGAGTATTTTGCCAAGGCACTGGCAGAAGCGCGACAGGCGAGCATCGCCGAGGAAGAACTGATCCACGTCCAGATTGACGTGGCGCCGTGGTGTCCGGGGGCGACGATCGACGGCATCCAGTATTTTCACGGTTACACGTACCCCGTGAAAAAGTCCGTTGCATGCGTTCTGTTCGAACAGATGTGGCGGACGTGGGAGCATCAAGACGAGCTAGACGGTCGCGGCAGGAGTGAGGCGTACCGCCGGCCACGCAATCTTTCGATTGGGCCGCGGCACCTGGGGGTGTCAAATACGGCTTTGTTAGGAGTTTGATCTTCGTAGTGACTTTGATCCGTGTGCCCGAACGTTTGTTTCCCACAGATAAACGCTAAACACACGGGGAGTCGGGTGGAGCGAGCCTTTCGGTTACTACGGCGAGCCGTCCAAATGCCGAACGGGACGTAAAAGGCCGCAGCAGTGGGACCGGGAGTCTAAACCGGACTACGAAGGCAGAAAACAGAAAGGATGAAAAGTGGAAACCCCGCACACGAAGACGCCAGACGAGTTGGCGGTTGCGATTACTGTGTCAACTCAGATACCTCCGAACCGCAATATCGTTCTGCAGACGTACCTTGGACAGGAGCAGCCCGAACAGTCCTTTCACCACCTTATGGATAAGCTTGGGAGGGTGGTTGATCGGCAGGATGCTTTTTACAAGAAGAAAGATTTGGTTCTCGGTCTCGCGCACGAGAAGAAACTTCTCGCACAGCTCACTGAGGACTACAATCGGATCGAGGGCCGTTCGCAGGTTGCGTGGGAGGCCAAGGGAAAGAAGGGCCCGCATAAGCTTAGCCCTCAGGAGGAGCAACAGAAAGGGACTGCAGAAGTCAACATGAAGCGGTACAAAGAGAGCATCGCCAAGTTCGAGAACGAGATCGCGGAGTACGAGGAACTTCTGAATGCCCCTGCAAGCGCAGCAAATATGCAGTCTGGCTAGGCAGGAGGCGAAGTGCCCCGGCTTCACGGCGCAGTCTGGCCAGTATCTCAATTCATGCCTTCAGGACTTGTGCATGAATTGGGACCTGGATGCTGCCATGGGCACACAACTTTACACGACTAATACGATTAACAATCTTCCGTCTGATTATCTACGTACTCGCGTTGTTGATGGTAAGGATGACATATTCTATACTATCAACGGAGTGCCCTACCCTTTAATTCAGATCACCCTGGCCGAATATGACTGGCTCGTGCAGACGCCGGGGTTCCAATCTTACCCACAATTTTATGCAACGAACTTGTCGGTTTCACCGGCTCAAATTCTGCTGTGGCCCCCACCTTCGGGGCAGTACCCAGTGACGCATCGTTATCAGAAACAGATGTCGGACATTGTGACGCCTGAAACTTCTGCATCGGTCCCATGGTTCCTAAATACGCAGATTTTGATTCGATGGACGGCTGGGCTACTCATGGGGCTGACTGGGGACCAGCGACAGGCTGAGTACATGGGGGATGACGAGGAGCGCTACCCGCTCGGGGCGCTGTCTCTCTTGAAAAAGTATCTGCGCAACGTCAGCGATCGTGAGGGGGCTGTAAAGACGGTCGGGCTTGATCGTCGCCGTTTCGGCCGAAATTTTGATCGTTTGAAAAATACCAAGAACATCGGGTGGTAGAAATGTCCACCCTCCCCGGCACACCGTTGGTTTGGGCGCCGAGAACGGCAGCGGACACGTTGGATGCGTCCAGCAACGGTTCTGGAACCATGTCTAACCTCGCCAATCTCATTCCTGATCCTACCACCCGAAATTTATGGCAGTGCCGTCCGGCCGCTGTCAAGATCACTGACCTTTCTGCGAATGGGTTTGCAGGGGCCACTTTCATATCTTGCTGGATGAATGTTGGCACTCGTGTCTATGGTATGGTTTCTACCACACGTAATGCAGGACGGGACGAACCTTTCTGTTATGACGTGCTGACGCAGATGTTCATTCCGATTGCCGGGGTGACGGCGGCGAACTCGCCGATTAGTCCTGCCACGTTCGGCAACTGGAACCCTCCTCATATGGAGTTGATCGGCTCCAAGATCATCGTTGCGCACCCAGGTTTTACAGGGGCGGCGGGCGCATTCTTTGGCGTCATTGACGTTCTCAATCCCTTTGCCTTGACGTGGACCGCGACTAACACGGCGCCGACTGCCCTCGTGTTTCCTCCCCAGTGGGTAAGCAACTTCAATGGGCGGTGCTGGTTTCTGGTCAACCCACCCAACCAGCAACCTGCTGCGTATTTTTCAGACGAGCTGCTTCCGACGCAGATAACGAATGCAAACCAGATTTTGACTTTTGATGACAACAACCCTTTGACGTGTTCTGCTGGGCTTGCTTTAAGCAATCAGCTCGGGGGTATTATCCAGGCGTTGATGGTTTTCAAGAGTGTCGACAACATATATCAGATTACTGGGGACGCTGCTTTTGGTACGTTAGCTAAGAATACTTTGAATGTTGCAACTGGCACGTTTGCTCCTAATACGGTTTGCTCTACCGAGAAAGGGCTTCTTTTTATGGCCCCGGATGGAGTGCGCTTGATCGATTTCAATGCGAAAGTAAGCGACCCCATAGGCAAGGATGGGGATGGGGTCACGGTGCCGTTCATTTCCATCCTTGTCCCTTCTCGCGCGGCTGCGTCCTACAATAGCGGTGTGTACCGTGTGCAAGTGCAGAATGGCGAAGCCCAGGCGATCGGGTCCGGGTTTTCGTCTGGATTTTCTTCCGGGTTCGGTGGCGGCGGTCCTGTTCAGCAGCAGGAATGGTGGTACGACGACGTGCGCTCTCTCTGGTCGGGGCCGCACACAACGAAGATGTCTATTGGACTTGAATACCAGAATACGTTCTTGATAACGATTCAGAACGCTGGAGCGGTGATTTTTCAGAGCGATCCGTTCCAGTCATTCACGAGTACGTTTGTTGAGAATGGTGTTCCTCTTACCTATGCTTGGCAAACCTCGTATCTTCCTGATACGGATCAGATGGCGGAAGTGTGCATGGTTCAAAGCACGCTTCACATGGTGTTGGTGTCAGGACAGTCAACGATCGTTACGGCGCTTAACCAGGACGGTGTTCCCTTGGATCAGGTCACGATAGCGTCTTCAGGTGTGCCTACTAACTGGAATCAGTTCAACTGGAATAATGCCAATTGGAACGGGACGACGCTGGGGAATGCGCTCTATCCACGACAGATGGATTGGACGGGGCCTCTTGTCTTCAGGCGGCTGTCCCTTCTTGCGGCGGGGTTGTCGGCGCAAGGGTTGAAGATCGGCCGTCTTCACATGCGGTACCAAGTGCTTAACTATCTGCAGCAGACGGGTTGAAGATGAAAAGGTTTCTTTTAGGGTTCTTTCTTTCGTTGTGGGCTTCGCTGGCGTCGGCCGGCGTTAATTGCACGATGCCTTTCACGTTCGTTCCTGGCACGTTGGCGGACGCTAATCAGGTCAATGCCAACTTTGCTGCCGCTGTCGCTTGCTTCCTCAACGCAGCCGGGGCGGGGAACAACAATGATATTACGGCGCTCCTTGCACTGACGACGCCACTCAGCACGGCGCAGGGTGGATCGTCCATCTATATCGGTGGCACGTCCACGGGGTCGGCTAATGCTCAGGTGATCGCGTCGCCTTCCCCCACTGGGTTTGCTTTGACGCGGGGTCTCAGCATTCTGTTCACGGCAGGGTTCACGAACACGGGGGCGACGCAGATCAATGTCAATGGGACGGGGCTGGTTAACCTATTTCGGCAATCTCCCAGTGGCCCGCAAGCTCTCACTGGGGGTGAAGTCGTTGCTAACGATTTGACTTGGGCGATTTACGACGGAGTGCAGTTCCAACTGGTTAACAGTGGCGCACAGTACGGGGGCTTTGGCCCCCTCACGTCGCTTTCATCTGCGGCTCCTGATCTTGGGACGATTGCAAGTCACAATGTAACGTTCACCGGCAACACAGCTATCACATCGTTCGGGTCCACTGCAAGCACGACGTACCCGTTTTATCGGCTAAATTTCTCGACTGTGTTGACGTTGACGTATAATGGGACGAGCTTGATCCTTCCTAGCGCCTCAAACATTACGACGGCTTCGGGGGACACTGCGGCTGCCATGTACCTCGGGGCGGGGAACTGGCAGGTCATCGCCTATAACCGGGCTAATGGAACGTCGGTTGTCAGTCCTACGCCTTTGTGCGGCTTCAGTGGTTTGTCGGTCAGTGCGGTTTCTGACACGCAAATAAACTGGTCTTTCAACAATTCCAACCTCTTGACCACAGGTAATGTCCCTCTTTATTCCGGGGCCAAGAGTGGATCGATAACCGTAACCACGGGGACGGGAGGGACCAGCACGGCAGGAGGGATGGACGGAACGGCGCCTAGCAACAACGCTTTTATTTATATGTACGCCATAACTAATGGGTCTGTTTGGAATGCTGTTGGTAGCAACACTGTTCCATCTTCTTTTACCAATTTTCCTGCGGGGTACACGTATTCCTGCTACATGGGCGCCATGAAGGCCCTGAATTCTACGCATGTGTACGGGACAAAAATCGCGGGTAATGAAGCCCGCTACGTTGTCGGCGGTGGGAGCTTGGCAACGACTCTTCCTACGATAGACAGTGGAACGCCTAAAGGCTCCAACTGCTCTAGTGGAGCTACTACTTATGCTACTGAAACCGTGCGTGGTGATTCTGGTGCTGGGATTTGGATGCCTTCCACTTCGACAGTGGGAGTTTTTGTTGTCAGCACTATAAGCGGAGTCAGCGCATTGGCCCCGAATTCAACCCCTACCGCAGGAAACGGGGGGGTGCCTGTCATTACGGCTGCTGCGTCCAACGCAACGGGAACGCTGTTGATGGAGAGCAATAACGTGTTCTATTGCAATGTGGGATCGGCGTCAGCAGGGCTTTTCCAGTACGGCTGGAAAGATGCTGTCAACGCCAACTGATCTGTGCTAAGAGGTTCGAACCACTGAAGAAAGGTCAAAGCCATGAAGTTCAAGAAAGCTCTTGCTGCCTTTGCCGCCGTGGCTGTGACCGCTGCGGTTGCCTACGCTGCCAATATCCCCTTGATCACGGGTCCGCAGGACCCCAGTCAGCTCAATGCATCCCTGAACAATCTGATCAACCAGATTAACTCTGGCATCACGCCTGCGACGATGGGGCAGTTCACTTCCAATGATCGCAATTTGCTCGACAACGGTTCGTTGGAGATCACGGCTCGAGGCACAGGTGTTGTCACTTGCGCAGCCAATGCGGGTATCACTTCGGCAGCTTACGGTGCCGATCGCTGGGGGTGCCAAGCCAACGTAGCTGTGGGCGCGGGCCGGCAGCAGGTGATTACGGCGACGCCAACGCCACCTGCGGGTTTCAAGAACGCCATGACGTTGTTCCGTACGTCGGGCGCTCTTACGCAGCCGATATGCACTTGGCAGGAACTCCCCACTGCGGACGTGCTCAAACTTTCTGGCCAGCAGGTTCTTTTCTCGGCTTACCTTCAGGCTCTCGCGGGCATGGCGGCCGACAACGGTTCGATTGCCAACCTCGTGATTATCACGGGGACCGGGACGGATGAAGGCTTCGGCACCCCCACGGCTTCTCCAGCTATTACGCCGGCTTGGACGGGCATCGCTACGCTCGCCAATACAGCAACGGCTGCGTTGAGCGCGACGGCTTGGTCGCGTCCGGTTGCAACCGGAGTTGTGGCGTCCACTGTGACCGAGATGGCTGTTGGGCTGTGTTTTACGCCGACTGCTACGGGTGCAGGAGCTACGGACGGCTTTGCTTGGACCGGCGCGCAGTTGGAAGTAATTGGCGCGGGCGTAACGACGCCTTCGACTTTCAGCTTCAAGGCCGCGGCGTATGAGCTTCGTCAAGCCCAGCGATTTTTCTACCGCATCAGCGAAAGCGCAGCGATCTTTCCACTTGCTCCTTGCTCGGCAGTGGACACTACGCACACTAACTGCATCATCAAGACTCCCGTGACTATGTTCAGGGCGCCAACTCTGACATTTGCCAATGGGTTTGCTTCTCCGACTTCGACGACGCAAGCTACGCTTGGCGCTTGCACCACGTTGACGGCTGCAGCTACGGTGGCGAGCACGGTTGCCGGCTTGGACAGCTTCCTGGTCAATTGCGCTGCAACGACGATCCCTGCGGCTGGCGTGGCTTCGTTCTTGTACTCGAACGGAGGCACGGGAGTGATCACGGCTAGCGCGGACTTCTGATCTCTGATAGGGTGCTTCTGCACACTATCGACAAGCCTCAAAGGGCCGCCTCTTGGGTACTAGTGTGGGGCGGCCCTTTTCTCCAGGAGACGACGATGGCCAAGAACGACATGCTTTCCGGCCTTTCAACCAAGAGCCCGAGTGCCAGCGATGCAAGTACCCGTCCGCCCACTTCAGCCACAGTCAAGCAGGACGCAACACGGTCCAGCACCCAGCCCAACCAAGGAACGCTCGGACCGCGAACCGCTTGAACTGACGTATCAGCGCGAACGGCTTGAAAAGCTCCTCCGCGATGGGGAGCTTTTGCCTTTGCTCAGGCAGCATTTCAAAGAGACTGATCCCGATGCAAAGCGTACAAATGTTGACGTTAACTGGGATTACTATCTCGGTGCTGATCGTTCTGGCAGTCTTGTGGTTTACACTGCCAGGGACGGTGCTGCATTAGTCGGCTACGTCTTTACGATCATCGGGCCGCACCATCATAAACAGAGCGTGCCTGCGGGTTCCATCACCATGTACTGGCTGCATCCTGCCAACCGTCTGGGGCTGGCGGGTTACAAGCTGCTTCGTGGCAACGAGGCGCTTTTGAAAGAGCTGGGCGCGCAGAAGATTCTTGCGTCCCGGATGCTCAGTCAGCGAACGGATATCTTGTTCGAGCGGATGGGGTACAATGCAGAAGAAACTCTCTACGGAAAGTGGTTATAAGTGGGTGTGGAGAAAAGGTTGCGAATGCAAAGAGTTCCCTTGGAAAGGGCATTGTTTAGGCGAAACGCGGCCACATTGGATTCAGGTGAAAGACGATGAGCAATTACCTCCCGTCCAGTAACGTCAACGTTCCCAACCCTTACCAGCTCACGGGTACGACGGCGGCTGATAAAGGAGCGCTGCACGGCACGCAGCAGCTCGGGCAATACAATCTCGGGGGTCAAAACCTCGGGCAATTTCAAAACCTCACGCAGCAGGGCGTCAACAACCCCTATGCCGGCATGTACCAGCAGGGCGGGGGGCAGGCCGGGCAGATGGGGATGCAGGCTGGACAGGGCGCCTATGGTGCCGGCGGCCAGCTCATGCAGAACAGTCTCAGCATGCTGCCCGATGTGCAGGCTTTGTTGAGCATGGGATTTGATCCGCAGCAGGCCCTTTATTCGCGCACGGCGCAGCAGATGCAGGACCAGCAGCGCGCCCAACAGGCAGCGTCGGGTATTGGCGGTACGCCCTACGGTGCGGGTGTCATGGGGCAGACCATGAATAATTTCAACATCGATTGGCAGAACAATGCGCTGCAGCGGGCTCTGCAGGGTGCACAAGGCGCGGGTGGGCTCATGGGGCAGATCGGCCAGGGTGTCGGGCAAGGAGCGGGGATCCAGTCCGGCGGTATTCAAGAGTACCTGCAGGGCGCCGCGACGCCGTACAATGTTTTTGGTCAAATGAATCAGAACCAACTTGGCCTTCTCAACCAAGCTGGTCAATATGGCAATATGGCCTCGCAAATTCCACAGCAACAGATTCAGGACTACATGGCGTACTTGTCACAGGCAAACCAGAACGCGCAGACGGGGATCAATGCGCAAAGATTGGGACTTGATAAAGCCAAGTTGCAGGATCAGGAATACCAGCAGATTGGGCAGGATATTGGCGGGGCTATGGGATGGGGGATGGGCGGCGGATTTGGCGCTAACCCCTTCGCTATGATGATGGGGGCTCCGTAAATGGGCCAAGCACTTCTCGGGATTGGAGCTGGGGCGGCCGGCGCATTCGGTGGAGCCTACGACACGGCGCGCAAGAACCGTCAGCAGTCGCAGATGGGCGACATTGAGATTCAGAACGCCCAGCGTGACGCTGCTTCCTTGGCCGCAGCCGGGCAGGGCCTTAGCGCTCTTGCTGGTATGGGTGGCGGGGGGCAGCCTGGGATGCAGGGGCCTCCCGGCATGCCACAGGGAGGGCCGCAACAGCCGCCTATGCCCCAGCCTGGGGGTGCTGCGATTCCACGTCCGCCACAATTGGGACCGCCGCCTCCTCCGGGGATGGTCAACCCGCGAGGGAATCTTACTGGTCCCTCTATCATGCCGGATTTCCCTTCTCCTGGGCAGCAGTCCTACCCAGGCCAGAACCCCATGGGGATGCCGGGGCAACCGCCCCCCCGGCCGATACAGGCGAGCTTTTCGGGTGCGCCCCCGCCTATGCCGCCGCCTATGGCCGCCCAAGCACCTGGCGGCCCGCCTATGCCACAAATGAGCGCCCAGGCAGGAATGCCGCAGATGGCTGCTATGGCACCCGGTGGTCAGCCGCGGCCTACGATGCCTTTCCCCGGCCAGCAGGCGCCTTCCGCGGGGTTGACGCCTGCCCAGGCCCCCGGCGGCGGTCCCCCCAGCAGCTCCCCGCCGCCGGGCGGCCTTCGCGGACGGGAACAGCTCGATCCTTCGATGCAGGGGCGCGTCCAAATGCCGCAACCTTCCTCGCTCGACTGGCGCCAGATTGTCCAGGCGGTTCAGAAAGCGAACCCGAACGCTCCTCCCGACGTGCAGATTGGGGCGGTGTCGAAGCTTGTGGGGTTGATGACGCCGATCGCCAAGGCGGAATGGCTGCAGGCGCACAACCAGTTCTTGGAGAATCAGCTCCGTGAGCGTCGGTACGAGGCAAATATTCGCTATGGCCGTCCACAGCCGACGAAACAGGCCGGCTTGCAGCAAGAACAGCCGTCGGGAGGGCAGATGCCAAGGATGCAGCAAGCGAGCATGCAAGGCGGCCCCGACTTGTCGGGGGGTGAGCGCGTCATAAAGGCAGGGCTTACGGAGAGCGAGGGTGAAGCGCCACCGGAAACATGGGCCAAGACACAGCCGCCGGAAGTAGCGCAGTCGCCAGTTGTAACGGGTAAACTCCCTAAAAACCATGCTTTTCGTAAATTAGATAGAGATGATATGAATCATGCGCTTGCTATTTTTCACTACTTAGAGCCCCCTATTAGAGAATCTACGTCTTACCGTGGGTCTGACCAACGCCAAGTTGGTATTATGAACGCTGTACGAGATTTAGGCGAGCAGTATGGAACATCCTTCGACTTTGGAGGTTACGCGGCTCGACAAAAAGGAACAGTTGCTTTTACTAGCGGGCCGCAAGCTAACACGATTCGTTCTGTCGGTGTCGCCCAACGGCATCTAGAAACTCTTGGAGAGCTGGCCCGCGACTTGGAGAGTGCCAAAGGTGGAGAAAGCAACGCACAATTCTTAGCGAAGTTGAACAACATCATGCGCACGCAGTTTGAAGGCGCCCCTGAAGCCAATAACATCGAAGCAGCTAAACAGGTCATTGCCGCCGAAGTTGTCAAAGCTGTCAATGCCAGTGGCGGCGGCGTCAAGGAACGGTTGGAGGCTGCAACACATATTGACCCGTCTTTGAACGTTCGTCAGATGCAAGGTGTGATTGACACTTACAATAAGCTTTTAAGCGGGCAAATTCAGGGTTTTGAAGGTCAATGGCATCGAATAAAGGGGAATGAAGATAAGGACTTCTATAAAGCGTTTCCTGACATTCCTAACCCCAATAAAAAGGAAGCTGATGTCAGTGCAGCGCCGAAAGCTCCAAAACCTGGAGTAATTGTAAAAGGTTACCGTTTCAAAGGTGGTGATCCATCGAAGCAGGAAAGCTGGGAGAAAGAATAATGGTTGGACCGTGGGAAGACTACGCTCCTGCGGCAGCTAGCGGTCCGTGGGAGGATTACGGCGTTAAGAAAGAAAAGCCCCCCGCACAGCAGGGCGGGTTCTGGAATTCGGCTGCGGATTTTTTCAAGTCCATTCCGACTGGTGCTGTAAAGGGGTTGGCCGGGACCGTAGCAGCGTCGGGGCAGGCAGAAGAAAGTCTCCAGACAGGGGGGCAAGGTTTTGGTGGTTCTCGATCGCTTAGTGACTTGGTGACTGAGCGACCGGCTGGCATGCAAACTCCTGGTCCTGAGCAAAGCGCGCAAATCATGGGCGCTGGAAGCATGCACCAACCGCAAGGACAAGCCGGGCGTTTCGGGGAAGCGATCGGCGGGGCGCTTGGCAATCCTACGAGCTACCTTGGCACAGGGGGCATGATCCCCAAGGCAATAGGCGCGATCGGAGCGGGGGCCGGCGGGCAGGCCGCTGCGGAGATGTTTCCCAAGAGTTCGATCGCGCCTGTCATTGGTGGCATGTTAGGCGGCGCTGCCGGCGGGGGACTGCCTCGTGCTACTGCCCGCGCTGTCACGCCTAACCCTATCACGGACCCGACGAGGCAGGCCGCCCTAAAGGCGTTGGAAAATATCGGCGCCAAGCCTTCAGCCGGCGATGTCACGGGGTCGAGGGGATTGCGGCAGGCTGAGCGTCTTGGCGATTACATCGGCGGCGGTGGGAGCTACGAGCGCGTCAAGACGCAGCCCGAGCGCGCCGTGACGGCTGCCGCCCTCAAAGAGATGGGGGAGACGGGGGAGCAAGTCAGTGACAATCTTTTCAAGCAGAGTGGTGATCGACTCGGTAGAGATTTTCAGAAAGCTGAGAAAGACATAAAAGTCAGGTTTGATGATAAACTCGGTGATGGTCTTGTAAAAATTCAGCAGGAACTTCTCAACAAGTATGGCGCAGATGTTACAAAGAGAATTATGGGTTTAGCAGACGAGCTTAACCCAGCGCGCAGTCCAGGTAAGAGATGGTTCGTTCCAAAGGGAAGCAAGACAGGCGTTCCCGAAATGAAGGGAACGAGCTACGCATCATTCACGAAAAAAGGTTCCTCACTGGATCGCGCCATTCACGATCCCAACTCCGACGTGGGGCACTTCGCGCTGCAAATACGCGAGCTTCTTGACGATGCCATGATCCGATCGGCGCGAGGCAAGAATCAGAAAGCTGCCGTAGACTTGCTGAAGAAAGCGCGGCAACAGTGGTACAACCGTCGTATGGTCATGCTGTCACAAGCAGACGCCAAGGAAGCCAAGCGGATGGGGCTCGTTGATCCGCAGAAGCTCGTGCAGAACATGCAGTACGGCGGACCCGACAAGAGGATGCAGTTCATTGCGAAACGAACCAGTCTCCAGAAGACGGCCGATGCGGCAAAGAAAATATTGACGCCCTACAAGGAAACGGGGCTGGCAGGAGAGCACGGTGTCGGGGGGCACGGCCCGGCGCGTACATTGGGGCACGCTTCTGTTGCGGGGTTGGGCGCGCTTGCAGGTTCACCGGGAGGACCGCTGGGGACAGCCGCGGGGATGGCCGCGGGGGCGCTTGCGCCGGGAGCCGTAGGACGCGTCATCAACAGTCCTCCTGTGCAACGGTACTTGAAAAATCAATTCTGGATCAGGCGCCCTGAAACGGGGAGCTTGAAGCAGCGTGCGATAGTCGGGGGTGCCGTAGGGGACCAGTCGGCTAAGAAAAAGCAACTATACGAGGAATGAATGGCACAAAAGCGTAAGTCGTGCTATGCGCTTAAAGGTAGTCGTGGTTGGCGTTTGGCCCGTCTATTCAGAGGTCTTCCTACACCGGCTATGAGAGCTTGGATCAACAAAGGAGCTAAAAATGAACTGGGTGACCCTTCTTTTTTCGCTTTTGAGCAACCCTGCAATGGCGGCGCTTTTGAAGGATATCGAGGCGCTGTTCCAACAGAAAACGTCGGCGTCGGTGCAGGGCATTGCTCCGATCGACCACAAGGTGGCCATGAAACAGGCCGTCGATGAAGTCGTGGCCAAGAGGATCAAGCAATGAAGACGATCTTATCCTTTGCAGCGCTTGTAGCGTTCTCTGCTCCGGCTTTTGCGCAGGACGACAATACGGACTGCAACCAGTTGCAGGACAGCGTTTGGTCCTGTCCGATCCCGTCCAAGCCGGCGGACCCCCCGACTTGTCACCGTTATGGTGACAACCTCCTCTGTACGGGTCCGGTGGTTGTAGCACCTCTTCCTGCACCGAAAGGTCCGACGAATTGCGGGTGGCGTAAAGGCAGGTATGTCTGCTGGTAAACCCATTTGGCGGTGGTTGACCAACCTTAGACGGTTCGGTCACAACGGGCCTTGGCAGGAGCCCAAGTGGAAGCTCGGAGTAATAGAATGGCCGAAGAACCAAACAAGGTGCCCTGGTATAAGCGGCCATTCTACTTCGTCTGGGCGATCTACAAGTTGCTCACCACTAAAAAGCAATGACCTTGACCGTTCATGAGCTGATAGAGCTTCTAGAAGAAATTCTAAAGTTCATTCGAAAAGCGCGCCAACCGCCGCCGGCCGCTGTGAAGGATCTACATGGGGCGGTGAATAGGAGCAACAACATGGCTACCGCAACACTGACTTGGACCAATCCCACCACTCGTGTCGACGGCAGCCCTCTTGCCGCCGCTGATATCGCCCGTGTCGAGGTCTTCGATACGACTGCTTCGGGTGTCGCTTCATTTGGTTTTGCCACATCTCCATTTACTACTCCGACACTGGAGGTAGGCGATCACTCGTTTACGGTGGTTGTAACTGACACTGCCGGCCATGTATCGGCCCCGAGCAACAATGCTACGGTGACGATCACTCCTACGGCCGCAAATCCTTCCCCGGTGACTGACTTGGCGGCGATACTAAACCCGTAAGTGGAACACGTCTTGACGAGAAGCACATCGCCCATATACCCCTCCCCCCGTGCACCGTCAGACGTGAGCGGCCCCGATTTCTCAGTTCCCTTCTGGAAGTCGGGGCTGCCTTACTAAAGGAGAATGACAATGCCTATCGGAATGGTTTTCTGGATGCTCATGATCCTGTGGTTCATCTTTTGGGGCTGGACGAACTGGGCTCCTGGGGGCGCCGCGTTTGCGTGGGGACCAAGCATCCTCCTGTTCGTCCTGCTATTCCTGCTCGGATGGCATGACTTCGGGTTTGTGATCCACTAGCGCGATGACTGTCTCAGAAATAGCCAGCATTTGTACAGCTTTAGCTGCGATGGGCGCTTGTGTCCTCAGCTGGGTTAACAAGGGAAAAATTCAGGAAGTCCACCTGTCAATTAACAGCCGCATGGACCAATTGTTGAAAGAGGCAAGAGACGCGGCGCACGCTGCAGGAGCTTCACAACAGCGCAACGAGGACCACGAATCGCCAAGAGAAAAACAAGAGCGACCAACTCAAGAGCCGGGAAGTGACAAAAAATGAAGACGAATTGAAAGCGATTATCGATAGGGTCAATCGAGAGGCTATGCTCGATAATTTGCGGTCGGATGAAGTAAAAGAGATCAGAAGGATGTTGAAGACTTACGATTTTACGCGCCGTCTGTTCAAAGGGGTAGGGGCGTTTATTGTCGGCGGCGGGGGTGTTATAGGGCTCATGCAGGTTTTCGATAAACTACTGGAATGGATCAGAAAATGAAGGACCATAAAACTATTTGGGCGTGTTTCATTATTGGGATCATAGCTTTCGCATACCCAGCGTGGCAAATTTCCCAACGAGGGCCAGTCGTCGAGACGACCAATTTCCATATGACGCCTTCCACGGTAAAGCCAGGGCAAGTCATAGAAGCTGTATGGACCGACAAGACTTTGCGTACAGGATGCGAAGGAACCGTATACCGTCGTTTTGTCGGGACGCAAAAAGGTGAAAGAGCGGTCTGGGTCTTTGCACCCATCCCTACCGTACACCACGGAAAAATAGGGGAGGTCGAAACTTTCCACAGCATATGGCGTGCACCAAGAGCTGACCCCGGAACTGAAGTCACGCTCCAAAAATTTCCAAAGCGAAGCTGCGGTTTTTGGCAATCATTCTTTCCTATGCACGACGGACCGCAGGAAGCACAGTTTACGGTGGAATGATGCGCCTGCTCATTGTTGATCCCGCAGGAAACGGCCTCGACTTCGCCATGCGGGCGCAGCGGGCGGGGCATGACGTGCGCTTGATGATCCGACAGACAGAGAAGACGAAGCACATCGGCCGCGGGCTAGTCAACGTCGTGGATGACTACCGGCCCTGGATTCGCTGGGCTGGTCTCGTCTTCATGACTGACAATACGCGCTACACATACGATCTCGACATGCGCTGGCGACCTGAGGGGGTCAAGATTGTCGGGGCTTCGATAAGTACGGCGACTTGGGAGATCGACCGTAACGTTGGAATGAACGTCTTCAAGAAGGCAGGTATCCCCATCCCACCGTACAAAGAATTTCGTGGTTACGAGGAAGCCGTCTCCTACGTCAAGAAACGGGATGCTCCTCTTGTATCCAAGCCAAGCGGGGAGGTTGAAGACAAGTCTCTCTCGTACTGCGCGAAATCTGCCGAAGACATGCTTTACATGCTCGCCCGGTGGAAAAAGCTTGGAAAAATCAAGTTTCCGTTCATACTTCAAGAGTTTATACCCGGAATCGAGATGGCAGTTGGAGGGTGGTTCGGACCACACGGATTCAATGCGGGTTGGTGTGAGAACTTCGAATTCAAGAAGCTGATGAATGATGACAAGGGGGTCGCCACTGGGGAGCAAGGAACTGTGCTCCGGTACGTTCGAAATTCTAAACTCGCATCGAAAGTTCTCGATCCCCTCGTCCCTCAACTTAGCAAAGAGCGCTACGTCGGGTATGTCGATGTCAACTGTATCATTGATGACCATGGTGTTCCTTGGCCCCTGGAGTTCACGATGCGGCCGGGATGGCCGACGTTCAACATTCAACAGCCCTTGCATGAGGGTGATCCCGTGGAGTGGCTTCTACAGCTCCACGACGGTCGTGACGCTGGTATTTTCGCGAGTGATAAGGTATGCCAAGGCGTAGTCGTCAGCATGCCAGATTACCCGTATTCGCACGTCACCCGGAAAGAGGTCGTCGGGGTACCCATATATGGTCCCACCGAGCCTGAATATACGCATTTTTGCGAGTGCAAGCTCGGGGTGGCGGCGCATAAAGTCAAGGAAAGCATCGCCGAAATTCCAAGTGTGGTAACAGCGGGGGATTATGTTCTCATCATGACGGCGACCGGAGAAACGGTCAAGGAAGCGAGCGACCTTTGCTACAAGCGCTTGAAAGCAATCCATCTCCCTAACTCTCCTATGTACCGGACGGATATAGGCAAGCGACTTAGGAAGCAGCTTCCCCTTCTTCATGCGCACGGGTACGCTCGGGGGTTGGACTATTAAGCGCATCAAGGATCGCGCGTACATGGTTGCCGGTCGCTCCGCAATATCCTGCATACGCATTGGGAACATTGATGCCCCACCGCTTGATGCACTGCCATACCGCTTCAAACTCAGGCGATCCAAGCATTTCAGAGGTCGGACCCGGCCACGGTATTTTTACGGTCGCGCTTGGTTCTCCATCAACAATTAATCGCGGGGATAAAGCATTATCCCCGTCTCGCATTAAGTCGCCATTTGGATTCGTCATCCCCAATCCTCCTTCATGTCCCAGTCTCGATAACCGTACCTATCCATCCAAACTTGTCTAAGTTGTGACAGTGGCTGCATTTGCCACGAACGGAACCCCTTGATGCGCACGGGCTCGCAGTCCAGCTCACGAAGGAAGTCCCCGACAACCTTCTCTCCCGCAATATATTTGGCACCGCTTGGTGCGCGCTCGCGAAAGTCGTCCAGGAGGGCCTTGGTCGTCGGCAGGTTAGTAGTCCCAGGCAGCTTGAAGCCGGGAAGCATCCCCTCCTCCAGGAGAGCGTCAAACCACTGCTCTACTGGGTCCATGCTCCTACGCTTCTGCTCGAACAGCGCGGCGGTCTCATAGACCTGTCGGGGATGCCAATCCTTCAAGTTCCAGTTCTGCAAGTCATACAGCATCGCTGGGAGGCCCCCGTTGCCCAGCTCATGGTGAAGATCGTTGAAGTATGGCACACGCTCTTTTGGTCTCTTGCTGTAGTAATCATTAACATTGAACATGGCGTACCTGCGTTCATCGATGGAGGCGGGCACGACCCATTGAGAGTTTGCCGTCATGATGATGTGCAGGCGATTGAGCCATTGAACGGCGTCGATGCCTTTCTTCTCTACCATGAGAACGTTTTCTGTAATGAGTCCTTTGAGTACGCTTTCGCCCTTTTTGTCTCCCGCCCAAAAAGCCTCGTCAACATAAAGGAGGAGGCAGGATCGGAGATGGCCATTGAAATTTCCTGTGAGGTGACTCTGACTAAATATGTGCAACGCGTGTTCGCCAAAGACACGGGCAATCGCGTTAGCAAAAAACCCTTTACCCGCTCCTTTTCCTCCTCGGAACACGAGCGCCACTTCTGGCATAACCCCTGGGTTTTGAATGCTCCAAGCGGTCCAACGAAGAATGTATTCATAGGCTTTGTGATCCTGATCTGCGAGCACATCGTAAATATGGTCCTGGATATGATACCACTCGCCTTGCTTAGGCTGCGTTCCAAACCCGCGCCACAAGTTCAGCTCGTTTTTTTCTGTCACTTCCGGCTTGGCGGGGTCTAGGATGACCGTCTCGTATTGCCGACGCTGCTTGCTCAGTACCCACGCGGCTCCCAAGGGGTAGAGCTTATCTCCCACCTTCATGTGCTGGTTGGAGAACCACGTTTTGAAGTTGTCAGGTGTATAAAGTTCAAGCTGCTTCCCGGTTCCTATCTGGTTGGGGATGAACTCCCCGACGAGGCACTTGCCGCCCATGTTGCGGATCATGAAGAAACGCTCGTTCACCTTCCCTATCGCGTCGTTAACAGGAGACTTATACCCGTGCACGTCAGCCAGATAACGGATCGTTCCCAACGTGATCTTAGGGCCAGGATAGGGGCGTGAGAATGATTCCCAGGCTTTCTGCTGGCCTGCAGGATCAAACTTACCGGATGATTTCGACCACGCATCCCATAGCTCACGGGCTCTAGCACCCCACCCCGTCCAGTGCAGACCAGCTCCAACTTTGAGCCACACGTCGCGATCGTCAGCAGGTATACACTGCATCCACTCGATGATCTTGCTTTCTTCGTCCTCGCTCCAAGCGGGCGGCGCTCTTGCCGTATCGGGCGCCAGTATGGCCTCGTTGACACCTGATCTCGTCGCAACGGCCGGCTGCGGATCGGTCGGTTTGAGTTTGCGTATGGCAAAATCAAGCAGTGCGCCAGGGAGTCCAGGGAGAGCTTTAGTGACGTGGCACCACTTGTAGACCTTGCCAGACGCATGAAGCGACGGCGGGGCGACGACATAGGCACCATCGGATCGAAGCTCCAAGCCCTCTATTTTGTGGGTAGGGACGACGCCTTGCGAGGGGTATTCAAAGTAAAAGTGCCGGCCTTGTTCCCGACCTGTTTCGACAAACCACTCGGAATCAAGATTTGTGTTGTGTAGACTAAGGACCCATTGCAGATTTTTCCAACCCACGGCCCCGTCAACGTCGAGCACAATGACGCCGGATATTTTGCCGCAAGCAACGCCAATATTGGCATGGTGGTATCTGCTCCACCATTCAGCAATCGTTTGCGGATTGTCTGTAGCATTCTTGACCCCGTGAGGAACAAGCGCAGCGATCGGGTGTTTCCCCGGTGATTGGCACATGGGGTTGCCGCATGCGCAGCCCCCTTTAATCGGCCACCATAACGGTATGACGTGCGCGCCGATACGCGCGAGATGCAGCGCAGCCTGCAGCATCCTGTCGTCCATGGTGCTATGCCGCGCGAACCCCGAAGCGGGCTCTCAGCTCCGCTTCGTTGTCATCGATCAATTTGAGAAGTTCAGGCAGCCGATCAATGGGCGGTTTCTTCTGCCGCGACAGGAACGTCAGGAGTATGTTGATCGATGCGTTGAGGTTTCGGTTGTGAACGGCGAATTTTGGGTCCGTTGGGGCGATGTCGATCGCCAACAGCCTTTGCAGTTGCACGATGGCGAGCTGATACAGGTGATCGAGATCGTGCGGACTTAGCTCCGGTTCGTCCAGCTTTTTTGACCAGTTTTCGACGTTTGACAGTGCGTCCGCTTCGACCTGCTCCATTGGCTGCACGTTTGCCTGCAGCTTTTGAAACTCTGCGAACTGGCGCGTCAGCTCCTCCCGGCTTGGCCTCGTGTCGTCGTAGTGCATTGAGTCTCTCCATGACGTGCGTCGCCCGTTCTTTGTCGTTCATTTGGGGCGGGATGGGGAAGCCCATCCGATCACGGATCGCTCGTTCGAGCAAGGCAAGTCGGTTGAAGGCGCGCACGCCACGAAAGCCTCTAGGGTCGCGCCCCATTGTCCACGTCTGCACAGTTGGCCGTGTGCGTTCGAACCACAGGGCGAGGTTTGAGACCGTCAGTTCTCCCGCGAGCATCGCCTTATTGAGGCGATCAGAGAAAGAAAGTTGCTTCATAGGTTTGTTTTCCTTTTGGTGGCGGGCTGGGCGAACCATATCGAGCCAACCTGTGGCACCCGCGCAATTAAATTACCGGCGAGGCGGCATCCGCATGGCCGCCTGCAGAGCCTCCGCAACCTGCGGAGGGGGAGGAGGCGCCCCAGCCATCCCGTACTGAGGAGATGCGGCTGGCTGGGGCTGGGCCGGCTGCGGGGACACAGGGGGGGCTGCGTTAACAGCCGGCCGTCTCAGGAACTCGGGGATGTCAGGCATGCCCGGCGCGACTGCTACGGGTGCCGCTGGCGTGGGAGGAGAAAACTGAGGCGCTTGGGCAGCGGGCGGGGCGGTAAGCTGCTCAGGCTGCTTCTTTGGGCGGCCGGGACGCTTAGGGGCCTCCTGCACAGGTGCAGACGCGGGTGACGACGCAGTAAGAACAAAAGGGGCCTGCCCATTGCCGTGCTGCCCAACCTCCTGCCGCGGCGGCAACTGGAACTGCGGCCCTACTGGAGATTGGTACGCCCCTTGCATCGTTTGCTGCGTTCCCTGCATCGACGGCGCAAGCTGCGCATACTGCGCCCGAAGCCCGATCGTCTGCTTGACGATCTCCGGGTCGGCTGGCACATCGTTCAATCCGACCGCTGCCACGTCAAGTTGCTGGTCGTAGATGTAGTCGATCATCTGCAGGGTGTAGGCGTCGTCTGCCCAGCCCACCGGCTCGAATTTAAGGCGGGGGTGCGAGGCTTCCGCATCGAACGACAGGCGCGTCACCATGTCTCCGATGTCAACCTTGCGTTGCCCGCCCGTTGCCTGCTGGGACAGGAAAGCCGAATAGGACTTCAGAGCCCCCAGCGAGTCCGGTGGAACCTGCAGCTCGTACACGTTCACGGAAGGATCGCCAGGGATGATGAACGCGATCTTTTTGCGGTCAGAGCACGCCTTGCTGCCCTTGCCGGTTTGTGGATTGATCTTACTGTTCATTTGGTTGTGCGGGCACGCCGAACAAGTCGGAGACTGCGGCTGAAGCGCGTTCGAACTGGGGCCGATCCCATTGTCGCTGTAACAAGCCGGCGGAGCACCACTGTCCGGCGCGTAGGAACCTTCGAAGTACAATTTGCTCGTCTTCGGATTGGCCCGGATAATCACCACGTCGAGGTAAAGATTGGGAACAAGTGTCTCGACTCCGTTGGCATCAATCAGCCGGAACCGCGCGGCGCGGATCGAACAGTGCGCCCCACGAGAAATGCCAAGCCCTTGCGTGGCGTCTTCACTGACTGAAACTCGACGCTGGCGGGAGGCCAGCACTTCCGGTAGTCCTGCTTGTGCGTTCACGCTGATTTTCCTTTCTTCATTTCAGCAATAGTTGCGGGATCGTCTTGCCGGTGCCGGCCACGGTCAGGATCGCCATGACCTTGGGCAGCTCGATAAGCCTCGAATTCATCGGCGAGCTTTCGTACTGAAGCAGCGTAGCCCGGAGTCATTCCAAATCGCTCGGCTGCTGAAGCATAAGCGCGTAATGCGGCTGGTGCGGCAGGATCACGCGCACCAAGGGTAAAGCTGGGCCACTCGACGACACTGCCGTCACGTCGCTTGACAAGATATTTTCCTTCTGGCGTAGCGGGGTCATCCCGCCATAGGCCGTGCATAATGGGTTTAACCATCGTCACTTCCTTATGTTGCACCTTCTCCAATACTCGATCGTCACGCCAGGAGGCGGCTCGCCACCCGACTTGTCGAGATAGTCCTTCACAGGGTCGAGAAGTACGCCGATGTCCAGCATGCCCCACGCGTCGTGTTCCTTGACATGCTCCAACAAAGCATCGCGGTTGTCAACCTTGGGCTTTAGACCGCTGCTGATATAGGCAGTACCCGCATGTGTCTTGACGTTCTTTTCGCCCTGCTCGTCCAGTTTGAGCATGACAAAATTCTTGATGACCTTCATCCCTTCGGTGTAGGGACGCATGGCTTCCACGTGCTCCTTTGCCAGCGATTCCGCCCAGGCTTCGATCTGGCGGTACTGTTTAATAAGCTCCTCCATGGTGTAGGGAACTTGTGATGGCGAGACATCTTTCATGATGTTCGCATGCTGTTCATCTACCCACTGACTAATTTCCATTTCCATCCCCCTCTTTCGCAAGCCCCAGTATGAGGCCCTGCATGTTCTGATTGGCGCTCAAGCGCCGATAGATTTCCCGCTCAACAGGGGTAGAAGCAAGTCGTACAATCGTCGTATGTAATTGCTGTCCTGGGCGATCAATGCGTCGATTGGCCTGGAGGTAGATTTCAGTTCTATCTGTAGGACCGTACCAGACCACGACAGACGCAGCAAAGAGGTCGAGTCCGTGTGACATGGTGCCGGGGTCCGCATAGAGTATATGCGGTGCACTTCCTTCTGATTGGAAGCGTCTAAAAATATCATCCCTATCTCGGGGGTCTGGGAAGTCAACCCCCGTAATGAACTCACATGAGAATCGATCATTGGTTCCTAGCTCCCCGTCCTTTTTCCACCATTTCAATCCTTGCGCATAGAGCATGCGTACCACACTTGTCAAGGATGAAAAAACCAACACTTTCGTTGGCGCTTCGTCCAGCACAGCCTTAAGCTCCGCGATGCGGGGCTTGCAGTCAATGTAATGAGCAAAATGCTCCCCGTCGTACACTGCACCGGAGCTGATTTGAATCAGTTTGGTACGCAGTGCAGCTTCATGTGGAACAGTCAATTGTTTACCTTGCCCAAGTTTAAGTACCAGCTCCCGCTTCAACTCGTTGTACTTCTCTTTCTGTTCGGCGCTTAGAGCCACGTCTCGGGTCTCCTCCGTGCAGGGAGGAACATCGGTGCAGTCGCGCATCTGAAACCGGATCGACGGCTGCAATAGTTTATGAGCCTCTATATGCGCGCCCGGTCGCGGTGCCCATTTGAAGTTGGTAACTTGCACCATTACTCTTTTTTTGTAGTGATCGTAGGGCTCTCCGAATGCTCCATTAACCATGCGTGCAAGTCCGTGAGCATCAAGAGGGCCGTTGCTCGTCGGTGTTCCAGTGAGTGGCCAGAGATAAGGTTTGTTCGCGAATACCATTCTAGCCACCCGCGAACGGCGAGAAGTTCCGTTTCGGAACGCTGAAGCTTCGTCAACAATAATGATATTAATGTCTGATCTATGCATGATTGCATACGGGACCGTGTGTTCCTTGAGGATGATCCTGTTTTTCGTGTCATATTTGATCCCCACGCAAAGTCCGTCATGGTTAATGATGTAGAAATCCACGTTTTCGTCCAGGGCGCGCATGCGCGCGTCAGGTGTGCCGTGAACGATCTTGCACTTGCGCCGGCCCATGAAGTGCGTGAACAGCGCATCGGCCCACACCCGACGCATGATGGAGAGCGGGCAGACGATCAAGGCTTTCTGGCCGGGGTTGCGCTTCATGATGAAGTCGGCCGCCCACAGGCTCGCCAACGTCTTCATCGTCCCCATGTCACTTAAATTGAAAGAGCGAGGGTGCAAAACCATGAAGTTAGTCATGATACGCTGGTGCTCCCGCGGATAGTATGGCGCGCGGATTGGCCAGTCGTAATTCTCGTCCGTCACCGGAGGCAGTACAGGGAGACGCAGGAGTCGCAGCTTCTGCATGTTCTCCAGCGTGGCCTCGACGGCTATATCTCCAAAGGAGTGACTGTTGGGCCGCGTAACCTGTATCGCGTTCGTATACTTCAACGCGAAGTCCTGCGTCTGCATGGGCAGGTTGGGGTAAATCAGCATATTGCTGGGTTTATCGTACCAGAAGGTCATTTGAAATGCGCTTTCCCGATCTCTTGGTATAATTTGTACAACGCGGTGTGCGCCTTTCTAGCCAGTTGTACCCACTCAACATTTTCTTTTATGGCTTCGGACTCGAGCAATTCACTGTCTACTACGCCAGCTAAAAATGACGCCATGTGTAGTATTTCGTGGCGGGAGAAATCGTCGGTCATAACGTCGAAGCCCACAAATTAAAGAATGTGCGGATATGCTCGATGTTGTCACCCCAGCACGAGAACCCGCCCGCGTCCTTGATCCGCTGCATAGACATCTCTTGCCTCGCAGTCGGTTTCTCTCCGGGCCGTTTGGTCTCGATCGCGAAGAATCGACCCTTGTAGCACCCCAGGAAGTCGAGCGTCGCAGCCTGCATCCCGGTCGGTACGGGCATGAAGTACCACGCGCCGGCTTCATCGAGCATGTTCTTCACTTCGACCTTGAGCTTGTGCTCGGTCCGGGGGTGTTTGAAGGTTTTCATGGAACCATCCGATAAAGGCGAAATGAACATAAGCCAGTAACCATGATCAATCATATGAAGGGCTTCATTGGAAAGGTGATGACGTTGGGGTCACCGCTCGCCTGCGGCATGTCGGCAGCTCGGAAAATGAACATGGCTTTGACTTCGGATACTGGGAAATAGCCCTCCCCGTTGGCTATGATGACATAGCCATCTTCGTGCATTTTAATCACGAATTTTTCAAGGGAGAAATCCGGTCCAAGCACGGAGTCGGAATAACCTCCATTGAAAAAGATGCGGAGCATGCGTTGTGGTTGGTCGTTCATTTTATTTCCCCACCGTATTGTACTCGCAATCCTTGACAGGGCAGTAACCGCAGAGCGGATTGGGCCGCTTAGGCCAATCCTTCTTTTCCTCAAACTGCTTCATCTGCACCCACTTGTTACGCAATGTAATAAAGGTGTCGTCAGAATGCAAGGTATACCTTTGTCCAGGTCGCCCCTCCGTGAACCAGTAGTATTCCCCGACGATCGGGTCGAGCCTTGGATGGTTCGTCTTCAGCAGGAGCGCTTGACACTCCAACTCGAAACGATCCTCCCGCACCTTTCCCGTTTTCCAATCGATGATCCATGCCCCGCTGGTCGGAGTCATCACGGCAACGTCTAGCTTGCCCCGGAACCACGCGGCTTTATCGTCATAGGCGCATGGTCCATCCATCGTCATGGCCAGCTTGTACTCGACACGCAGAGGGTAGGTGTCGGGCATGTTGCGGAACAAGTCCACAAGCGCCTGCGCCGACTTCCATTCCTCTGGCAACGGCATGTCCTTGCCTATGGCGTTCTCCATGGCGACGTGCATACGCGTGCCCTTGTGCTGTGCCTCGGACTTCTCCTCATAGGGCAAGTCCTTCTTTATATACTTCCTCCATGCCTTGTGCGGGCAGTTGTCGAAGTCGTTGTAGAAGGTGTAGGAGGGGATGAAGGTCATGGCCATACATTCCAATGTTTAAGGGCGCATCGAGCAGCGGATAAAATTGCAACTGCGACGGCAATTTCAATTGCAAACCCCCCAATTGCAAGCCAGTTCGTAGGTTCTAATGTAACATTAATCGGATAGTTAGCTGTCATCGGATAGTTAGCTGTCAAGTTAGATGTCATTTTTATACTCCTTTCGCATAGGTGTGACTGATATAACCTTCCGAGTCGAGCGGCACGTCCGGCATCCACGCAGGCGGCCGGCACAGCTCCTCATGGAGAAAGGCAGCCGCGGCTTCCGCCTCGCTCTCTCGACACACGCAGATCAACTTATCATGCTCGCTGGAGACCACGCGCAACCCCGCTTGCCGGCATGCCAGCCACGCATTGCCTAAGTGCACGCGGGCAATAGCTTGAATATAGTTCTCCACCAGCTTGGGACCGTACATCTTCGCATATCCGTTTCGCGTCTGCACTTGCCAATCGCCATGCTCGGATTTGTGCACCGTCGAGTAGTCCAGCCACAGGCCGTTCGGCAGGTAGAGCCTCTTATTCTCCACTCGACGCCTCAACCACTCGAACGTCTCCCCGCGCGCCATGGCCTCCAGAACTTGCCCGGCGCTGTTCCATAGGGCTACGACCCATTGATGGCCGTTGCGGTAAATGTCACGAGCTTGTAACCCTTCCACTTCTGTAAGATGAATAGGAGGGCCGTACGTTCCTCGTCGGGCAGTCGCGACAATAGAAGGTCCGCCAGCTCCAAATCCGCAGGACAATTCGAGCTGCTTTCCAAAACCGCGCTTACCCTCCATTTCTTCGTATCTAGGGTCACCTGCCTTCGGCTTGTAGACTTCATGCCCGTAGAACTTTGTGGCGTTTCCGACATAGGGGTCTTCCTTCCTGCGAAATCTCTCGATCACGTCCGACTGTCCCGCGATCTCATTGAGCATGCGACACTCGATCTGCGAGGCGTCGCGCACCACGATCACGTCACCCTTTTCAACTGTAATGCCTTTCGTAAACTTGGCGCCCCTAGTAAAATTCTGCCAGTTCATCTTGTCCCCGCCAGCCCATCGTTTAGTGACCGTAGGGCAGTAGTTGAGGTACACGCAGAGCTTGCCCCGATCCGTCATACTCCGCAAGCGCTGGGTGCGAGTCAGCGTAAGATTACTTGCCGCGTCGAGCCGGGCCTGCGCCAGGGCAGCCACGCGCGGGTTCTCATCATCTACCAGCTCTCGCATGAATTCATCCGTCTTGGCGAAAGCCGGGATCGGACCATTCTTGCCATTCTTACGCTCTACCTCGACGCCTTCGGCTTCCAAAAGACGAATCAGCGTCTCATTCTGCCGAAGCTGCGTCGTCGTCACGCCTAGTTCGGCGAGCAGCTTGTCTTTTTCTTCTCTTTCTTCCCGATAGACTTGATCCAGGACGGCGGGAGAGCCCACCAATACAGGCTCCGTGAACAAGCGCACGGTCTCGTCGATAAGGGCAAATTCCGAGGCTGGAAACCCTTGGGATAGGAGGCAAAATAAATGCCAAGTGAGTTCCACGTCATGGCAGCATCCTGAGGCCACTGCTTGCTGCGTCGCAGGTGCCAGTTCATGCCAGTGCTTCCCTTTGAATAAATCGTATGGAACATTCTTGGCCCCCAATCCGAAATGCTCTGCAAGCGCCCCCAGCCCCTTGGGAAGGTGCGGCCCCAGCACGGCGCGTGCCATCGAAAGGGTATCGAACCACATCGCCGGCTTGATGCCGTAGTGGTGAGAAAGGATAAGTCCGTCAAAGTGTGCGTGGTGTGCGAGGCAGGCTGTTGTGCTCCAATCAAGGCACTCAAATATTTCGGGGCGATGGTGCCATTGTGGTTCTTCATTTGGCAGTTTAATTCCTACCCCATGCACTTCAAAACGGAGGTCGCGCACGTAGCTTTCAGTCGTCGTTTTGTCCAGGGTGTATTCCTGGTCAAAGAATGACTCAAAATCAAGTGTGATGATGTTCATAGCTTCACCAAAAGAGAAAAATCATTTTTGCACTCCTGCACAATGCTTATTCCGTCCACACCGCCAAGCGTAATTATCCAGTAACGTCCTGTAACTGGATTAACAAGAACGTACATTGCTAAAGGCATGTTTATATATCCTCCCCGCACGGCTCGACCCAATGCCAGTAAATTCCCTCGAAATGCGCGTTAGCGACTTCGGCTTGGTACTCCATCTCGACCTTGTCCGCCATGCACTCCCCGTGGCCCATCTGACCCGTCATCAGCTGTACCCATACGATCATCCACATCAAAACGCCCCCCGCATTTCAAACAGTGAGAATAAGCTGGTGCATGTTTCACGTCGCACCAGTCACACTTAACGGACGGGCCTACACTAATTGTGTGGTGGCGGGCGGCGGAAGTCGATTTGCGGCTTCTCCACGATTTCTTGGCGGCCAGCGTTCGCCGGACCTTCTCCGGCAATTTCTTCACACACATTTGGTTGTCTCCTGCGTTGACAGGCCCCGCTCGCACTACGGGGCCACGCATCAGATCGACCGCTGGGAATGATTTGCTGTTCAGGTGGCATCACCCCCTTTCCAAGCTGGTCGAGTAGGGCCTCTTTCCTCCTGGGCCACGGCTCGACTCTCCCCGTTTCCCAGTTGTTCACGGTCTGTGACGAGACTATCAACTTATGTGCAAGTTCTGCCTGTGTCAAGCCTACCGACTCGCGATAGGCTCTTATCGTCTGGGCAAAGGTCATTTCAATCTCTTAGCCTATGGGGAAAGGGTATCTTACTACACTTTGGGCACTTGTGAATCCAGTCGTGCCCGAGATTTTGAATTCGTACCGTCCAACCCTCATATTTAGCGTTTCGACATGCCTCGTTGAAATTGTCCGTTTCGCTCTCAAACAACTCCGTGCATGAGTCGCAGTGAAAAACCAAGTCTCCATCCATACGATCGATCATGGCAAAATCGTCCAGAGCAAACAGGCGCACAGGAAGCCCGTCACGGCCACTGTGCCGACGCATACGAGAAAAAGGTGCTGGTCTCGTCTGCACGCAATCTCATAGTGTTCAGCGGGCCTTTGCCGCAGCACGTTGGTCAGCTCGGCCTCGAATTGATCTCGCGTTGGAACAGTTGTCCTGTGCATACGCGCATTTTGTTGCTCGTATTTACCTACTGTGCTTTTCATGTCAGTCCCTTTCAGTGTTGTCCAGTAATCTGCGATGCGAAGCATCCCGCTACGCTGTTTCTCGGGGTTCAAGTCTACGATCGGGGGGAAGGTCATTCTTGCATCTTCCAATCCAATCCGTGTTTTTCCTTCATGGCCTCAATGTACGCTTCGCGCCATTCCCAATCAGTCCGGGCGCGGTTACGGGGGCCGCTAGGACTCAGGAATTGTGGCTTTCTAAGCGCTGTTTCTTGTTGGTTTCGTATGGCTTCCCCAAGCTTACCGTTCGCGTGCCCGTCTGCGTAGTCACCGCCATTGTGCCAAGTGCCGCTTGCGCACGACGGCTTGAAGCTCGGCAACTCTCGCTGCAACTCTCGCCGCTGCAACGCGCGGAAGGCCTCTTCTACCGCCTCCCCGTGCGCTTGCCGTTGCTCCCGTGTCGGGTTATTGATGCGTCGAAACTTGGCAACGGTTTCGCCTAACTTAGGGTAGGGGGGATTCCCCTTGGGCATATACACGGCTACACCCCCTCCGGCTTTACAGCGCGAAGCTTCTCCAGGCAGTCGAGAATGACGAGTGTTTCAGTTGCAAGCTTTGCATCCCGGTAGTCAGGACTTCCCCAATGCGCGCGGGCTTCGTCCATAGTAAAATACCGACAGCCCGCAATAACCCGCCATTTGTCATCCGCGCAAGGGACGTAAATGAAACAGTAGCCATCGGATCGCATGATACCATACACCCGCGCATCGCCGGACACCCGCGCATCGCCATACACCCACGCATCGCCGAATACCTGCGCATTGCCATACACCCACGCATCGCCGAATACCTGCGCGTTGCCGAATACCTGCGCGTTGCCGAATACCTGCGCGTTGCCGAATACCTGCGCATCGCCGAATACCTGCGCATTGTTGAATACCTGCGCATTGCCATACACCCACGCATTGCCGAATACCTGCGCATTGCCGGACACCCACGCATCGCCGAATACCCGCGCATTGCCGGACACCTGCGCACTATCGTGCACCCTTGCATCTCCAAATACGTGCTTTCCCGCTACATTGTAATCCACTGCAACCCCCTTATGACAAGTGTGATGATTACCGCCAGCGTGCATAGTGCCAGCAGGGCAAATGGGAGAGCCAGCAAGAGAACGCTGACTATCCCGTTCTGGTTTTTCAGGCTCAAGCGCTCACCATTAATCGGGTATTGGTCGCCCACAGCTCGGCGCGGAGTGCCTTTACCGTGTCACGCCACTGGATCACAGCGCGGTTGTCACTCGACAAGGCGGCGCCGGGATGGCAGTTTTGCAGGATCGTCGCGATCAGCTCGAAATCTTTCTTGTTCATTGTGTCCCCCTCAGTTAGCAGCAAAGTGCTGCGGTCAGCCCCTTGCACCGCGTCCAGAAAGGCGCCGGCTTACGTGCAAGGGGCTGACCGCAAAGCTCTACACACAGTCCCAAGCAACGGTCCCATCGGCATTGTACACTGTGACGTTTCCATGGTCGTTGACGAAAACGCAATCTTCGCCCATTGCCTCGACTTCACTAGGGTCAGAAACCTTCGGCAACTCGTTGACTGCTTCCATACTGGGCCAAAAGCCAAAGTCCGATCCGTCGCCTTCATGCGCGCCGAAATAGCAATAAGGCGGTGCGAAGTGTCCCAGCGCCATCTGCAACTCTTCCAACAGCCACTCGGCCGCATACTGGTCATCGGCTTCTACCGTCTCTTCCGTCTGTGATTCGGCCGCGCCAATGCGCACGGCATAGTCAAAGACAGTCCTCGGCATTAGTACGCCAAAGTTTGCCTTGGTGTGCTTGGCAAGCTCACTGGCAAATGTAGAAAGCAAGTCGTAGGTCCGCAGTGTGCCGTGACTTACTGAACCGATCGAAGCGTATTTCATGCTACCCCCTCGTTTTCGATGATTGATAGTCGCATGGCCAGGAAAAGAAGGGCCCGAAGCGCTGCAAGAACCTTGTCCATATTTCCCCTCCTCATGTCCGATCGACACAAATAATCTACTCTATCCAACCGTCGAGGTCAAGCTAATTAAATTGCTTTGTTTATATAAACAACGAAATAAAATAACACAAATATTTATTTCTTTGCATGGGGTAAAGTTCGTTTATGAACATTTGTTCATTCTACCTGGTGGCGCTTAAGCGCCACCTTTGCGAATCACTTCGCGGGCATTATCCCGCTTCTTTTTTGTGTATCGACGGAGCCAATTCCAACGGCAACGCTTGGCCACCTCTTTGAACTCTTTGTTGAATTTTTCTTGCCGGAGCAATCTACCAATTAAGCTTGCCACGTTTCAATCTCCACTCTCGCGAATCACTTCGCCATCGGGCCGCAGCCACCGCAGCGTCAGTGACAGACGCTACAGGAATGCGACTCGATCTATTTTGAGAGCACGTCATAGGGGAAGGCAATGCGCACGACGCCTTGGTACTGTCGCGCCAGCTTGTGGTTACCAACGTGCTGGGGATCGAATGCGCGTTCGGTCTTGGTGAAGATCGGTCGTCCAACCTCGATGAATAGCCACCGGTCACGTCCGGGGTAGTAGATGCGATGCCACGTCGCGCCTCGCAAGTGCCAGTTGGTGAGCTGTTCGTGCGATAGGCCAACCGGCGGATCGCCAGGGCCAAGGCGCTCCATGGGGCGCCATAGCACGCGATAGATCGTTGGCACTCGACGAGGATTGCCGTCGTGCTCAGGAGCGTCCGCATCGGTCATGGTGTCCAGGACTTCCTCGCGGACCATGTAGCGTGCCTTGCTGGGGCGGAACGGGTTTTGCTCGACTAGCATGGCCTCGAGGTCGGCTGTGACCAGCATGATCCCGCCGCGCGCATGGATGAACGGAAGCTTGCCTTGGTAGACGCGATGCCAACGCCTATCAATCTCCCGACAAGGGGCGGGGAGGATTTCGAAGCGCGTTTGCGTTCCTTTGTAGGTTTTAATGTGCGCCCTTGGCCGGCCTTTAATTTCCTGCTTGCGAACGACAATGATGCGCTCCTTGGTCAGCCGCTGGAATTGCATGCTAGGATCGAAGTCCTTTCTAAGGACTTTTCGCGGCGGGCCTTGGCGGAAGCCTGAAATCTTTTTCACGGGTTTTTCTCCTTTAACGTGGAACCTGCGTGCTCGGTTGGCATCCATGTGTCAGATTATAGTGTGTTGATTGTGTTGAAAGTTTGGAGGTATTCTGCCAGATCACTTACTTTCGAAGCAAGTCGCAAGCCAGAGGTTTGTGTATGGTTTGTTCTCACTATAAAAACTAAAAGGAGAACAAAACTTTTTACTCCTGATCTTCTCCTTTATAAAAGATATGACTAAATACTAAACTTCCCCTTGTCGAATCAAAAGCTTAACACCTGACACGTCGATGCCAACCGCGCACAAATACAACTTATTTACAACTTATTTAATTCGGCGCGGTTGTATTTTCCCTTATAGGTTCGAGTGAAAACGGTTGTGCAGACCTTGGGTTGTATTTGAATTAGGACTACCATCCTATAATTAGGACTTCATTCCTAGCGCTGGGGGTTTGGGTCCTAACTTGGGAGAGCGAGGGGCTGGCTCGGCGGGTGAAATTTTTGCTCACGACACATTAAAATCGCGGAACTAAATGATTTCCATATAAATATTTATTTATAGACTTTCCGCGCCAAAAAATAAATATTTGGGAGTTCATGTTTTGTTCTCTAACCCAGGCGAAAAAAATCCCCCTGAAGGGGACCAGTCGAGTGAGACGCTCACGACTGCTTCAGGGGATAGTCCAGGGAGGAAACCATGTCCTACACGGCTTCGCAATTACTTCTTACCATGCTTGGTGGATTTGTCAACCTTAACTTCTTCAGCATACCCAGCATCTTCATTGGTAGGTTTGCGAAGCGACGCCTCCACTTCGTCGACCGCTGCGCTCTCATGATACCCAGTCGGGGCCTGCACATGCGGCAGTATCTTTAACGCTTGACCATCCGGCCCGAAGGTAATCGTGCTCGTCCTGGTCTTGCTGTCGTGGGCACCGACGAGTAGATCGGGCACCGCGATCCGCATGTACCTGTGCCCGCTTCCTGCGTGGCTCCCCAGCGTTATCGTAGCCCCGGTGTGGGCGTCTACGATCTCCTGATACCGGACTTCGAACTTGTCTTCTGCATTCATCGTCAGTCTCCATTTTATGGACACAATTTACTGCACACTTGCCATTATAGAAGGATCAAGGCGAATGAAAGTCCCATTCTCTCTCGTCAGCACGGCAATCTTCGGCGGCTCCTACGACGAGGAGACGCAAGAGCTGGACCTGACTTTCTCCAATGGTCGGACATACAGTCTGCATAATGTGCCCAAGACTGTCGTGGAAGAGCTTCAAGAGGCCCCTAGCGCGGGGAGTTACTTCAGGGATCGGATGAAGGGGAGGTACTGATGGCGACGGCAGAAGAGGTAGTCGCGCAATCTCCGGGGTTGAAGCGCAACACGTTGAGCCGTTATGGCAAGAGGTGGCATTTGCGTGAGAACTACCAGATGACACAAGAGGAGCGTGACAAACTTCTTGATGAACTGTATGGAGAGAAAACGATGATGATGCATGAGTCAACTTATGAGTACTTGAAGCCAACCGATAAGCAGATCGAGAAGATGGCGAAGGTCCGCGTGGCAGCTAAAGCCTATAACGACGTGCTGGATGCCGTTTTGCCGGATGGCCCCGATAAGACGTATATAATTCGTGCGCACCGTTCAAATGCCATGTGGGCCAACGTAGCAATTACCCGGCAACCCGATGGCACTCCAAGGACTTGATGAACTGTACGGAGGGGAAGATGACTAAGAAAGACAAGATGCAGAAGACGATGCACGAGTACAAGGAAGGCAAGCTGCACTCCGGTTCGAAAACCGGACCCAAGGTAAAGTCGAGGAAGCAGGCCATCGCGATCGGCCTCAATCAGAAAAGGAAGGGAAAATGAAAACCTACTGGGACGATCTTCCTCTTGGCGTTGATTTTCCAGCAGAAGCCAAACCATCTATCAATGTAAGTCATATTGACGGACCAGTGTTGACCTTTCGTGACGGACAAATGCACTGGTTGAACTTTTGGGAGCGCTTTCTTTTTTATTTTGGATGGACTGATGCTGAGAGATTGGAGCGTAAACACAGGCCACATCTCGCTTGGTTGTTGGAACGCAGACGTGCTTGACGTAGCTTCCCTCACCCCACTGGAACAGGCGGTCATTCGCCTGTCCCCTCAAGTCAACCCATACAACGCTCATAGGGTGCTCTTTGCCCATCGCCATCCGAACGAAACGCCGGATTTCCACTTTGACATCATCCGCGACCTACATGGAGAAAGTCGAAGACTTCTGTTCCTTGCTTTCCGTGGCGCAGCAAAAAGCACTCTTGCTGAGGAAGCCATCACGATCGGAGCTTGCTGGCGACGTTTTCGCAATCATATCATCATTGGAGAAAGCGCAACTCGTGCTTGCGAGCGTCTTGCGTCAGTTAAGCACGAACTCGATTTTAACCCGTACATCCGCGCCATCTTCGGAGACCTTCACGGTCCCGTCTGGAACGAAGACAAAGTTGTCCTCAATAACGGAGTCGTCATCCAAGCTTTCGGACGAGGGCAGTCTCTCCGTGGCACTAAACACGATGACCAGCGGCCTGACTGTTGCCTTATCGACGACATCGAGGACGAAGAAAGCGTAAGCTCCCCCGAGCAGCGGGAGAAGACGCGGCAATGGTTGATGCGAACGCTGGTGCCGGCGCTGGCGCCCGACGCCAAGGTTCACATCCTGGCCAACCTGCTGGACCCCGATTGTCTTGCTGCGTGGCTGGAGAAGAACGGGGGGTGGACGGTCCACCGGTACCCTTGGGAGTACATTGACGAAGCGGGGTACCGTCGAGCGACATGGCCGTCACGATTTCCTCTAGAGCACATCGACTTTCGCAAGGACGAATTCATGCGCTCGGGAATGCTCAACGAGTACATGCAGGAATTCATGGTCGAGGCGGTCGATCCGTCCACACGCGTTTTCACGCGAGCCATGTTCAAGGTCGAGCCGATCGTGCGTACTTGGCATCCGACGTATGCGATGTACGATCCGGCGCGGACGGTCAAGGCTTCATCGGCGCATACGGGAAAGGTGGTGTTCTCATGGGTTGGGACCAAGCTGATAGTGTGGGACGCTTCGGGGGAATTGTGGATGCCGGACAAGATCATCGAGGACATCTTCCAGACGTGGGAGGAGTACAGCCCCATCAAGATCGGGATCGAGAAGGAAGGGCTGGAGGAGTTTATCCTGCAGCCCTTACGGGCCGAGCAGACACGGAGGCAACAGATTATCCCTGTCGTAACTCTCCCTGCGCCTGCTGGCAAATTGGCCTTCATCCGGTCGTTGCAGCCATTTTTCGTGAGCGGAGAGGTTACTTTTGCAAAAGAGCTGCCTACGTTGCAGCAGCAGTTGTTAAGCTTTCCGACCGGAAGGATCGACGTGCCTAACGCGCTGGCTTATGCCTTGCGCATGCGTCCTGGGTTAGCTATCTATGACAACTTCGGTTTCAACAACGTAGTGGACGACTTGGATGTTCAACGCAACACGGCATGCTATCTTGCGGTCAATGCTACCCGACTCTACACCACTGGCGCCCTATGTCAGCTCGTCGGGGGTGTCATACGTGTTGTGGGGAGCTACGTTGCGGAAGGGGAGCCAGGAGTCTCATTTGCGGACGTGGTTGAGAGTGCTCGCTTACTGGCCGGGGGAAAGGTTGTGGTATATTCCCCTGCGGAGCACTGGGGAGCCTATGACAGCATTGGACTTCGAGCCGCAGCATCACGGGAGGGCGTTAGACTTTCTATGGGGGGTTCAATTGCAATGGGCCGAGAAGAAACCCGCAAGCGACTGGAGAGCCTTGCGCACGGCCAGCCTGCGCTGGTGGTATCGTCGGGGGCATCGTGGGCTCTGAACGCCTTTGCAGGGGGCTACGCGGCTTCCATCGTCAAGGGTGGCCCGGTCAGCGGGGCGGCTGAGGAGGGCGTCTACAAGGTTCTTATGGAGGGTTTTGAGGCTTTCATGGCCGTTGCTGGGCAGTCTTTGGGGTCTGGCGACGATCGGCCGAACTATGCTATAGACGGTGCTTCGGGCCGGCGCTATCTGACTGCGCGTCCGCAAGTTCAAGCTAGCACTGAGACTAAGATTTGATGCGTGTGCTCGTGGCTTGTGAGTTTTCCGGAGTTGTGCGCAGGGCTTTCAGGGAGCGAAGGCATGACGCCTGGTCTTGTGATCTTATGGTGGCTGAAGATCAATCTATGGCCCACTTCCAATGTGATTGTCGAGAAGTGCTACACCTTGGGTGGGACTTGCTCATTGCCCATCCCCCTTGCACTTATCTTGCGTCTAGTGGGGCTCGGTGGTTCAAAGAGCCAGATAGACAGATCGCGCAAAGAGAGGCAGTGGACTTTTTCATCCAGGTGGCTTCTGCTCCGGTTGAACGAATTGCACTTGAAAATCCCATTGGGATTCTTTCTACAGTTTTGAGGAAGCCGGATCAGATCGTGCAGCCGTGGTGGTTCGGGCATCCTGAGACCAAGGCAACCTGCTTGTGGCTCAAGGGTTTGCCTTTGCTGCAGCCTACGCGTATAGTACCCGGTCGTGAGCCGCGATGCCATCGGGAAGCTCCCAGTCCTGACCGTTGGAAGCGCCGGTCGCGTACCTACGAAGGAGTTGCAGCCGCGATGGCTGCCCAATGGGGTTGCCTGGATGGCGAAACGAAAATCCAAGGATGACGTAAATTATACGGACCTTGCGGCTGATCCTACCGAGCAATGTCAGGGCTGCAAATTTTTCATCAATGGTGAAGCCTGCGCCAAGGTCATGGGCGCCATTGCGCCTGAAGGGTGGTGCGAGCTTTATGCTGAGAAGGAAGACGTAAAGGATCGCAATCGCGAGCTGGGGGGTAACGAGAAGATTCGCGAGGCGGTCCTGAAGCTGGCGAAGCGTGTTGACAAGGCGTTCATGGATCAGTGGGAGCGGGGCAACGATCAGTGCGACTACTGGGATATTTACAACACTGTTCTAGGCGTCAAACAGGGTTACTCCGGCAACTCGCAGATTTACGTTCCCATTGTCAAGGAAGCCATAGACGCGCGCAAGACGCGGTTCGTCAATCAGATTTTTCCCCGGTCGCAGCGCAATGTCGAGTGTATCACATCCGACGAGAAGCCTTACCACGTCATGGCTCTCTTGGAGCACTACATTAGGAAGACAAAGCTTCGCACGCAGATCATGCCAGCGTTGATGATCAATGGGGACATTGAGGGGCAGTACAATATTTACGTGGGATGGTCGGACAGTGAACGGCATGTGGTGTACCGGACCAAGGCGAAGGCTGAGATCGAAGGCGAGGAGGTTGAGAACATCGACCCCGACGCGGACGACGACATGGAAACGGCCGTGGTGGTACACCAGGGGCCGACCGTGGAGGTTCTTTCTGATACTGACGTGGTTGTGGTTCCTGTGTCTGCTTCCTCTGTGGGTGATGCTCTTGCTAAGGGCGGGGTGGTAGCGATCAAGCGTATCTGGTCTAAAGAACGCTTGAAGCAGGCGGTTGACGATGGGGAGATCGACGAGGAAGTTGGCGAGTTTTTGGAGAAGGATATTGCTGCCTATGGCACGGGGCAGGATGGTGACCCTAAGACGGCTAAGAAGCATATTGATGCTGCCGGTATCATGTCTGATAAGGACGGTGAATCAATTGTCATCTATGAAATGTTTGCGCGTTTGAAGGTGGATGGCGAGCGGCGGCTGTGCAGGATTTATTATGCTGGTGGTGTCGAGGGAGAGGAGCGTATCCCAAGTGTACGGCTTAATCCTTTTTGGAATGATAAGTGTCCGTTGCTTTCTGCAGCGCAGAACAAGCTGAGTGGATCGTTTAAGGGGGCCTCTAAGATTGAGGCGGTGGACAAGCTCCAGTACGGCGCGAACGATGTGGTAAACGAGGGGTGGGACAGCGCTGCGTACGCCCTTCTTCCCATCATCATGACCGACCCGACGAAGAATCCTCGCACAGGGTCGATGGTTCTCAATCTCGCGGCGATTTGGGAGACAAGCCCAAATGATACAAAGTTCGCTCAGTTTCCTCCGCTATGGAAGGATGCTTTCTCGATTGTTGCCTCTGCGAAACAAGAAATATTTCAGGTTCTATCCGTCTCTCCTGCAGCGATTGCGCAGTCTACAGGACAGAAGACTAAGCGAAATCAAGCAGAGATAGCAAATGAACAGCAAGTTGACATTCTCAGCACAGCCGACGTATGTACAAACATTGAGGATGAAATTCTTACCCCTCTCCTGCGGTGGTTCGTAGACCTCGACCATCAATTTCGGGAGAACGCTATTACCGTTCGGGAGTACGGTCAGATGGGGCTCGCGGCTCGGATGGAGGAAATACCTCCTATCGAGAGCAATCGTCGGTTTGAATTTAGATGGTTTGGGGTGGAAGCGGCACGGAATGCGCAAGCTATCCAGATGCAAATAAGCGCAATGAACGTCATCAAGGGCATTCCGCCGGATCAGTACAAGGGGCACGAGATCAACTTGGTGCCTGTGATAAGTCTGTTGGTAGAGAACGCTTTTGGTTCTCGACTGGCGCCTGAGATTTTCAGGGACTTGAAGTCCAAGCTGTCTATGGCTCCTGACGAGGAGAATAAGTATCTTATGATGGGGCTCGCTTTGCCTGTGCATGAGCTGGACGAAGATCAGAAGCACATGCAAGAGCACATGCAGGCCATGGAGAACGGCGACCCCACGGGGGCGGTGCGCGAGCATATGATGCTGCATCGGTTCCAGATGGAAAAGAAGATGCAGGCGCAGATGGCTCAGATGATGCAGATGCAGCGTGGCCCTGGCGGTCCTCCTGGCGGTCCGCCGGGCGGTGGTGGTCCGAGGCAGGGCGCTGCACCGGGTGCGCCACGAGGTGGGCAGGGGCCGGCTGGCGCAATTCATCAGGATAGGCTACAAGATGCTTCAGCAGCTCCAAGGAGATAGATGATGCGTTGGGCTTTAACACTCCTCCTTTCGTTGCTTTGTTGGCCGGCTTGGGCGCAACCGCTTGGCGCTTTTGGTTGCACTAATGCACAGGTATCTACTTGCCAATTGAAGACGGCGGCAGGGCAACTTTTTGATTTTCAGGTTAGCAATGTCAGTGGCACGGCGACCTGGGCATTTGTCATGGATACAGCGGCGGTGCCGGTGAACGGCACGATCGCGGGGTGCTCCGTGAGTGCACAGGCCCCCTGCCTGTTGAAGGCTTACCAGTTGAGTACGACAGGATCAACAATGGGGGCGATGTGGACACCTTCGTCAGTTCTTTTCTTTGCTGGGCTTGTTATCGCATGCTCAACAACTGCGCCGCCTACGTTGACTCTTAGCGCGACGTGTTTCATGTCGGGAGAGACACAATGAGATGGTTATTTGCGGCGCTTTTAATCCTCATTGCGGGAATTGCTGCACAGGGTGAGCTGATTACAACGAGTACAGGTGGTGGTGGCGGAACCTTCCCTCCTGCTGGATGTGTGACTGCGAATGCTGTCATATTCAACAATGCAACGCCATGTGACGCTGGACTGGTAAAGGTTGCCGGTGCGACTGGGCAAGTGACATCGGGCGGAAATATCCTGTTGAGCGGCGCTTCGTATCTTACGAGTGACCATGCTTTTCCCAGCGCGATCAATTTGAATAATTCTGCCGTAGGTTTTGCCAGGCTTGCAACGCCTACTACGCTGCTGGCAGCGGCAGGGGACTTCGGCAATGGGCAGGCCGGGTTTTTTGCACGATCGGCTTCCTGTTATTGGATTTCAAGCCAGACTGATGCCTCGGGGACGATTGACACGGGTCTTTGTCGGCAAGGGGCTGGCGTTCTTGAAGTTAGCACTACTACTCCCAATGCTGCCGGTAGTTTATTGACAACCGGGCTTACAGCAAGTGGCACGGTTACTTTTAGCGGCTTGGGTACAGGAACGAACGCGGATTTTTTATGTCTTTCCGCTGGGGGTGTCGTACTAATACAAGCGTCAGCCTGTACGATTTCTTCTCTTAGGTTCAAATCAGATTGGAAATTGTTCGAAGAAGACGCTATTGCGTATGTACGCCGACTTGACGTAGGAACTTTTCATTTTGATAGTACAAACCAAAGTGATCCTAATGGCAGTAGTTTACAAGTTGGGTTGAACGCTGAGAATGTGGCAAGTGTTATCCCAGAAGCCGCCATATATGAAAACGATATGAAGACCCCAAAATCATATCGTCAAGAGAGTGTCATAGCTATTTTAGTTAAAGCTTTGCAACAACAGCAGAGTGAAATAGACGAATTGAAAAGAAAGCTACGTTGATGACTGGGCCTGTTGGTACAGCTAAATCTGTAAGTGCTCTTAACACGGAGATATCTAGTAATATTGTTGATAATACTAGCGGATTGATTTCTCCTTCCATTCTTAGGCAGACTCTTTTAGATACGGTAGCTTCTTTTTCTAATAGTCCTTTGGACATGGGGGCTTTTGGGTTAGTCGCAGATGCCCAGTTTAATCAAGCAACTAACTACATTACTGCTACGTCGGATGGATCGGCTACGCTTACGACCTCGAATACAAATGGTGTCAAGGTCGGAGCCAATATCGCCAATATAAGCTGGCACTCGTTCGCAGCGGCGGCCGTCGGTAGCGCCGGAGTGATCCCCGTAGGGACGACCGTTCTTTCCTTTGTGGCAAATACCAGCATTACGTTATCAAACCCCGTCGTAGCGGCGTCAAACATATCATTGATCTGGTGGACGGAGACTCTGACGGGGACAGACAACACGGCGGCGATGCAGGCGTGTTTGGATTATGCGATGCAGAATGGGATTTCAGATATCAGGATTCCTCCTGGAAGATACCTTATAAGTGACACGCTTCAGGCCGGATGGGGAGATTCCTTTTATGAGCTTCATATTTTAGGCACGGACAGGTTTTCCTATCAGGGCGCGTACCCCGGCGTTGTCATCTATTCGACCAAGACGGATCGTCCGGTTCTCAGCTTTCAGGGAATGCGGGCTGCAAGTTTGAAGGGGGTAACATTCATTGGTCGAACTCAGCAGTTCACGGACTACGCTCAGGGGTTTTCCAATCTTCTGTCGAGTGATCCTCTTGATTGGATTGATCCCAGGTTCGTTCCGTCCGGGAACAACCCTGGGGGTATTCAACAGCACGCCCCGTATGCAGGAGTTACGGTAGATGCCTTTTGCGGCACTAAGCCGGTCTCTGGTGGAGCGTACCCTGATCGGACATACCCGGCATGGGTGATCGCCAACGGCTATAGCGTTCAATACAACAGCGTTCATCAGAGCAGTGACATTCTCATACAGGATTGTTCGTTTCAGGGATTTGGGGTTAATACAGTTTCTGGTCTTAACACCGATTCCCAAGGAGATTTTTTTAAGCAAAGTAGATGCTTTATGTCGTCTTGTGTTTATGGAACATCGATTTGCAACAACCAATCGAGAAACATAGAGTTTGAAAATATTACGGCGGCTCGTTACCACACTTTATTTTCCGGTACGAATTTGGGTCAACAGGACGGAGAAGTTGTCGGTCCGCTCAACAACATATCCGGTGGAGATGCCTATCAATTCTTCGATTTTCAAAACTTGTCTATATCGGGAAATTTGTTGATCTCCAATATCTACTGTGAAAACCAGATAAGAATAGGAAACTTTGTAGGTGGAACGTCGTTCCCAGGGTCTATTTTACTCAGGGGCGGCCTCATCAATCTGCAGAACACGAACGGCCAGATACCGGACTCGTACATAACGAGTGGGCAGTTCGGCAGTATCTACATGAAGGGGGTTCAGGTTAATGGCCATTTGAGAATTGCCAATTTCATCAAGGGGGGTGGAACGCTCACGATCGAGGGCGGGGGGCTTCTAGGTGCGCAAAAAACTCCGGCCACTGCTGCGCAACAGCAAGCGATAAATTACTGCGGCGGATTCCTGATGGGTGATATCAGGTTCAATGCGTCAAATAATAGGAACTATCGCGTAAGGAACTGCCTTGGATCGTATTATGCGACTGTAAGTGGGACGATTACTTCGTACACACATGATGCGCAAGTCAGCTACAGGTCATCAGCCGGAGCGTTGACGCGGGCGCCGATGACACAAGGGGCCACGGAGTATACGGACCAGATCAAGCGACAGTGGAAAATTACGGTTCCGAATGAAAATACTTTCAACTTTGCGAGCTTCACCAATTCGGGACCAACTTATGCTAACGATCAGATGACTTTCGGCTATCTTCAGGCGTTTCAAGAACACGCCGACTTCATGTATCATCTTGCAGTGGGAGACATTCTGTTCGTTCTCAACACTTGGACCATATTCGTCGTGACGGCTGTAGGCGTGTTGGCTGGAGGGGCCTATCCGATTACGACCATTCAGCAGAACAATCTTCAGATAGATGGAACAAATGCTTTTGTTAAGAATTTTAATTCTGACACGACGTTGGCGGGGTCGATCGTTATCATCAAGACGGGGGCCGTGATCCCTCTCACTCTTAACTATGCGACGTTTTCGAGCGGGAGTGGTAATCTCACGGCGGTTACTACCGGCGCTGCGTCGAGCATGGCAAATAACATCGTCAACGGAGATGTGTTTTTTGGGCTTTCGCAGAGCGTAGCGGCGGGCATGCCCTATCAAAAGTGGCCAGTTGCTTCAGGATCAATCGTTTCGGCTGTCAATGATGGAGCCGGAACGGTGACGCTTAGCAAGAACGCTTTGGCCTCGGGAACATTTCCGTTGTTTCCTTATGAACTCAGGTGACTATTGACTTTTTTCCTGTTTTGTTCCTAAGTGTCTGCTTCGCCTAGCGGGCGTAACCCGCTCCCGAGTTGTGCTCGTTACCGCACTGGAGAGTAAAATGGCCGATGACGACACCCCGCAAGATGACGAACTTGATTTGACGGATGACGAGCTTGACACTGATCCTGCCGGCCAACCTGATGCAGAAGATGACGACGCGGCTGGCGGGGCCGATGAAAATGATGATGCTGATGATGAACCGGAGCTGGAAGACGCTTCAGGTTCTCAGGAGCCTCCTGCACCACGGCAACCGGCTTCTCGTGCGGGCCGTACCGTTGCCGCTCTTCGCGCCGACCGGCGCCGGCAGAACGAAGAACTCGCCGCCCTTCGCCGGGAGATGGCAGAGCTTCGACAGACCCGCCAGCAAGCCCCAGTCCAGCAGGAAGACCCTCGTGTGGAGCAAGAGCGCTTGGCGCTCATGTCTCCCGAGGAGCGCATGGAGTACCGACTTGCTCGGTCTTTACAAGCGCACCAGCAGCAGACTTCTGCGATGGTTTTTAATATGCAGACTGCGCAGGACAAGGCAGCGTGGGACGCTAGAACTGCCGGTGACAAGCTGCGATCGAAGCTCGCTGCGGACGTGGAGCGCGAGTACCAAGCCTGCATCGCTCGCGGTCAGTATCTACCCCGAGAAAACATTTACATCTATCTTGTCGGGCAGCGGTTCATTGCCAATCGGGGCAAGGGGGATGGCAAGGCAGCTCGCCGGGTGGAGCGTGAGCGCGTTCGCCCTGCAAGCGGGCGTGGCGATGTGGCGCAGGAGCGCCGGGCGTCTCGCGGCAATGGTACAACGGCGGATTTCGAGCGCCGCCATGGAGACATGCAAATCTGAAGCGGTGAAAGTTCACCGCTTTAACTTCGGAGAGCGGTGATGCCAACCAATGTTGCTTCTCAATTTTCTGGCGATATAAGCCAGTATATTGCAGACAAGACGC
>Ga0247661_1000012_pt1 | contig 43360 bp, 60 predicted proteins | sample CNK02_metaG_FD_182799 | JGI IMG/M metagenome (GOLD analysis project Ga0247661, IMG submission 182799) | Soil microbial communities from Purdue University Martell Research Forest, Indiana, United States - CNK02 | ecosystem: Environmental > Terrestrial > Soil > Temperate forest > Bulk soil...
GCGGCCTACGATGCCTTTCCCCGGCCAGCAGGCGCCTTCCGCGGGGTTGACGCCTGCCCAGGCCCCCGGCGGCGGTCCCCCCAGCAGCTCCCCGCCGCCGGGCGGCCTTCGCGGACGGGAGCAGCTCGATCCTTCGATGCAAGGGCGCGGCCAAATGCCGCAGCCTTCCTCGCTCGATTGGCGCACGATTGTTCAAGCGGTCCAAAAAACAGGGGCGCCACCAGATGTGCAAATGGCTGCGGTGAATCGCCTCGTGAATTTTATGACCCCCGTAGCCAGAATGGAGTGGCTGCAGGCGCACAACCAGTTCTTGGAGAATCAGCTTCGCGAACGTCAGTACGAGGCGAATATTCGCTATGGCCGTCCGCAGCCGACGAAACAAGTCGGCTTGCAGCAGGAACAGCCGCCAGGAGGGCAGCCGCCAAGAACGCAGCAAGCGAGCATGCAGGGCGGTCCTGACTTGTCGGGGGGTGAGCGCGTCATAAAGGCAGGGCTTACGGAGAGCGGAGGCGAAGCGCCGCCTGATTGGGCGAAAGAGCAGCCACCTGAAGTGTCAAATTCACCAGTTGTTACCGGTAAACTTCCTGATGAACACGCTTTTTCTTCAGCCGAGAAAGGGTATAAGCTGACCGAAAATGATATGGATCATGCTCTTGGCATTTATCATTATATGGAACCTCCTCTTTTAGAAGGAAGGGTTAAAGAAAACATACGTCAAATTTCTATTATGAATGTTGTTCGAAAATTAGGTAGGGAATATGGAGAACCGTATGACGTAGCTAGTTACGCTGCGCATCAAAGAGGGACTGTAAACTTTACTACAGGACCACAAGCCAACACAATTCGTTCTATTGGCGTTGCACAACGCCACCTAGACACACTTGGAGAGCTAGCTCGCAACTTGGAAAAAGCCAAAGGGGGCGAGAGCAACGCACAATTTTTGGCGAAGCTCAACAATGTTATACGCACGCAATTTCAAGGTGCGCCAGAAGCCAATAATATCGACGCGGCTAAACAAATCATTGCTGCCGAAGTTGTCAAAGCTGTCAATGCTAGCGGTGGTGGCGTCAAGGAGCGTTTGGAAGCTTCAACGCATATCGATCCATCTTTGAACGTTCGTCAGATGCAAGGCGTTATCGACACCTATAGTAAGCTTCTCAGTGGTCAGATCAAAGGATTTGAAGGGCAGTGGCGTCGAGTTCCGGGAAATAAGGACAGAGATTTTTATTCTGCGTTTCCTGATATTCCTAATCCTAAAAAAGGGGCAGGAGAAAAGTCGGATGATAAGTCTGGTGCCGGCGCAGCTCCTAAAGGTGGTGTTACTCCTGGCGGTATCAAGTGGGAGATGGAGCCGATGCCGATCGCATCGCGCGCTTTTGGAAGTTCTTCAGAACGAACAAATGAACCTGAATGGCAGCCTGCGAAGGGGCGTAAAATTCTTGCGGATCAACTGCCATCAAAAAATATAGAGGATCGACGAAGACAACCGCAGTATTATCGTTCTGTAAAGGAGTTGAGCAGGTTGATGGAAGAAACTGACGATCCTGAAGTTCTGGATCAGTTGGAGGAGGAGCTTCAAGGAGCTATGAAAAAAGCTGAAACTAAGCGGAAGAAAAAGTAATGCCGACGTTGAATATAAACGGGCAGCGAATCAAGGTGGACGACAGCTTCATGAGCTTGTCTCCCGATCAGCAGAGCGCTGAAGTTGACCATATTGCCAAGTCTCTGCCCAGTGCTGGGAAGCCTTCTGCGCAGCAGGGGGGCTTTTGGAACTCGGCTGCGGATTTTTTCAAGTCCATTCCGACCGGTGCTGTAAAGGGGTTGGCCGGGACCATAGCAGCGTCGGGGCAAGCGGAAGCTGGGTTGCAAGGAATGGAGGGTGTTCCCGGTCCTGAAAAGAGCGCGCAAATCATGGGCGCTGGAAGCATGCACCAACCGCAAGGACAGGCCGGGCGTTTCGGGGAAGCAATCGGCGGGGCGCTTGGCAATCCTACAAGCTACATGGGCGTAGGGGGTATGATCCCCAAGGCACTAGGCGCGATCGGGGCAGGGGCCGGTGGGCAGGCTGCTGCCGAGATGTTTCCCAAGAGTTCGATCGCGCCTATTATTGGCGGGGCTCTAGGCGGTGCTGTGGGCGGGGGGCTGCCTCGCGCAACGTCGCGTGCGGTCACACCCAACCCCATCACGGACCCGACGAGGCAAGCCGCCCTAAAGGCGTTGGAGAATATCGGCGCTAAACCTTCAGCCGGCGATGTCACGGGGTCGAGGGGGTTGCGGCAGGCTGAACGACTTGGCGATTACATCGGCGGCGGTGGGAGCTACGAGCGCGTCAAGACGCAGCCCGAGCGCGCCGTTACGGCTGCTGCCCTCAAAGAGATGGGGGAGACGGGAGAGCAAGTCAGTGACAATCTTTTCAAGCAGAGTGGTGATCGGCTCGGCAGAGACTTTCAGAAAGCTGAGAAAGACATAAAAGTCAGGTTTGATGATAAGCTCGGTGATGGGCTTATAAAAATTCAACAAGACATTCTCAACAAGTACGGTGCAGATGTTACCAAGCGCGTCATGGGTCTTGTTGATGAACTAATGCCACAGCGCAGTCCCGGCAAGATGTGGTTTGTTCCGAAGGGGAGTAAGACAGGCATTTCTGAAATGAAGGGAACGAGCTACGCATCGTTCACAAAAAAGGGTTCCTCGCTCGATCGTGCCATCCACGATCCCAACTCTGACGTGGGGCACTTCGCGCTGCAAATACGCGAGCTTCTTGACGATGCCATGATTCGATCGGCGCGAGGCAAGAACCAAAAGGCAGCAGTGGACTTGCTGAAGCAGGCGCGGCAGCAGTGGTACAACCGTCGTATGGTCATGCTGTCACAGGCGGATGCCAAGGAAGCCAAGCGGATGGGGCTGGTTGATCCGCAGAAGCTCGTGCAGAACATGCAGTACGGCGGACCCGACAAGAGGATGCAGTTCATTGCGAAACGAACCAGTCTCCAGAAGACGGCCGATGCGGCAAAGAAAATCCTGACCCCGTACAAAGAGACTGGACTGGCAGGAGAGCATGGCGTTGGAGGGCACGGCCCGGCGCGTACGTTGGGGCACGCTTCTGTTGCGGGGTTGGGTGCGCTTGCAGGTTCACCGGGAGGACCGCTGGGAACAGCAGCAGGGATGGCCGCGGGGGCGCTTGCGCCGGGAGCCGTAGGACGAGTCATTAACAGTCCTCCTGTGCAGCGGTACTTGAAAAATCAATTTTGGATCAGGCGCCCTGATACAGGCAGCTTGAAACAGCGTGCGCTAGTCGGGGGCGCCGTAGGGGGCCAGTCGGCTAAGAAAAAGCAATTATACGAGGAATGATGGTAATCTCAGCGGAGACAAACCGAAATGAACCAAAACACATGGGTTTCGTGGATCACTACAGGAGTTGGCCTGATCGGCTCTGCTGCGGCCACGAACGGGCTGATAAATTCGAGCACGGCGACCACGATCGCCGGCGTCGCAGCGACTCTCGTCCCGCTTCTTTGGGGACTGTTCATCCACAGCGACAGTAAGGTCGTGCAGACGGCAGGCGCCATTCCCGGCGTCAAGCCGGTCGAGATCATGCCATCCGCGGCGCCCGATCTCCAGCGACTTGCTGCCGATCCGACTATTCCATCGGTCGTCGTGGCTGCGCCGACCTATGTCCCACCCAGCATGAGGAAATAACATGAACTTCCAAGTAGTTTGGTCAGCCATCCAGCCGCTTCTCGCGCAGCTCTTGCAAAGCCCGGCGTTCCAAGCACTGATCCAGAAAATCCTCGCCGACATCATGGCGAAGATCGCGGCTGGCGTGCATCCTGATACTGCGGTTCAGCAGGCCACGGGTCAGATCGGAGCAGCAGCGCTGCTGCACTTGACGGGCAATCCAGTGGCGGATTTCACCGCTCTGGTCTCTAACCTCAAGCCGCAGGCTGAGCCCGCATCGGGGAAAACGTTCCCGTGAACATTGAGACTATGACGGTGCCTCTGATCGCCTACTTGGCGACGATCTTTGTCATGGGGCTGGTGCAATGGTATCTGATCTATGCCCGTGACCGCGCGCAGATTCCACCCGTCCCTGTGGGGCCTCCTGGCACTCCCCCCGTTAAGCCTGGGCCTGTTGATGTTCCTCCCGTCAAGCCCCCAGTCATTATCCCCCCCGTTACCCCGCCCCCGCCCGCCGGAAGCGACTTTGACCGATGTGTTGCCCTTGTCCTCAAATACGAAGGCGGCAACGACGACGACCCCCAGGACCCCGGAGGGCGAACTTCTCGGGGAATCCTTCAGCGTGAATGGGATATGTGGAGAAATTCCCATCCCGGTCTCCCGCCCGACGTTTGGGAAGCCCCCCAAGAACAAGTCATCGCGATCTATAAGGATCAATACTGGAACGCGCTCTGGTGTGACAGCCTCCCGCCAGGCGTCGACCTCGCGGTCTTCGACTTCGGCGTCAACTCAGGGGTCAGCCGCTCAGCGAAATTCCTGCAAGTGCTCGTTGGTACGGACCAAGATGGCGAAGTCGGCCCGGACACGATAGCGGCGACAGCGAAGGTCGATCCGGTCAGTCTCGTCGGTCAGTTCTGCGACCGCCGTCTTGCATTCCTGCAAGGTCTTCCGACATGGGGCAGGTTCGGCAAGGGTTGGACGAGTCGCGTTGTGGATGTCCGCAAGGAAGCTCTTGCGCTGGCTTCCCAGGCGCCGCAGCCAAAGCCTTCCGTGGTTGCCCCGGCGGATGGGGTTCCCCCATGGCTCGCCGCCATGCGGGCAGTGACCGGCACGCACGAGGGGCATGATAACCCGGTCATCCTGGGGTTCGCTGCCTTCATCGCCAAGAAGTACCCTGAGATGGCGAGCTACTGCGCCCGTTACACGCACGACTCGATCGCGTGGTGCGGCCTGACGGTTGCCTACTGCATGGCGAGCGCCGGCATACGTCCGCAATTCGGCTCGACCGACACCGATAAATTTCTGTGGGCCGACTCGTGGCGGCAGTTCGGCGTCGCTGTGAGCGAGCCCAAGCCGGGCGATATCATCTGCGTCCAGTGGTCATCCGGCGGGCACCATGTCACGCTTTATGAGAGCACGAGCGGGGCAAACTATATGTGCCGCGGCGGGAATCAGTCTGACGCCATTAATGTGATGGCAGTTCCCACGTCTGCCGTGTCTGCGATACGGAGGCCAGCACCGTGAAACGAATCGCGTCTTACATTTTCGCTTCGATTCAGTCGGGCTGGACGAACTGGGCTCCCGGAGGAGCCGCGTTCGCGTGGGGACCAAACATTCTCCTGTTCGTGCTGCTGTTCCTGCTCGGATGGCATGACTTTGGGTTCGTGATCCATTAATGTCCATCACCGAAATAGCTAGCATCACTACCGCTGCCGCAGCGGTCGGCGCCTGTGTTCTTAGTTGGGTCAACAAGGGTAAAATCCAGGAGGTTCACCTGTCGATCAACAGCCGCATGGATGAACTGCTGAGGGAGGCCAAAGCAGCCGCGCACGCGGCAGGAGCAGCACAACAGAGTGCTACTGACCACGAAACGCCGAGAGAAAAATAAGAGCGACCAATACAAGAGCCAGAAAGTGACAAAAAATGAAGACGAATTGAAAGCGATTATTGATAGGGTCAATCGAGAGGCTATGCTCGATAATTTGCGGTCGGATGAAGTAAAAGAGATCAGAAGGATGTTGAAGACTTACGATTTTATGCGTCGTTTGTCCAAAGGGATAGGGGCGTTTATTGTTGGCGGCGGAGGTATTATAGGACTCATGCAGGTTTTCGATAAACTACTGGAATGGATCAGAAAATGAAGGACCACAAAACTATCTGGGCGTGTTTCATTATTGGGATCATAGCTTTCGCATACCCAGCGTGGCAAATTTCCCAACGAGGGCCGGTCGTCGAGACGACCAATTTCCATATGACGCCTTCCACGGTAAAGCCAGGGCAGGTCATAGAAGCCGTATGGACCGACAAGACTTTGCGTACGGGATGCGAAGGAACCGTATACCGTCGTTTTGTCGGGACGCAAAAAGGTGAGAGAGCAGTCTGGGTCTTTGCACCCATCCCTACCGTACACCACGGAAAAATAGGGGAGGTTGAAACTTTCCACAGCCTATGGCGTGCGCCAAGAGCTGACCCCGGAACCGAAGTCATGCTCCAAAAATTTCCAAAGCGAAGCTGCGGTTTTTGGCAATCATTCTTTCCTATGCACGACGGACCGCAGGAAGCACGGTTTACGGTGGAATGATGCGCCTGCTCATTGTTGATCCCGCGGGCAACGGCCTCGACTTCGCCATGCGAGCGCAGCGGGAGGGGCATGACGTACGCCTGATGATCCGACAGACAGAGAAGACGAAGCACATCGGCCGCGGTCTAGTCAACGTCGTGGACGACTACCGGCCCTGGATTCGCTGGGCCGATCTCGTCTTCATGACTGACAATACGCGATACACATACGATCTCGACATGCGCTGGCGACCTGAGGGGGTCAAGATTGTCGGGGCTTCGATAAGTACGGCGACTTGGGAGATCGACCGTAACGTCGGTATGAACATCTTTAAGAAAGCATACATTCCTATCCCACCTTACAAAGAATTTCGTGGTTACGAGGAAGCCGTCTCCTACGTCAAGAAACGGGACGCCCCCCTTGTATCCAAGCCAAGCGGGGAGGTTGAAGACAAATCTCTCTCGTACTGCGCTAAATCCGCTGAGGATATGCTGTACATGCTTCAGCGATGGAAGAAACTCGGAAAGATCAAATTTCCGTTCATACTTCAGGAATTTATCCCCGGAATTGAGATGGCCGTAGGAGGGTGGTTCGGCCCGCACGGATTCAATGCGGGTTGGTGTGAAAACTTCGAATTCAAAAAACTGATGAACGATGATAAAGGGGTCGCTACAGGGGAGCAAGGTACGGTACTCCGGTACGTGCGAAATTCTAAGCTCGCATCGAAAGTTCTCAATCCCCTCATCCCTCAACTTAGCAAAGAGCGTTACGTCGGGTATGTCGATGTCAACTGTATCATTGATGACCATGGTATTCCTTGGCCCCTGGAGTTTACGATGCGGCCGGGATGGCCGACGTTCAACATTCAACAGCCCTTGCATGAGGGTGACCCCGTGGAGTGGCTGCTACAGCTCCACGACGGTCGTGACGCCGGTTCCTTCGCGTGTGATAAGGTATGCCAAGGCGTAGTTGTCAGCATGCCAGATTACCCGTATTCGCACGTGACCCGGAAAGAGGTCGTCGGAGTTCCCATCTACGGGCCAATCGAGCCGGACTACACGCATCTTTGCGAGTGCAAGCTTGGGGTGGCGGCGCATAAAGTCAAGGAAAGCATCGCCGAAATTCCAAGCGTGGTAACAGCTGGGGATTATGTTCTCGTCATGACGGCGACCGGCGAAACGGTCAAGGCTGCGAGCGACCTTTGCTACAAGCGCTTGAAAGCGATCCATCTCCCTAACTCTCCTATGTACCGGACGGATATAGGGCGGCGGCTGAAAAAGCAGTTGCCGCTTCTGCATACGCATGGGTACGCTAAAGGGCTGGAGTTTTAACTTTGTACGTTCTTTCTATGGTATACGTCTAAAACGTCTGCTACTCTATCTCTAATTTGTTCATCTATTTCCTTAAGAAAACTTTCTTGGTCCGTTTTGTCATATAAATACGTAGTTCCTTCCATGGCATCGAAATAATCGAGAAGACGCCATATTGCTAGTTGCCACATACTCCAATCTCTACCCCCAAACAGCGCTGGTCTAAGATCACTCATCCCCAATCCTCCTTCATGTCCCAGTCTCGATAGCCATACCTATTCATCCAAACTTGTCGAAGTTGTGATAGCGGCTGCATGTGCCACGAACGGAACCCTTTGACTCGCACAGGCTCGCAGTCCAGCTCACGCAGGAAGTCTCCGACAACCTTCTCTCCCGCGAGATATTTGGCGCCACTCGGGGCGCGCTCGCGGAAGTCGTCCAGAAGGGCCTTGGTGGTCGGCAGGTTAGTAGTCCCAGGCAGCTTGAAGCCGGGCAGCGTGCCCTCCTCCAGGAGAGCGTCAAACCACTGCTCTACCGGGTCCATGCTCCGACGCTTCTGCTCGAACAGCGCAGCCGTCTCGTAGACTTGTCGAGGGTGCCAGTCCTTCAGGTTCCAGTTCTGCAAGTCATACAGCATCGCTGGGAGGCCCCCGTTTCCCAGCTCATGGTGAAGATCGTTGAAGTAGGGCGCACGTTCCTTGGGCCGCTTGGAGTAGTAGTCATTGACATTGAACATGGCGTACCTGCGCTCATCGATGGAGGCAGGCACGACCCATTGCGAGTTTGCCGTCATGATGATGTGCAGGCGATTGAGCCATTGAACGGCGTCGATGCCTTTCTTCTCTACCATGAGAACGTTTTCTGTAATGAGTCCTTTGAGTACGCTTTCGCCCTTTTTGTCTCCAGCCCAAAAAGCTTCGTCAACATAAAGGAGGAGGCAGGATCGGAGATGGCCATTGAAATTTCCTGTGAGGTGACTCTGACTAAATATGTGCAGCGCGTGTTCGCCAAAGACACGGGCAATCGCGTTAGCAAAAAACCCTTTACCCGCTCCTTTTCCTCCTCGGAACACGAGTGCCACTTCTGGCATAACCCCTGGGTTTTGAATGCTCCAAGCGGTCCAACGAAGAATGTATTCATAGGCTTTGTGATCTTGGTTTGCGAGAACGTCATAGATGTGATCCTGGATATGATACCACTCGCCTTGCTTGGGCTGCGTTCCAAACCCGCGCCACAAATTCAGCTCGTTTTTCTCTGTCACTTCCGGCTTGGCGGGGTCGAGGATGACCGTCTCGTACTGCCGACGCTGCTTGCTCAGTACCCACGCGGCTCCCAAGGGGTAGAGCTTATCTCCTACTTTCATATGCTGGTTGGAGAACCACGTTTTGAAGTTGTCAGGTGTATAAAGTTCAAGCTGCTTCCCGGTTCCTATCTGGTTAGGGATGAACTCCCCGACGAGGCACTTGCCGCCCATGTTGCGGATCATGAAGAAACGCTCGTTCACCTTCCCTATCGCATCGTTAACAGGAGACTTATACCCGTGCATGTCAGCCAGATAACGGAGCGTCCCCAGCGTGATCTTAGGGCCAGGATAGGGGCGTGAGAACGATTCCCAGGCTTTCTGCTGGCCTGCAGAATCAAACTTGCCCGATGATTTCGACCATGCATCCCATAGCTCACGGGCTCTAGCACCCCACCCCGTCCAGTGCAGACCAGCTCCAACTTTGAGCCACACGTCGCGATCGTCAGCAGGTATGCACTGTATCCACTCGATGATCTTGCTTTCTTCGTCTTCGCTCCACGCGGGTGGTGCTCTTGCCGTATCGGGCGCCAGTATGGCTTCGTTGACGCCGGATCGCGTCGCAACGGCCGGCTGCGGATCGGTCGGTTTGAGTTTGCGTATGGCAAAATCAAGCAGCGCGCCAGGGAGTCCAGGGAGAGCTTTAGTGACGTGGCACCACTTGTATATTTTTCCAGACGCATGAAGCGACGGCGGGGCGACGACATAGGCACCATCGGATCGAAGCTCCAAGCCCTCTATTTTGTGGGTAGGGACGACGCCTTGCGAGGGGTATTCAAAGTAAAAGTGCCGGCCTTGTTCACGACCTGTTTCGACAAACCACTCGGAGTCAAGATTTGCGTTGTGTAGACTAAGGACCCATTGCAGATTTTTCCAACCCACGGCCCCGTCAACGTCGAGCACAATAACGCCGGATATTTTTCCGCAAGCAACGCCAATATTGGCATGGTGGTATCTGCTCCACCATTCAGCAATCGTTTGCGGATTGTCTGTAGCATTCTTAACTCCATGCGGAACAAGCGCAGCGATCGGGTGTTTCCCCGGTGACTGGCACATGGGATTGCCGCATGCGCAGCCACCTTTGACTGGCCACCATAACGGAAGGACGTGCGCGCCGATGCGCGCGAGATGCAGCGCCGCCTGCAGCATCCTGTCGTCCATTGTGCTATGCCGCGCGAACCCCGAAGCGGGCTCGCAGCTCCGCTTCGTTATCATCGATCAATTTGAGAAGTTCGGGCAGCCGATCAATGGGCGGTTTCTTCTGCCGCGACAGGAACGTCAGGAGTATGTTGATCGATGCGTTGAGGTTTCGGTTGTGGACGGCGAATTTTGGGTCCGTTGGGGCGATGTCGATCGCCAACAGCCTTTGCAGTTGCACGATGGCGAGCTGATACAGGTGATCGAGATCGTGCGGGCTTAGCTCCGGTTCGTCCAGCTTTTTTGACCAGTTTTCGACGTTTTCCAGGGCGTCCGTTTCGACCTGCTCCATTGGCTGCACGTTTGCCTGCAGCCTTTGAAACTCCGCGAACTGTCGTGTCAGCTCCTCCCGGCTTGGCCTCGTGTCGTCGTAGTGCATTGAGTCTCTCCATGACGTGCTTCGCCCGTTCCTTGTCGTTCATCTGGGGCGGGATGGGGAAACCCATCCGATCACGGATCGCCTTCTCGAGCAAGGCAAGTCGGTTGAAGGCGCGCACGCCACGAAAGCCCCTGGGGTCGCGCCCCGTAGTCCACGTCTGCACAGTCGGACGAGTGCGCTCGAACCACAGGGCGAGGTTTGAGACCGTCAGTTCTCCCGCGAGCATCGCCTTGTTGAGGCGATCGGAGAAAGAAAGTTGCTTCATAGGTTTGTTTTCCTTTCGGAGATTTCTTCCTCAATTTGCAAAGCCATAAGTTCCGTGGCTTTTTTCAACAGGGGAAGAGTAAATGGGGCGATAGTTATCGAATCCGAAAGAACTTTTTCGGGGTCCGATTTAAGTGTGAAGGAGTACCTAAGTACCGCGTCCATAGGTTTGTTTTCCTTTTGTAAAAGTCACTAAGCCTTACCCATTAAGGAACGGTAAGCTCGACCATCGAGGGCTTTCGCCGCTTAGTGATCTCGTTATCGGCGCGGCGGCATCCGCATCGCCGCCTGCAGAGCCTCCGCAACCTGCGGAGGGGGAGGGGGCGCCCCAGCCATCCCGTACTGAGGAGATACGGCTGGCTGGGGCTGGACCGGCTGCGGGGACACAGGGGGGGCTGCGTTAACAGCCGGCCGTCTCAGGAACTCGGGGATGTCAGGCATGCCCGGCGACGCGGCTACGGGCGCCGCTGGCGTCGGAGGAGAGAACTGAGGCGCCTGAGTAGTGGGCGGGGCGGCAAGCTGCTCAGGCTGCTTCTTTGGGCGCCCAGAGCGCTTAGGGGCCTCCTGCACAGGTGCGGTCTGCGTGAGAACGTTCGGGACGACTTGTGGTTGGTGCTGCATGGGCGCAAAAGAGTTGCCTTCCTTCCGCACAGGCATATTGCCAGGATTAAACGCGGGGCCTGGATGAATTCCGACCTGTAATCCTGGAGGCTGTGCTTGTGGTCCTGGTGCCTGCGCACCCATTGCGTTCAATTGCGGGTATGGGTTTGGCGCTGCCTGCGGCGCAAGCTGCGCGTATTGCGCCCGAAGCCCGATCGCTTGCTTGACGATCTCCGGATCGGCTGGCACATCGTTCAATCCAACCGCTGCCACGTCAAGCTGCTGGTCGTAAATGTAGTCGATCATCTGCAGGGTGTAGGCGTCGTCGGCCCAGCCCACGGGCTCGAATTTGAGGCGGGGGTGTGACGCTTTATCATCGAACGACAGGCGTGTAATCATGTCGCCAATGTCTACCTTGCGCTGCCCACCCGTCGCCTGCTGAGACAGGAATTTTGCGTAATCCTTCATGGCTTTTAGCGAGTCCGGCGGAACTTGCAGCTCGTACACGTTCACTGCGGAGTTGCCGGGGATGATGAAGGCGAGCTTCTTACGGTCAGAACACGCCTTGCTGCCCTTGCCTGTCTGCGGATTGATCTTGCTATTCATCTGGTTGTGCGGGCACGTCGAACACAATGGGGACTGCGGCCGCAGCGCGTTCAAGCTGGGACCGATCCCGTTGTCGCTATAACAGGCCGGGGGGTCTCCGCTATCGGGGTTGTAAGAACCTTCGAAATAGAGCTTCGAATCCTTCGGATTGGCCCGGATAATCACCACGTCAAGATAAAGATTGGGAACAAGTGTCTCGACGCCATTGGCATCGATCAGCCGAAACCGGGCGGCACGAATAGAACAATGTGCCCCACGGGAAATGCCAAGCCCTTGCGTGGCGTCTTCACTGACTGAAACCCGACGTTGGCGGGAGGCCAGCACTTCCGGTAGTCCTGCTTGTGCGTTCATTTTTTACCTTTCTCCGTAGGAGCAACTTGTTTGGCAGCTTCAAGAAACAGCATGATGTCATTTAAGTGGCCAATGAATTCGCGCTGTTTTGTTTTTGGTAGGGCTTGGAACAGTTCATTGACGACTTCTACTATTTCCGAAGCCTCCTCTTTTGTGAAATCTCCTTGGGGCATGGCCGTCACTTCCTTATATTGCACCTTCGCCAATACTCGATCATCACGCCAGGAGGCGGCTCACCCCCCGACTTGTCGAGGTAGTCCTTTACGGGATCAAGGAGAACGCCGATATCCAACATGCCCCACACGTCGTGTTCCCTGACATGCTCCAACAAAGCATCGCGATTGTCAACCTTGGGCTTTAGACCAGTGCTGATGTAGGCAGTACCTTCGTCGGTCTTGATGTTTTGCGCGCCCTGCTCGTCCATCTTCAGCAGGACGAAATTCTTGATGGTGTCCATGGCCGACGTGTAGGGCTTCATTGCCTCGGCTTGTTCCTTGGCAAGTGCTTCAGCGTCGGTTTTGAGCGCTCGGAACTGCTTGATAAGTTCCTCCATGGTGTAGGGAACTTGTGATGTATCAGGGTCTTTTTGATGGTTTTCAGCGTACACATCAGCCATTATCACCCCCTCTTTTAAGGTCTTTAGCTAGTATAGCGCGCAACCGGGCGACTTCTTCAAGAGCCTTGTTACGCTGGTCAACTACTTCGTAATAGCATTGTCGTACCGTGGAAAGGTCTTCACGAAGGCTAGCTATTTGCACTTCTAGTTGTCGAATTAAAATGTATGGTTTATCTTCAGTTGCTACCATTTCCGTCCCCCTCTTTCGCAAGCCCCAGTATGAGGCCCTGCATGTTCTGATTGGCGCTCAAGCGCCGGTAGATTTCCCGCTCAACAGGGGTAGAAGCAAGTCGTACAATTGTCGTATGTAATTGCTGTCCTGGGCGATCAATGCGTCGATTGGCTTGGAGGTAGATTTCAGTTCGATCTGTAGGACCGTACCAGACCACGACAGACGCAGCAAAGAGATCGAGTCCGTGTGACATGGTGCCGGGGTCCGCATAGAGTATATTCGGTGCACTTCCTTCAGATTGGAAGCGTCTAAAAATATCATCCCTATCTTTGGGGTCTGGGAAGTCAACCCCCGTAATGAACTCGCATGAGAATCGGTCATTGGTTCCTAGCTCCCCGTCCTTTTTCCACCATTTCAATCCTTGCGCATAGAGCATGCGTACCACACTTGTCAAGGATGAAAAAACCAACACCTTCGTTGGCGCTTCGTCCAGCACAGCCTTAAGCTCTGCGATGCGGGGCTTGCAGTCAATGTAATGAGCAAAATGCTCTCCGTCATACACTGCCCCGGAGCTGATTTGAATCAGTTTGGTACGCAGCGCAGCTTCATGTGGGACGGTCAATTGCTTACCTTGCCCAAGTCTAAGGACCAGCTCGCGCTTCAGCTCGTTGTACTTCTCTTTCTGTTCGGCGCTGAGAGCTACGTCGCGGGTCTCCTCCGTGCAGGGAGGAACATCGGTGCAGTCGCGCATCTGGAACCGGATGGACGGTTGTAAGAGCTTATGAGCCTCTATGTGCGCGCCCGGTTTCGGCGCCCATTTGAAGTTGGTGACCTGCACCATTATTCTTTTTTTGTAGGACGTGTAGGGCTCTCCGAAAGCTCCATTAACGAGTCTCGCAAGTCCATGAGCGTCGAGAGGACCATTACTAGTTGGCGTGCCAGTAAGAGGCCACAGGTAGGGTTTATCTTGAAAAATGGCCCGAGCCACACGCGACCGTCTCGAAGTTCCGTTTCTAAACGCCGAAGCTTCGTCAACAATGGCGATATTGATGTCCTGTCTATTTTTGATTCCCCACGGGACCGTGTGTTCTTTGAGGACGATTCTGTTTTTCGTGTCATATTCAATCCCCACGCAAAGTCCGTCATGGTTGATGATGTAGAAGTCTACGTCAGTGTCCAGCGCTCGCATGCGCGCGTCAGGTGTGCCGTGAACGATCTTGCACTTGCGCCGGCCCATGAAGTGCGTGAACAGCGCATCGGCCCATACCCGACGCATGATGGAGAGCGGGCAGACGATCAAGGCTTTCTGGCCAGGGTTGCGCTTCATGATGAAGTCGGCGGCCCATAGGCTTGCCAGCGTCTTCATCGTCCCCATGTCGCTGAGATTAAAGCTGCGGGGGTGCAGCACCATGAAGTTGGTCATGATACGCTGGTGTTCCCGCGGATAGTATGGCGCGCGGATCGGCCAGTCGTAGTTCTCGTCCGTCACCGGGGGCAGCACAGGAAGGCGCAGGAGCCGAAGCTTCTGCATGTTCTCCAGCGTGGCCTCGACTGCGATGTCGCCAAAGGAGTGACTGTTGGGCCGCGTGACCTGGATTGCGTTCGTATACTTAAACGCGAAGTCCTGCGTCTGCATGGGCAGATTGGGGTAGACCAGCATATTGCTGGGCTTGTCGTACCAGAAAGTCATTTGCACCACACTAAAAACAAACCTGCTAAACACAAGGTGTTTATAAGCCACCACACAGCTTCATTTTCAGTCATAGTGTCGAAGCCCACAAATTAAAGTACGTGCGGATACGCTCGATGTTATCTCCCCAAAGGGCCAACCCACCCGCAGCCATGATCTTTTGTATAATCACTGTCTGCCGTTCGGTCGGCATTTCTACGGGCCGCTTGGTCTCGATCGCGAAGAATCGGCCCTTGTAGCATCCCAGGAAGTCGAGCGTTGCAGCCTGCATCCCGGTCGGCACGGGCATGAAGTACCACGCGCCGGCTTCATCGAGCATGTTCTTCACTTCGACCTTGAGCTTGCGCTCGGTGCGGGGGTGCTTGAAAGTTTTCATGTGGTAGGCTTCATTGGAAAGGTGATGACGTTGGGATTGCCGCTCGCCTGCGGCAGGTTGGCAGCTCGGAAAATGAACATGGCTTTGACTTCGGATGCTGGGAAATAGCCCTCCCCGTTGGCTATGATGACGTAGCCATCTTCGTGCATTTTATCCACGAATTTTTCAAGGGAGAAATCTGGTCCAATCACGGAGTCGGAATAACCGCCATTGAAAAAGATGCGAAGCATGCGTTGCGGTTGATCGTTCATAGAAATCTCCAGGCTATGTATGCAATAACCATCCATATGACATACGACACTGCGAACCCATGTTGTATGTTTCATATACGCAGTTGTCTAAGCGCCTTCATTTACATCCTCACTATATAGTTCATCCCTAAAACAAAGAGAACAACAGCAAACACAAGGCTTACTAGAACAAAAGCCATGGGCCAATTAAAGTCGTCCATTTTATTTCCCCACCGTATTGTATTCGCAGTCTTTAACGGGGCAGAACCCACAGAGAGGGTTAGGTCGCTTGGGCCAATCCTTCTTTTCCTCAAACTGCTTCATCTGCACCCACTTGTTACGCAATGTAATAAAGGTGTCGTCAGGATGCAAGGTATACCTTTGTCCAGGACGACCCTCTGCGAACCAGTAGTATTCCCCGACGATTGGGTCGAGCCTTGGATGGTTCGTCTTCAGCAGGAGCGCTTGGCACTCCAGCTCGAAACGATCCTCGCGAACCTTCCCCGTTTTCCAATCGATGATCCATGCCCCACTGGTCGGGGTCATGCAAGCCACGTCCAGCTTGCCCCGGAACCACGCAGCTTTGTCGTCATAGGCGCACGGTCTATCCATCGTCATGGCGAGCTTGTACTCGACACGCAAAGGGTAGGTGTCGGGCATGTTGCGGAACAAGTCCACGAGCGCCTGCGCCGACTCCCATTCCTCGGGTAACGGCATGTCCTTGCCTATGGCGTTCTCCATGGCGACGTGCATGCGCGTGCCCTTGTGCTGCGCCTCGGACTTCTCCTCATAGGGCAAGTCCTTCTTTATATACTTCCTCCATGCCTTGTGCGGGCAGTTGTCGAAGTCGTTGTAGAAGCTATAGGAGGGGATGAAGGTCATCTTTCTACCTCATATATTAACATTTGCTGATCGTACAACTCAGTACAGACACCCCCAGGAGTAACCAGCATAATTTTAGTTATCCTTTCTCCTTCTCGTACCTCTTTCGCATCACGAAGTATTTCTTTCAAGCGTCGAACTGAAAATTGCCCGGTCATGGCCATACATTCCAATGTTTAAGGGCACATCGAGCAGCGGCTAAAATTGCAACTGCAATGGCAATTTCAATTGCAAACCCCCCAATTGTAAGCCAGTTCGTAGGTTCAGTAGTTAATGTAAGATTAACCGGATAGTTAGCTGTCATTTTTATACTCCTTTCGCGTAGGTGGGGATGGAGGTCATAGGAATACCCCAAGCAATACAGAAACAACCAGAACTGCCATTGCCGCAATAGCAGCTACAAGTAGCGCTTGGGTAAAAACAGGCGTGTAAGGATTGTTAAACCAAGACATTTTCATCCTCCCTTCGCATAGGTGTGACTGATATACCCTTCCGAATCCAAGGGAACATCCGGCATCCATGACGGCGCCCGACACAGCTCCGCATGGAGAAAGGAAGCAGCGGCTTTCGCCTCGCTCTCTCGACACACGCAGATCAACTTGTCATGCTCACTGGAGACCACGCGCAGCCCCGCTTGCCGACAGGACAGCCAAGCGTTTCCCAGGTGCACGCGGGCGATCGCTTGGATATAATTCTCTACCAGCTTGGGACCGTACATCTTCGCATAGCCGTTTTGCGTCTGCACTTGCCAGTCGCCATGCTCGGATTTGTGAAGCGTCGAGTAGTCCAGCCACAGACCGTTCGGCAGGTAGAGCCTCTTGTTCTCCACTCGACGCCTCAACCACTCAAACGTCTCCCCGCGCGCCATGGCCTCCAGAACTTGCCCGGCGCTGTTCCATAAGGCAACTACCCACTTATGTGTAGAGCGGTAAAGATCACGGGCAGCAAGTCCTTTAATATCAGATAAGTAGACAGGAGGACCATAAGTCCCGCGACGAGCAGTAGCCACAATACTAGGCCCGCCAGCGCCATATCCACAAGAAAGCTCAAGCTGCTTACCAGTGCCTCTTTTAATCTCCATCTCCTCATAACGCGGGTCTCCCTGCTTCGGCTTGTAGACTTCGTGCCCGTAGAACTGACTGGCGATACCGATGTACGGGTCTTCCTTCCTTCTAAACTTCTCGATCACGTCCGACTGACCCGCCGTCTCGTTGAGCATGCGGCACTCGATCTGCGAGGCGTCGCGCACCACGATCACGTCGCCCTTTTCAACCGTAATACCTTGCCCCAGCTTGGCACCACGGCGGAAATTCTGCCAGTTCATTTTATCCCCACCACTCCAGCGCTTGGTATGTGCGCCGCAGTAGTTGAGGTACACGCAGAGCTTGCCTCTATCCGTCATACTCCGCAAGCGCTGGGTGCGAGTCAGCGTGAGATTGCTTGCCGCGTCGAGTCGGGCCTGCGCCAGGGCAGCCACACGCGAGTTCTCATCGTCTACCAGCTCGCGCATGAATTCGTCGGTCTTGGCAAAGCACGGGTTATTTTTCCCTTTCCCCGGCTTCCATTCGATCTCGACGCCTTCGGCTTCCAGAAGGCGAATCAGCGTCTCATTCTGCCGAAGCTGAGTTGTCGTGACGCCTAGCTCGGTGAGGAGCCTGTCCTTGGCGTCTCTTTCTTCCTTATAGACTTGATCCAGGACGGCGGGAGAGCCCACCAATACAGGCTCCGTGAACAAGCGCACGGTCTCGTCGATAAGGGCAAATTCCGAGGCTGGAAACCCTTGGGATAGGAGGCAAAATAAATGCCAAGTGAGTTCCACGTCATGGCAGCATCCCGAGGCCACTGCTTGCTGCGTCGCAGGTGCCAGTTCATGCCAGTGCTTTCCTTTGAAAAGGTCGTATGGAACATTCTTAGCCCCCAATCCGAAATGCTCTGCAAGCGCCCCCAGTCCCTTAGGAAGATGCGGCCCCAGCACGGCGCGTGCCATTGAAAGGGTATCGAACCACATCGCCGGCTTGATGCCGTAGTGGTGGGAAAGGATAAGTCCGTCAAAGTGTGCGTGGTGCGCGAGGCAGGCAGTCTTAGACCAGTTAATCTGTAAAAGGTAATTGGCAACGTTTCCATCGTACCACTGCGTACGCTGCATCTGCGCGTCAGGGTACTCATTCCATCGTATCCCTATCCCGTGAGCTTCAAATCGGGGATCGCGCACGTACGACTCAACAGTCATTTTGTCCAAGGTGTATTCCTGGCCAAAGAATGACTCGAAGTCAAGTGTGATGATATTCATACCATCCAAAACCACAGCACGCGCTGTGGCCCCCATGGCACTACGTCATACCCTAGCTTTCGCAACCATCGAATGACCTTTTGGTCTTTGCAGTCCGACACGATTATAGGGCGTTTCATATATCCTCCCCGCACGGCTCGACCCAGTGCCAGTAAATTCCCTCAAAGTGCACGTTAGCGACTTCAGCTTGGTACTCCATCTCGGCCTTGTCCGCCATGCACTCGCCGTGCCCCATCTGGCCCGTCATGAGTTGAACCCATACAATCATCCACATGCTATTCGTCCACATCATCAAAGATAGAACGATTCCCTTGGTCGTCTAGCATCATCCCATCTTTAGCAAACATGGGTGCACCATTGGGGTAAAAATGTTCCTCAGTTGTGTGGCGGCGGGCGGCGGAAGTCGATTTGCGGCTTCGCCACGCTTTCTTGGCGGCCAGGATCCGCCGCACTTTCTCCGGCAATTTCTTCACACACATTTGGTTGCCTCTTGCGTTGATAAGTGCCCGGCTTTTCTTCCCCGCGTGCCGGGCGACGCGGTGTCATGTCCTTTTCTGCGGAAGGGTACACGCAAGAATCGGACCTGGAAGCCAATGCGAGAAGAGCCTCTTTCCTTCTGGGCCACGGCTCGACCCTTCCCGTTTCCCAGTTGTTGACAGTCTGTGACGAGACCGTCAACTTATGTGCAAGCTCTGCCTGTGTCAAGCCTACCGACTCGCGATAGGCTCGTATCGTTTGGGCGAAGGTCATTTCTTCTCTTGCTTCCTGTACCTGACAAGCTTGGCCGCCAAGCGTCTCTGGGCTCTATTCTTGGGCTCGGCGACCGGCTCTGTTTTGTTAATGGTTCGCAGCGCCATCTCCTCAAGCCTGCGAAATTTGCTCTTACCCATTTTCATTTGACGATTCTCCATAGTCTATGGCAAGAACGTCCAGAGCAAGCAAGCGCACAAGAAGCCCGTCACGGCCACCGTGCCGACGCACACGAGAAAAAGGTGCTGGTCTCTCCGGCACTCGATCTCATACACGCGGCCATACTGCTCCGCTAGCCTCTGCCGGAGCACATTGGCCAGCTCTGTCTCAAATTCATCCTTCGCTGGGTAGATTTTCATGGTGTCAGTCCCTTTCAGGGTTGTCCAGTAATCTGCGATGCGAAGCATTCCGCTACGCTGTTTCTCAGGGTTCAAGTCTACGATCGGAGGGAAGGTCATTCGAGACGAGCCCCTGCCAGTTTTGCGTATACGAGCCTGTTGCACATCTCCCCCAAATACGCGACCTGGGAGAAGCCGATAGTGAATACGAACAGCCTACCATCGTCGAGCTTAACGCACAGCTCCCTGTCGTCAGAACTGGTTGGCCCCAAGAAAACAGATGCTCTCTCCGGGGCAGTCATCTTATACCCCCTCCGATTTCACAGCGCGAAGCTTCTCCAGGCAGTCGAGAATGACGAGTGTTTCGGTCGCAAGCTTTGCATCCCGGTAGTCAGGACTTCCCCAATGCGAGCGAGCTTCGTCCATGGTGAAATATCGACAGCCGGCAATGACTCGCCATTTGTCATCCGCGCAAGGGACATAAATGAAACAGTAGCCATCGGATCGCATGATACCGTATACCCGCGCATTGCCAAGTATGTGCTTTCCCACTACATTGTAACCCACTGCAACCCCCTTATGACAAGTGTGATGATTACTGCCAGCGTGCATAGTGCCAGCAGGGCGAATGGGAGAGCCAGCAGGAGAACGCTGACTATCCCGTTCTGGAGCGCTGCGGAAAGTCGCCCGTAGGCGGCAGACCGCAAAGCTTCACACACAATCCCATGCAACGGTTCCATCGGCATTGTACACTGTGACGTTGCCGTGGTCATTGACGAAAACGCAATCCTCGCCCATTGCCTCGACCTCACTGGGATCGGAAACCTTCGGCAACTCGTCTATCGCGTCCATGCTGGGCCAAAAGCCGAAGTCTGATCCGTCCCCTTCGTTTGCGCCAAAATAACAATAGGGCGGTGCGAATTGCTCCAGCGCAATCTGCAATTCTTCTACCACTTCGGCCGCATACTGGTCATTGGCTTCTACCGTCTCTTCTGTCTGTGCTTCCGCCGCGCCGATGGTCACGGCGTAGTCGAATATATCCTTCGGCGGCAACGTGTCGAGGTTCGCCTTGACGTGCTGTGCAAGCTCACTTGAGAACGTCGAAAGCAAGTCGTAGGTGAGCAGTGTGCCGTGACTGATTGAACCGATCGAAGCGTATTTCATTCTCTATCCCCCTCGTTTACAGCTGGAGCGCTGCGGGATGCGGTGCCATCGCCCACCGAAGGGTATGAGTGGCACCGCACGGCCGCAAAGCTTCAATCCGCGTCTTCCGCATCGTATAGCTCGCAAAGGTAGTCCATCGCCTCTTTTTCCGATTTGAATGGTCCAGACCAAGCGGTGCAATCCATATAGCCGGGAGCGGACAAACGCGCAAACCATCCCGTCACCAACTCACCATTAAACTCGCCATCGGCGTCGCAGTGAATCTCGCCTTCGGTGTATTGGCTAAGCGAATCAACGTTGATATTAAGGCCAACGAGATTACTTGGGACGCATTCGGTGCCGCACGTGGTCTCGACCTGCCAGCATTCCATGTGCTCGACTTGTTTTTGCATGAAGGCCATGTTTCAATCCCCCTCACTTGCTACGCCACGTCCGCACGAACGATGAAAGACTCGCAGGCCATTCGTCGTCCCGGTTCGCAGCGATCCAATCGAGTGCACAACGTGCTTGTTCGAAGGCAATTTCATCCGCGATGTAGCAAGCGGACCACTCCAATTCCGACATTGTGATTTGATCCAGCGCTGCAATGACGTGTTCCATGTCTCAATCTCCCCTCGTTTCGATGATTGATAGTCGCATGATCGAGAAAAGAAGGCAATAAATATTTGGGTTATTTTATTTCGTTGTTTATATTAATCTTGTTTTATTATTTCGTCACCATCTGCTCGACCTGAGAGCACGTCATAAGGGAAGGCAATGCGCACGACGCCTTGATACTGCCGCGCGAGCTTGTGCTCGCCTACCCATTGGGGGTCGAACGTGCGTTCGGCCTTGGTGAATATCGGCCGGCCGACCTCGATGAATAGCCAGCGGTCACGTCCAGGGTAGTAGATGCGACGCCACGTGGCGCCTCGCAAGTGCCAGTTGGCAAGCTGTTCGTGCGACAGGCCAGCCGGCGGCTCTCCAGGGGTAGGACGCTCTACAGGGCGCCACAGGACGCGGTATAGCGTAGGCACTCGACGAGGGTTGCCGTCGTGCTCCGGTGGCTCTGCGTTGGTCATGGTGTCCAGGACTTCCTCGCGGACCATGTAGCGCGCCTTGCTGGGGCGGAACGGGTTTTGCTCGTTGAGCATGGCCTCAAGGTCAGCTGTGATCAGCATGATCCCGCCGCGCGCCTTGATAAATGGAAGCTTGCCTTGGTAGACATGGTGCCATCGTCGATCAATCTCCCGACAAGGGACGGGAAGAATTTGAAAGCGAGTTGGCGTGCCCTTGTACATTTTCAGGTGTGATCTAGCGCGCGGGTTTAATTCCTGCTTACGAACGGCAAGGATGCGCTCCTTTGTCAGGCGCTGGAATCGCATAGGATTACTTTCCTCGCGTTGCGGCTCGCGCGGTTGTCCTCGGCGGAAGTTGAAAAGGTGCGGCATTGTATTTTTCTCCTTTAACGTGGAACCTGCGTGCACGGTTGGCATCTAAGTGGCATAATGTAGTGAGTTGATTGTGTTGAAAGTTTGGAGGTATTTAGCCAGATCATTAATTTGCGAAGCAAGTCGCAAGCTAGAGGTTTGTGTACGGTTTGTTCTCACTATAAAAACTAAAAGGAGAACAAAACTTTTTACTCCTGATCTTCTCCTTAAAAAAAGATATGACTAAATACTAAACTTTCCCTTGTCGAATCAAAAGATTAACTAATGCCACGTCGATGCCAACCGCGCACAAATACAACTTATTTACAACTTATTTAATTCGGCTGGGTTGCACTTTCCCTCATAGGTTCGAGTGAAAACGGTTGTGCAGACCCTGGGTTGTATTTGAATTAGGACTGCTGTCCTATAATTAGGACTTCATTCCTAGCGCTGGGGGTTTGGGTCCTAACTCGGGAGAGTGGCAGGGGAGGGCGCGGGGCGAAATTTTTGCTCACACAAATTAAATTATGCGCCCCAAAATCCCACCCCTATAAATATTTATTTCCAAACTTTCCGCGCCCAAAAATAAATATTTGGGTGTTCGCGTTTTGTTCTAACTTTCTGAAACTTTCTGAAAGATGGTCCCGTTTTGTTCCATCTCGTTCAATGAACGAGAAAAGACCCCCAGAAGGGGACTGGTCGGGTGAGACGGGGCCGACCACTTCTGGGGGTAGTCCAGGGAGGAAACACAACGTAATCGGACTTCATTCTGCCAACCCGATAGACCAGCAGAGATTACTTCTTAGCACGTTTGGCGTATTTGTCAACCTTCTCGGCTTCATCATATCCAGCGTCTTCATCGGTAGGTTTGCGAAGCGACGCCTCCACTTCGTCGCTCTCATGATACCCCGTCGAGGCCTGCACATGTGGAAGTATCTTCAACGTTTGACCATCCGGCCCAAAGGTAATCGTGCTCGTCCTGGTCTTGCTGTCGTGGGCGCCGACGAGTAGATCGGGCACCGCGATCCGCATGTACCTATGACCGCTACCTGCGTGGCTCCCCAGCGTGATCGTAGCCCCGGTGTGGGCGTCTACGATCTCCTGGTACCGGACTTCGAACTTGTCTTCTGCATTCATCGCTTCTCTCCATCTTGTGGACACAATTTACTGCACACCTGCCATTATAGAAGGATCAAGGCAAATGAAAGTCCCATTCTCTCTCGTCAGCACGGCGATCTTCGGCGGCTCCTACGACGAGGAGACGCAAGAGCTTGACCTGACTTTCTCCAACGGTCGGACCTACAGCCTCCACAACGTACCTAAGACCGTCGTGGAGGAACTTCAGGAGGCCCCTAGCGCGGGGAGCTACTTCAGGGAGAGGATGAAGGGGAGGTACTGATGGCGACAGCAGAAGAAATAATCGCGCGATCTCCGGGGCTGCAGCGCAACGTACTGAGCCAGTATGGCAAGAGGTGGCACTTGCGCGAGAACTACCAGATGACGCAGGAGGAGCGCGACAAGTTGCTTGACGAACTGTACGGAGAGGAAGATGGCAAAGAAAGACAAGATGCAGAAGATGATGCACGAATTTAAGGAGGGAAAGCTGCACTTCGGTTCGAAAACCGGACCCAAGGTGAAGTCGAGGAAGCAGGCCATTGCGATCGGCCTCAATCAGAAAAGGAAGGGGAGATGAAGCCGATTCTCTGTCTCGATTTTGACGGTGTGATCCACAGCTATTCAAGTGGGTGGAAAGGGGCGGACGTGATCCCTGATCCACCCGTCGAGGGAGCGGCAGATTTCATGGAGCGAGCGCTTGAGCACTTTCGGGTTTGCATTTTTTCAAGCCGAAGCAATCAACCCGGCGGTTTGAAAGCCATGCAGGATTGGATGCTCAAATGGATGCCTAGTGAAATAGTACCACACTGGGCGCACGGTTTGGAATGGCCGTTGGAGAAACCTGCTGCCTTTCTTACCATTGACGATCGCGCTTTGACCTTTGATGGTACGTGGCCGTCGATGGAGACGCTGCAGAACTTCAAACCTTGGAATAAGAAGTGATCGACGTAGCTTCTCTCACTCCACTGGAACAGGCGGTCATCCGTCTGTCTCCCCAGGTCAACCCATACAACGCTCATAGGGTGCTCTTTGCCCACCGCCATCCGAACGAAACGCCGGATTTCCACTTTGACATCATCCGCGACCTACATGGAGAAAGTAGACGACTTCTGTTCCTTGCTTTCCGTGGCGCAGCAAAAAGCACTCTTGCTGAGGAAGCCATCACGATCGGAGCTTGCTGGCGACGTTTTCGCAATCATATCATCATTGGAGAAAGCGCAACTCGTGCTTGCGAGCGTCTTGCGTCAGTTAAGCACGAACTCGATTTTAACCCGTACATCCGCGCCATCTTCGGAGACCTCCATGGCCCCATCTGGAACGAAGACAAAGTTGTCCTCAACAACGGAGTCGTCATCCAAGCTTTCGGTCGGGGGCAGTCCCTCCGAGGAACTAAACACGATGACCAGCGGCCTGACTGCTGCCTCATCGACGACATCGAGGACGAAGAAAGCGTAAGCTCCCCCGAGCAGCGGGAGAAGACGCGGCAGTGGTTGATGCGGACGCTGGTGCCGGCGATGGCGCCCGATGCCAAGGTTCACATCCTGGCCAACCTGCTGGACCCCGACTGCCTTGCTGCGTGGCTGGATAAGAACGGGGGGTGGACGGTCCACCGTTACCCCTGGGAGTACCTGGACGAGAACGGGACCCGTCGGGCGACATGGCCGTCACGATTTCCTTTGGAGCACATCGACTTTCGCAAGGACGAATTCATGCGCTCGGGCATGCTCAACGAGTACATGCAGGAGTTCATGGTCGAGGCGGTCGATCCGTCCACGCGCGTTTTCACGCGAGCCATGTTCAAGGTCGATCCGATCGTGCGTACTTGGCATCCAACTTATGCGATGTATGATCCGGCGCGGACGGTCAAGGCTTCATCGGCGCATACGGGAAAGGTGGTGTTCTCATGGGTTGGGACCAAGCTGATAGTGTGGGACGCTTCCGGGGAATTGTGGATGCCGGACAAGATCATCGAGGACATCTTCCAGACGTGGGAGGAGTACAGTCCCATCAAGATCGGGATCGAGAAGGAAGGGCTGGAGGAGTTTATCCTGCAGCCATTGCGGGCCGAGCAGACACGGAGGCAACAGATTATCCCTGTCACAACTCTCCCTGCGCCTGCTGGCAAATTGGCCTTCATCCGCTCGTTGCAGCCATTTTTCGTGAGCGGAGAGGTTACTTTTGCAAAAGAGCTGCCTACGTTGCAGCAGCAGTTGTTAAGCTTTCCGACCGGAAGGATCGACGTGCCTAATGCGCTGGCTTATGCCTTGCGCATGAGACCTGGGTTGGCTATATATGACAACTTCGGTTTCAACAATGTAGTGGATGACTTGGATGTTCAACGCAACACGGCATGCTATCTTGCGATCAATGCTACCCGGCTCTACACCACTGGCGTACTTTCGCAGCTCGTCGGGGGAACGGTGCGTGTATTGGCGAGCTTCGTTCGAGAAGGAGAACCTGGGTCTTCTTTTCAGGAGCTTGTTGCGGATGCTAAGCTGGTGGCCGGGGGAAAGGTTGTACTATACGCGCCTGCTGAGCACTGGGGGCAGTATGACAGTCTCGGGCTCTATGCGGTCTCTACACGAGCAGGCGCGGGGGTCAGTCGGGCTGGATCAATTAATGTGGGCCGAGAAGAGATCCGTAAACGACTGGAGAGCCTTGCGCACGGCCAGCCTGCGCTGGTGGTATCATCGGGGGCATCGTGGGCCTTGAACGCTTTTGCGGGGGGCTACGCGGCTTCCATCGTCAAGGGTGGCCCGGTCAGCGGGGCGGCCGAGGAGGGCGTCTACAAGGTTCTAATGGAGGGTTTTGAGGCTTTCATGGCCGTTGCTGGGCAGTCTTTGGGGTCTGGCGACGACCGGCCGAACTATGCTATAGACGGTGCTTCGGGCCGGCGGTATCTGACTGCGCGGCCACAGCCCGCGGTTGGACATGGCGAAACGAAAATCTAAGGGTGACGTAAATTATTCTGAGCTTGCTGGCGATCCTATAGACGCTTGTAAGGATTGCAAATTCTTCATCAACGGAGAAGCTTGTGCCAAGGTCATGGGCGCCATTTCGCCTGAAGGCTGGTGCGAGCTTTACGCTGAGAAGGAAGACGTAAAGGATCGCAATCGAGAGCTGGGGGGTGACGAGAAGATTCGCGAGGCGGTTCTGAAGCTGGCCAAGCGCGTGGACAAGGCGTTCATGGACCAGTGGGAGCGGGGCAACGATCAGTGTGACTATTGGGACATTTACAACACTGTTCTCGGTGTCAAGCAGGGTTACTCTGGCAACTCGCAGATTTACGTTCCCATTGTCAAGGAAGCCATAGACGCGCGCAAGACGCGATTTGTCAATCAGATTTTCCCCCGCTCACAGCGTAACGTTGAGTGCATCACATCCGATGAGAAGCCTTACCATGTGATGGCTCTCTTGGAGCACTACATTCGTAAGACGAAGCTGCGCACGCAGGTTATGCCGGCGTTGATGATCAACGGGGACATCGAGGGGCAATACAACATTTACGTGGGCTGGTCGGACAGTGAACGACATGTGGTTTACCGGACCAAGGCAAAGGCTGAGATCGAAGGCGAGGAGATTGAGAACATCGACCCCGACGCGGACGACGACATGGAGACGGCCGTGGTGGTACATCAGGGGCCGACCGTTGAAGTTCTTTCTGATACTGACGTGGTTGTGGTTCCTGTCTTTGCTTCCTCTGTGGGTGATGCTCTTGCTAAGGGCGGTGTCGTAGCGATCAAGCGTATCTGGTCTAAAGAACGCTTGAAGCAAGCCGTTGACGATGGGGAGATTGACGAGGAGGTTGGGGAGCTTCTGGAGAAGGATATCGCTGCTTACGGTACGGGGCAGGATGGCGATCCCAAGACGGCTAAGAAGCATATTGATGCTGCCGGTATCATGTCCGATAAGGACGGTGAAGCAATCGTTATCTACGAGATGTTTGCACGTTTGAAGGTGGACGGTGAGCGGCGGCTGTGCAGGATTTATTACGCCGGTGGTGTCGAGGGGGAGGAACGTATCCCAAGTGCACGGCTTAATCCTTTTTGGAATGACAAGTGTCCGTTGCTCTCTGCAGCGCAGAACAAGTTGAGTGGGTCGTTTAAGGGCGCGTCGAAGATCGCGGCGGTGGACAAGCTTCAGTACGGCGCGAACGATGTGGTGAACGAGGGGTGGGATAGTGCTGCGTACGCCCTTCTTCCTATCATCATGACCGACCCGACGAAGAATCCGCGCACAGGGTCGATGGTTCTTAATCTCGCGGCGATTTGGGAGACGAGCCCAAATGACACGAAGTTTGCCCAGTTCCCTCCGCTATGGAAGGATGCTTTCTCGATCGTTGCTTCGGCGAAGACAGAAATTTTTCAGGTTCTGTCTGTTTCTCCTGCGGCTATTGCGCAATCTACAGGACAGAAGACTAAACGAAATCAAGCGGAGATAGCAAATGAACAGCAAGTTGACATTCTCAGCACAGCCGACGTATGTACGAACATTGAAGATGAAATACTCACGCCCCTCCTCCGATGGTTTGTCGATCTCGACCATCAATTTAGAGAGCAGCCGATTACAGTTCGAGAATATGGTAAAATGGGGCTTGCTGCGCGGATGGAAGAAATTCCCGTTATCGAGTCCAATCGTCGGTACGAATTTAGGTGGTTCGGCGTAGAGGCAGCGCGGAATGCGCAAGCTATCCAGATGCAAATAAGCGCGATGAACGTCATCAAGGGCATTCCGCCGGACCAGTATAAGGGGTACGAGATAAACTTGGTGCCTGTTATAAGTTTGTTGGTGGAGAACGCTTTTGGGTCTCGTATGGCTCCTGAGATATTCAAGAATTTGAAGTCCAAGCTGTCCATGGCTCCTGACGAGGAGAACAAGTACCTCGCTATGGGGCTTGCTTTGCCTGTGCATGAGCTGGACGAGGATCAGAAGCACATGCAGGAGCACATGCAGGCCATGGAGAATGGCGATCCCACGGGGGCGGTGCGCGAGCACATGATGCTGCATCGCTTCCAGATGGAAAAGAAGATGCAAGCGCAGATGGCACAGATGATGCAGATGCAGCGCGGTCCTGGTGGGCCTCTTGGGGCTGGGGGGCCTCCTCCTGGCGGTGCGCCGCGGCAGGGTGCGGCTTCAGGGCCTCCTAGGGGTGGGCAGGGGCCGGCTGGCGCAATCCATCAGGATAGGCTACAAGATGCTTCAGCAGCTCCAAGGAGATAGATGATGCGTTGGTCTTTAGCACTTCTCCTTTCATTGCTTTGTTGGTCGGCCTGGGCGCAGACGCAGGCAGGACTTGGGGCTTTTGGCTGTACTAATGCTCAGGTCGGGACGTGTCAGCTTAAAACGGCTGCGGGTAAGCTCTTTGATTTTCAAGTCAGCAATGTAAGTGGTACGGCGACGTGGGCGTTTCTCATGGATACGGCGACGGTGCCGGTGAACGGTACGATCGCTGGATGTTCCGTAAGTGCGCAGGCGCCTTGCCTGCTGAAAGCTTATCAGCTCAATCCGGCTGGCGATACGTTGGGGGCTTCTTGGCTTCCTGAATCGCTTTTGTTTTTTGGTGGTCTCGTTATTGCATGCTCGACAACTGCGCCGCCTACGTTGACTCTTAGCACGACGTGCCTCATGTCGGGAGAGACACAATGAGATGGTTGTTTGCAGCGCTTCTTATTCTTGTTGCGGCAATTGCGGCACAAGGGGAACTTATTACACATAGCGTAGGTGGTGGGAGTGTTATTGCAGGCGTTACCCCTGTGACGTGTAGTTCTGGAACGGCGGGGGTGTTGTTTCAATCGAGTGGGAAGGTTGGGTGTGATTCTGGATTTACTTATGCAGGGGCAAATGGTGCTGTTAGCATTGCACGAATAGGAACTAACGCAGCTCCTTCTTTGCTTTTTACTGGAGGAGGTGCTTCGACAAACACGGGGTTTGCAGGCACGGTAACGCCATCCATAACTGTAGGTGTGAACGGGAATCTGGTTGCAGACTTTGCTTCAGCGACGATCTCTCTGTACCAAAAAATAGACTTGGCCGGTGGCGGCCCTTATATCCAGTATGGAGGAAGCCAGAATCCGGCGACAATTCGTTTTGGTCTTGCCGATGCGGCGACTTCTGTACCTCAGACGTTTCGTACTCAAGGCATCGTAGCCGGGACGGCGGGCAATGTCGCTGGATCGAATTTTACGCTTGCCGTAAGCCCTGGCGTGGGTTCTGGTGGCGGGGGCTCGTTTATAGTCCAGACAGCACCGCCGCATGGTTCGGATACTGTCCAGGATACCCTCACATCGGTCTTTTCGATCAATTCTGCAGGTAACATGGCGGCTACCTTGAATGCTGCCGTAGGAACGAATGCCGTCTGTAACACTCCGGGGACCTTGACGGGGGTGACCGTTCAAGTGTGGGCAACCGGGTGTGCGGCTAGTTCGGCTCGATTCAAAGAGGGCATTGCAGTTATTGACCGTGAAAGGGCATTTGAGACTGTGTTGGCATTGCGTCCGGTATCTTATTTTTACCGGCCGGATTACGCTGATGATCCTGATAAGCATATTGGTTTTACGGCAGAGCAAGTTAATAGTTTGCCGTCTCCGGTTGATGGTTATTCTCTGACTACAACGGAGAAGGATAGCGATTTGCTTCATGGGTTTAAATATAATGAAATGGCTCCGCTGCTCGTTGCTGCAATTCAGCAATTGAAAGCGGACAATGATAATCTTCGGGTTGAGCTTGAAGCCTTGAAACGTAAGGTGCAATAATGGTGGGTAGATTATTCACTCTACTTACTTATTTGTTTTTTGCTTCTGTGGCGTTGGCGCAGACAGGCTCACCTAAGACGCCAACGCAGCTTAATGCGGAAATAAACTCTACGTTTCCTGATAACAGTTCGGGATTGATAACTCCGTTTGGTACTAGGCAGGCTTTGCTTGACATTGTGGCATCTGGTGTTGTCGCTAACGTCCAGGGGTACGGAGCAAAATGTAACGGGGTTAGCGACGACAGTACGTCTATAAACGCTGCCATTGCTGCCCTTCCTGTTTTGAACGGAGGCCGTGTTTATCTTCCTGCCTGCGCTAATTCTTATGTAATTAACGCTTCTGCTATTACACTTCCGAACGATCACCAACCAGTTATTATCGAAGGGGATGGGTGGGACAGTCCTCTATGCGATCCATTTGGAGACGCGCAGTGGGTTGTTAGTGGAAATGTTCGTGGTACAGTTATAAAAGTTACAGGTACGACGGACGGAATCTTATTTGCTGCGCCAAACTACAATCAAAACTATATAATTCGTAACCTTGCAATTGTCGGCCCTGGAACTGGAACGTCTAAGGGCATCAATTTCGGGACGTCAACGGCGACTTATGACCAAATAACGAATGTTCTGATCGCTAATTTTTCATCTGGCGTATATATGCAGGGTTCTGGCAACACGGTATTTCGTGACCTTGCGGTGAGAGGAAACACTGTTGGCGTCAATATGGCCTCCAACGGAACAAACACGACTTTTTACAATGTGCTTGCGGAGTGTAATGCAACTGGAATTTTAATGTCCGGCATGGGGACTGGAACGCATATCTATAGCGGGCTAGTTCAGGGGAATACTTCGGTTGGAATAAACATAGCCCCTTCTGTTGTTGCCTTGGCGTCGATCTCCATCGATGGGTTGTGGATGGAGGCCAACGCCAAAGGAATACAGGTAGACACTACAAATTTTGGTGTGTCTAACTTGCTTATTTCAAATCACAGAGACACCGGGTCGAATAGCATCGTATTTATAGGTGGTAATACTGTAAATTTTTTCAAGGGGATTAACTGGCAGTTGAGCGCTGCAGTAACCTTGCCTGCCAACATGGTCAATAGCGGTCTGTATGGTGTCAGCTCTGGCACGTTGACAGACAATTCCAATTGTTCAGTATTGATAAATACAACAGTGTCAAATAAGTTGTTTTGTACATACACCGTTGTGCAGCTTCCAATGTCTGCCGCCCAGGGTGCGATGGCGTTCGTGTCCAATGCGACAGCATGCACACAGAATGTGGCGCCTGTGGGAGGCGGGTCTGTATTTTGCGGCGTCGTGTGGAATGGCAGCGCGTGGGTGGCTTATTGACCGCCTTGACTTTTTTCCTGTTTTGTTCCTAAGTGTCTGCTTCGCCTAGCGGGCGTAACCCGCTCCCGAGTTGTGCTCGTTACCGCACTGGAGAGTGAAATGGCTGACGACACCCCGCAAGATGACGAACTCGATTTGACGGATGACGAGCTTGATCAGGAGCCTGACAACCAGCCGACTGAAGACGACGCCGACGAGGCTGGCGGGGCCGACGAAAACGACGATGCCGATGATGAACCGGAGCCGGAAGACGCTTCAGGTTCTCAGGAGCCTCCTGCACCACGGCAACCGGCTTCTCGTGCGGGCCGTACCGTTGCCGCCCTTCGCGCCGATCGCCGCCGGCAGAACGAAGAACTCGCCGCCCTTCGTCGGGAGATGGCAGAGCTTCGACAGACCCGCCAGCAAGCTCCTGTACAACAGGAAGACCCTCGTGTGGAGCAGGAGCGCTTGGCGCTCATGTCCCCCGAGGAGCGTATGGAGTATCGGCTTGCCCGGTCTCTACAGGCGCACCAGCAGCAGACTTCTGCGATGGTTTTTAATATGCAGACTGCGCAGGACAAGGCAGCGTGGGACGCTAGAACTGCCGGTGACAAGCTGCGATCGAAGCTTGCTGCGGACGTGGAGCGTGAGTACCAAGCCTGCATCGCTCGCGGTCAGTATCTACCCCGAGAAAACATTTACATCTATCTTGTCGGGCAGCGGTTCATCGCCAACCGGGGCAAGGGGGATGGTAAGGCAGCTCGCCGGGTGGAGCGTGAGCGCGTTCGCCCTGCAAGCGGGCGTGGCGATGTGGCGCAGGAGCGTCGGGCGTCTCGCGGCAGTGGTACAACGGCGGATTTTGAGCGCCGTCATGGAGACATGCAAATCTGAAGCGGTGAAAGTTCACCGCTTTAACTTCGGAGAGCGGTGATGCCAACCAATGTTGCTTCTCAATTTTCTGGCGATATAAGCCAGTATATTGCAGACAAGACGCTTCCCCTCGTGCGCCGGCAACTGGTTGTTTACCAGTTCGGTGATCCTGCGACCCTCCCTAAAGGAAGCGGTACGACTTACACGGCGAGTCGCTACCCGCGTGTGCCGCTGCCGTTTGCGCCACTCTCGGAAGGCGTGCCTCCGATTGGGCAATCGATGACGCTGCAGCAGGTCAGCGCGCAAGCCCAGCAATGGGGCGACAAGATCACTATTACCGACGTAGCGGAAATGACGATCAAGCATCCGCTATTCAAGAAAGCAACGGAGCTGATCGGATTACAGACTGCCGAGACGATGGAACGCAATACGTTCGTCAATCTTCTCGCGGGCAGCCAAATTAATTACGTCAACACTCGTGGCGCTCGTGCGTCTCTCGTTGCCGGAGACGTGCTCAACCCTCACGAAATCAATCGTGCTTCGGCCATGTTGATTAATCTTGGTGCGCCCCGGTTCATGGGTGACGAGATGACCGACATGAAGCTGCAGGCAGATGCAGGTGGCGCCAAGGCATCGAGCAACCCACGCAAGATGCCGCATTACGTGGCGGTGGCGCATCCCTTCCCGCTTGGCGATCTTTCCGAGAACCAGACGATTGTGACGGCCTGGAGCTACAGCGATCTCAATCGCCTTTACAACTACGAGGTTGGCGAGTGGCGAGGCATCCGGTTCTGTCAGACCAACATGGTTCCGACGTTTACCGGAGTTGCGCAAGTTAACCCAGTTGCGGTTGCCGGCGGCACGTTGGCAGCGACGAACTACTTTGTTATCGTCACTGGATCAGACACGCAAAATCAGTACGAGTCGCGTATCTATCAGGTGTCCGCTTCCACGGCAGTCGGCGCCAACGGTGCGCTTCAGGTGACGATGCCGGCGACGGCAGGATTCACTTACAGCGTCTATGTCGGCACTACCAACACGCCGTTCAATCTCGGGCTTAGTGCTTCGGGTCCGACTTCTGGTCCTCTCGCGGGGCAGGCCACGCAGCTTACGCCGGGCGCCGTGGTGACGGTGACGGGCATCGGCCTTGCGCAGACCCCGCCGGCTGCACCGGCTACGGGTGTGACGGTTTACCCGACGTTCATCTTCGGTCGAGGGGCCTACACGCAGGTTGTCCTCGACAACATGAAGATGACTTACCTGAAAGAGCCGGATAAGTCCGATCCGCTGAATCAGCTGCGAGTTGTTGGCTGGAAGGTATTTTATGGAACTCTGATTAGCAACCAGCAGTTCTTCATGCGGATCGAATCCACGTCGGCCTTCAGCGCCACCTTCGGCTGATCGGAGAGCACAATGTCGTACAGAATCACCTACCAAGTGAATGTTGATTGGGTCGGGGATGGTATCGGTCCAATGGGTGGTAATACTGCGGCCTCTGTCGGTATGGCTGCGGCCGGCGGCGCGCAGCGCAAGGCGTTTTTTAACGCCACTCCGGTTGGTCAGATGACGAAGACGTTTCTGGCTGCTGACGTGACCACGTTGACGAACGCCATGGCTGCGGACATCGCTGCGCAGATGAACGTTCCGGCCAACCTTGCGCAAATTCAGAACTTCTCCACGGGGACGGGCTGATGGCTACAAGCACGCTTGGGACGACAGCGAACAACTCGCTTACGTCCCTCATTTTTGGTGGTGCGATGAACACCACCGATCTTGCGACGATCGCGCAAGGAATCAAAAATGATCTCGTCAATGGCAACCCGGTTTGGCCTGGGGCGTACGCGCAAAATGGCCTTCTCTACGTGCCCAACCGGGGGGTGCTCAGGGTGCTTCCTGGGGACTACGTGGGGATTGATGCGCAAGGCTGGCCAATCCTTTTATCGGCCAATACGATCGCTGCAGCAGGAGCCCCTTGGGTACACACATGAGCCGAAAAGAAACCCCGATCGATCGTACGAAGCTTCCTCTCAATCTGCAGATTCTCACTGACGAGGAGTTGCAGGAGCTTCGGCAGGAGGCCCGCAAGACAGTTGTTGCTGAGCTGTCCAAGCAGGCGCGTGACGAGTATTTTGCCAAGGCACTGGCAGAAGCGCGACAGGCGAGCATAGCCGAGGAAGAACTGATTCACGTCCAGATTGACGTGGCGCCGTGGTGTCCAGGGGCGACGATTGACGGAATTCAGTATTTTCACGGTTACACATATCCCGTGAAAAAGTCCGTGGCGTGTGTTCTGTTTGAACAGATGTGGCGGACGTGGGAGCATCAAGACGAGCTGGACGGTCGCGGCAGGAGCGAAGCGTACCGCCGGCCGCGCAACCTTTCGATCGGGCCACGGCACCTGGGGGTGTCGAATACGGCTTTGCTGGGAGTGTAAACAGGAGATTTTATGGAAACCCCGCATACGAAGACGCCAGCTGAGTTGGCGGTTGCGATCACTGTGTCAACTCAGATACCTCCGAACCGCAACATCGTCCTACAGACGTACCTTGGACAGGAGCAACCGGAACGGTCCTTCAACCATCTCATGGATAAGCTGGGGCGGGTAAGCGATCGGCAGGAGGCGTTCTATAAAAAGAAGGACTTGGTTCTTGGGTTGGCGCATGAGAAGAAACTTCTCGCGCAGCTTACTGAGGACTATAATCGGATCGAGGGCCGTTCGCAGGTTGCGTGGGAGGCCAAGGGAAAGAAAGGTCCGCATAAGCTCAGCCCGCAGGAGGAGCAGCAGAAAGGGGCTGCGGAAGTCAACATCAAGCGGTACAAAGAGAGCATTGCCAAGATCGAGAATGAGATCGCGGAGTACGAGGAACTTCTGAATGCCCCTGCAAGCGCAGCAAATATGCAGTCTGGCTAGGCAGGAGGCGAAGTGCCCCGGCTTCACGGCGCAGTCTGGTCAGTGTCTCAATTCATGCCTTCAGGACTTATGCATGAATTGGGACTTGGATGCTGCCATGGATACGCAGTTCTACACGACCAATACGATTAACAATCTTCCTTCTGATTACCTTCGCACTCGTGTTGTTGATGGTAAGGATGACATATTTTATACTATAAACGGAGTGCCTTATCCACTTATTCAGATTACTCTGGCCGAATATGACTGGCTCGTACAGACGCCGGGGTTTCAATCTTACCCGCAGTTTTATGCAACGAACTTGTCGGTTTCACCGGCTCAAATTCTGCTGTGGCCCCCACCTTCGGGGCAGTACCCAGTGACGCATCGTTATCAGAAGCAGATGGCGGACATTGCGACGCCGGAGACTTCTGTGTCGGTCCCATGGTTTCTCAACACGCAGATTTTGATCCGGTGGACGGCTGGGCTGCTTATGGGGCTTACTGGAGACCAGAGACAGGCCGAGTACATGGGGGATGACGAGGAGCGCTACCCGCTCGGGGCTCTGTCTCTCTTGAAAAAGTATCTACGAAACGCCAGCGATCGTGAGGGGGCTGTAAAGACGGTCGGGCTTGACAGACGTAGGTTTGGCAGGTCGTTCGATAGGTTGAAGAATACGAAAAATATAGGTTGGATGGTATTGACAGGTTGGATGGTACAGGCTATGTTCGAGCATCTCATTGGAGGGATGCTATGGACGATTTGGAGCTAGCAAGGCAACGTCGCAATGCAATTAGACGCGCTCAATATGCGGCTGATGGTGGAAAGCGAAGGGCGGAAAACCAAGTTTGGAAGGATGCGCATAGAGAAGAAGTGCGCGCTGCTTCTAGGGAGTACCAAAGGGTACTTCGGAAAAGCCGGCCTGAGCATGCAAAGGCTCTTCAAAAGGCGAGCTACGTTAGGAATAGAGAAAAGAGAATAGCATCTACTAAAGCTTGGCATGTTGCCAATCCAGGGTATAACAGTAAAAAGCAAGCAGAGTATCGAGAAAAGGACCCTGTAAAGTTTATGCTTAGAAATTACAAAAATCGAGCGGCAGATATTGGTGTCATGTTTTCTCTTACAAGAGACAGCATAGTCATTCCTGATATATGTCCTGTTTTAGGCATTCCTATTTACAAAGGAGAAAAGCACGGGCGGGATAATTCTCCTTCTGTTGATCGTTTTGATACTAAAAAGGGGTACACACCAGACAATATCAGAGTTGTTTCATGGCGTGCTAACCGTTTGAAATCGGACGGCACTCTCGACGAGTTTCGTAAGATCGTTGCATACATGGAAAACTCGTGATGTCCACCCTCCCCGGCACACCGTTGGTTTGGGCGCCGAGAACGGCAGCAGACACGTTGGATGCGTCCAGCAACGGTTCTGGAACCATGTCCAACCTCGCCAATCTCATTCCTGATCCTACCACTAGAAATTTATGGCAGTGCCGTCCGGCTGCTGTCAAGATCACCGACCTTTCTGCGAATGGATTTGCAGGGGCTACTTTCATATCCTGCTGGATGAATGTTGGCACTCGTGTCTATGGTATGGTTTCTACCACACGTAACGCAGGACGGGACGAACCTTTCTGCTATGACGTGTTGACGCAGATGTTCATTCCGATTGCCGGGGTGACAGCGGCGAACTCGCCGATCAGTCCTGCTACGTTCGGCAATTGGAACCCCCCTCATATGGAGCTGATTGGTTCCAAGATCATCGTTGCGCACCCAGGTTTTACAGGGGCGGCGGGCGCATTCTTTGGCGTCATTGACGTTCTCAATCCGTTTGCACTGACGTGGACCGCGACCAACACAGCGCCGACTGCCCTCGTGTTTCCTCCCCAGTGGGTAAGCAACTTCAATGGTCGGTGCTGGTTTCTTGTAAACCCGCCAAATCAGCAACCAGCAGCATATTTTTCCGACGAGCTGCTTCCGACGCAGATAACAAATGCGAATCAGATTTTGACTTTTGACGATAACAACCCTCTGACGTGCGCTGCTGGTCTCGCTCTAAGCAATCAGCTCGGGGGTATTATCCAGGCGTTGATGGTTTTCAAGAGTGTCGATAACATATACCAGATTACTGGGGACGCTGCTTTTGGCACGCTAGCTAAGAATACTTTGAATGTTGCAACTGGCACGTTTGCTCCTAATACGGTTTGCTCCACCGAGAAAGGGCTTCTTTTCATGGCCCCGGATGGAGTGCGATTGATCGATTTCAATGCGAAAGTAAGCGACCCCATAGGCAAGGATGGGGATGGGATCACGGTGCCGTTCATTTCCATTCTTGTCCCTTCCCGCGCGGCTGCGTCTTACAATAGTGGTGTGTACCGGGTGCAGGTGCAGAACGGCGCAGCCCAGGCGATCGGGTCCGGGTTTTCGTCTGGGTTTTCTTCCGCGTTCGGCGGCGGTGGGCCTGTGCAACAGCAGGAGTGGTGGTATGACGACGTGCGTTCTCTCTGGTCGGGGCCGCACACGACAAAAATGTCTATTGGGCTTGAATACCAGAATACGTTCTTGATTACGATCCAAAACGCTGGGGCGGTGATTTTTCAGAGCGATCCGTTCCAGTCATTCACGAGCACGTTTGTTGAGAATGGTGTTCCTCTTACCTATGCTTGGCAAACTTCGTACCTTCCCGATACGGACCAGATGGCGGAAGTGTGCATGCTTCAAAGCACTCTGCATATGGCCTTGGTGTCGGGGCAGTCAACGGTCGTCACGGCCATTAATCAGGACGGTGTTCCCTTGGATCAAGTCACGATAGCGTCTTCAGGAACGCCTACCAATTGGAATCAATTCAACTGGAATAACGCCAACTGGAACGGGACGACGTTGGGGAATGCGCTCTACCCTCGACCAATGGAGTGGACCGGGCCTCTTGTCTTCAGGCGATTGTCCCTTCTTGCGGCAGGCTTGTCGGCCCAAGGACTGAAGATCGGCCGGCTCCACATGCGGTATCAAGTGCTCAACTACCTACAACAGACGGGTTGAAGATGAAAAGGTTTCTTTTAGGGCTATTTCTTTCGTTGTGGGCTTCGCTGGCGTCGGCCGGCGTTAATTGCACGATGCCCTTCACGTTCGTTCCTGGGACGCTGGCGGACGCTAATCAGGTCAATGCCAACTTTGCTGCCGCCGTTGCCTGCTTCCTCAATGCGGCTGGAGCGGGAAATAACAACGATATTACGGCGCTCCTTGCACTGACGACGCCACTCAGCACGGCACAGGGCGGATCGTCCATCTATATCGGAGGCACGTCCACAGGGTCGGCTAATGCGCAAGTGATCGCATCGCCTTCTCCTACGGGTTTCGCTTTGACTCGTGGCCTCAGCATCCTGTTTACGGCAGGATTTACGAATACGGGGGCGACGCAGATCAATGTCAATGGGACGGGGTTGGTCAACCTGTTCCGGCAGTCTCCCAGTGGCCCGCAAGCTCTCACTGGAGGCGAAGTCGTAGCTAATGATTTGACTTGGGCGATTTACGACGGTGTGCAATTCCAACTGGTGAACAGCGGAGCACAATACGGGGGCTTTGGTCCCCTCACGTCGCTTTCATCTGCGGCTCCTGATCTTGGGACGATTGCAAGTCACAATATCACGTTCACTGGCAATACGACTATAACAGCGTTCGGGTCGAGCGCAAGCACGACATTTCCATTATATAGGCTTAATTTTTCGACAGTTTTGGTTCTTACGCATAATGGAACCAGCTTGATCCTTCCGAGTTCGACAAACATCACGACGGCTTCTGGTGACAACGCAGTTGCTCTCTACCTCGGGGCTGGAAATTGGCAGGTCATCAGTTACGATCGTGCTAATGGTACATCTGTTGTTAGTCCTACTCCGTTATGCGGTTTCAGTGGGCTATCGATTTCTAACGGGGCTAGTAACTCGATCATCAATTGGTCTTTCAACAATTCGGTGCTAATCAATCCTACGGGAAGCGTCCCAGTATTTTCTACAGCCAAGTCGGGTTCGATCAATATCACGACGGGGACGGCTGGAACGAGCACGGCTGGAGGGATGGATGGCACAGGGCCGGGAAATAACACTTTTTCTTATTTATACGCAATTTACAATGGTACAACATGGAGTGCAGTTGGCAGTATTACGACTCCTGCAACTGGACCTGTCATGCCGGCGGGCTACACTTTCCTTTGCTACATGGGCGCGATTAAGACGAATGGAGCGGGGAATTTGTTTGGGACTCTCATTTTAGGGAACGAAGCTCAGTATGTTTCGGGTGGTGCAAATAATACAACTCTTCCTTTGATTACCAATGGTGTTCAAGGTAGTACGAATTGTGGAACGGCAGCGCCGGGATGGACTGCTTTTACGGTACGGGGGAATTCAGGTGCAGGCGTATGGATGCCTTCTACGGCTGTGAGGGGGAAATATGTTTTGACGAATGATTTTGCGGGGGGTGGGGCGTCTGCCCTTTTGCTTGCGCCTAACGCTTCTTATGGAGGGCTGGGAGGAACGCAGGTTAATCCCGGTCCTCTTTCTGTTGTTGCGGCGGCTACTGCAGGGAGCACAACAGGAGACATGCTTTTTGAGGCTAACACCGTTCAATATTGTTCTAGTACGGCGCAGGGAGCTGTGCTGGCTTTTGGTTGGAAAGACACTGTGAATGCTAACTGATCTGTGCTAAGAGGTTCGAACCACTGAAGAAAGGTCAAAGCCATGAAGTTCAATAAAGCTCTTGCTGCCTTTGCCGCCGTGGCTGTGACCGCTGCGGTTGCCTATGCTGCCAATATCCCCTTGATCACGGGTCCGCAGGACCCCAGTCAGCTCAACGCGTCGCTGAACAATCTAATCAACCAGATTAACTCTGGCATCACGCAGACGACGATCGCGCAGTTCAATTCGAACGACCGCAACATCCTTGACAATGGCACGCTTGAGATCACGCAACGCGGTACGGGCGTTATCACTTGCGCTGCCAATGCGGGTATCACTTCGGCAGCTTACGGTGCCGATCGCTGGGGGTGCCAAGCCAACGTAGCTGTGGGTGCGGGACGGCAGCAGGTGATTACGGCAACGCCGACGCCGCCCGCGGGGTTCAAGAACGCCATGACGTTGTTCCGCACGTCGGGCGCTCTTACGCAGCCGATATGCACTTGGCAGGAAATCCCCACTGCGGACGTACTCAAACTTTCCGGCCAGCAGGTGCTTTTTTCGGCTTACCTTCAGGCTCTTGCGGGCATGTCGGCTGACAATGGTGCAATTGCCAACCTTGTTATTATAACGGGGACGGGCACTGATGAAGGCTTCGGCACTCCTACGGCCTCTCCGGCAATCACGCCGGCTTGGACGGGCATAGCTACGCTCGCCAACACGGCGACACCCGCGTTGAGTGCGACGGCTTGGTCTCGACCTGTTGCAACTGGCGTTGTGGCATCCACTGTGACCGAGATGGCAGTCGGGCTGTGCTTTACACCGACTGCTACAGGTGCAGGAGCTACGGACGGTTTTGCCTGGACCGGCGCACAGTTGGAGGTAGTTGGCGCAGGTGTAACAACGCCTTCGACGTTCAGCTTCAAGGCGGCGGCGTATGAGCTTCGGCAGGCGCAGCGGTATTTCTACCGAATTTCGGAAGGCGCTGCTGCGACTTTCCGCGGTAATGGGCATGTCACTACGGCCGGCGCGGGAGACGCCAATGGCAAGCTGCAGTGGCAGATTATCTTTCCGATGACGATGTTCAAAGTGCCTACGATGACCTACACCGCGGGTTTTGCGGGATTCACCACTACGGGTGAAACGGCGGCAACTGCTTGCTCTGCTTTAGCCACCGACGCCACTTTGGGCACCATCGCTGCATCCACACAAATGGTCCCGGTGCAGTGTAGTTTGACCAGTTCAACTATTGCGGTTGGCTTGAGCATGAGCATCGTGGACAATGGCGGTTCGGGGGTCGTCAACGCTAGCGCGGACTTCTGATCTCTGCTAGGGTGCTTCTGCACACTATCGACAAGCCTCAAAGGGCCGCCTCTTGGGTACTAGTGTGGGGCGGCCCTTTTATCCAGGAGACAACGATGGCCAAAGATGGAATGTTGTCCGGTCTATCAACCAAGAGCCCGAGTGCCAGCGATGCAAGCACCCGTCCGCCCACTTCAGCCACAGTCAAGCAAGACACAACACGGTCCAGCACTCAGCCCAATCAAGGAACGCTCGGACCGCGAAACGCTTGAACTGACGTATCAGCGCGAACGGCTTGAAAAGCTCCTCCGCGATGGGGAGCTTTTGCCTTTGCTCAGGCAACATTTCAAAGAGACTGATCCCGATGCAAAGCGTACAAATGTTGACGTTAACTGGGACTATTATCTCGGTGCTGATCGTTCTGGCAGTCTTGTGGTTTACACTGCCAGGGACGGTGCTGCATTAGTCGGCTACGTCTTTACGATTATTGGGCCGCACCATCATAAACAGAGTGTTCCTGCCGGTTCTATCACCATGTACTGGCTGCATCCTGCCAGCCGTCTGGGATTGGCGGGTTACAAGCTGCTTCGTGGCAACGAGGCGCTTTTGAAAGAGCTGGGTGTGCAGAAGATTCTTGCGTCCCGGATGCTCAGTCAGAGAACGTATATCCTGTTCGATCGGATGGGATACTGTCCTGAAGAAGTCCTTTATGGGAAATGGCTATGAGCAATTACCTCCCGTCCAGTAACGTCAACGTTCCCAACCCTTACCAGCTCACGGGTACGACGGCAGCCGATAAAGGAGCGCTGCACGGCACGCAGCAGCTCGGGCAATACAATCTCGGGGGTCAAAACCTCGGGCAATTTCAGAACCTCACGCAGCAAGGCGTCAACAACCCCTATGCCGGCATGTACCAGCAGGGCGGGGGGCAGGCCGGACAGATGAGGATGCAGGCTGGACAGGGTGCCTATGGTGCCGGCGGCCAGCTCATGCAGAACAGTCTCAGCATGCTGCCCGATGTGCAGGCTTTGTTGAGCATGGGGTTCGATCCGCAGCAGGCTCTTTATTCGCGCACGGCGCAGCAGATGCAGGACCAGCAGCGCGCGCAACAGGCAGCGTCGGGTGTTGGCGGTACGCCCTACGGTGCCGGCGTCATGGGTCAGACCATGAACAACTTCAATATCGACTGGCAGAACAACGCGCTTCAGCGGGCTCTGCAGGGTGCACAAGGCGCGGGTGGATTCATGGGGCAGATTGGCCAGGGTGTCGGGCAAGGAGCGGGCATCCAGTCCGGCGGTATTCAAGAGTATCTACAGGGCGCCGCGACGCCTTACAATGTCTTTGGACAGATGAATCAGAACCAACTTGGGCTTTTGCAGGGTGCTAATCAATACGGTCAAGGTGCGGCGCAAATTCCGCAGCAGCAGATTCAGGACTACATGGCGTACTTGTCACAGGCAAACCAGAACGCGCAGACGGGGATCAACGCGCAAAATCTGGCACTCAACAAAGCTAAGTTGCAGGGTCAGGAATACCAGCAGATTGGACAGGATATTGGCGGGGCTATGGGTTGGGGGATGGGGGGTGGTATGGGAGGGATGGGCGGCGGATTTGGCGCTAACCCCTTCGCTATGATGATGGGGGCTGTGTAAATGGGCCAAGCGCTTCTCGGGATTGGAGCTGGGGCAGCCGGCGCATTCGGTGGAGCCTACGACGCGGCGCGCAAGAACCGTCAGCAGTCGCAGATGGGCAACATTGAGATTCAGAACGCTCAGCGTGACGCTGCTTCCTTGGCCGCAGCCGGGCAGGGCCTTAGCGCTCTTGCTGGTATGGGTGGCGGGGGGGCGCCTGGAATGCAGGGGCCTCCCGGTATGCCACAGGGAGGGCCGCAACAGCCCCCTATGCCCCAGCCGGGGGGCGCGGCCATGGGACGTGGCAGCTCGACCTTCCCCTCTCCAGGCCAGCAGGTATTCCCTGGCCAGAACCCTATGGGGATGCCGGGGCAACCGCCCCCCCGGCCGATGCAGGCGAGTTTTCCGGGTGCACCCCCGCCGATGCCGCCAAATATGGCCGCCCAAGCTCCTGGCGGCCCGCCTATGCCGCAAATGAGCGCCCAGGCAGGAATGCCGCAGATGGCTGCCATGGCGCCCGGTGGTCAGCCGCGGCCTACGATGCCTTTCCCCGGCCAGCAGGCGCCTTCCGCGGGGTTGACGCCTGCCCAGGCCCCCGGCGGCGGTCCCCCCAGCAGCTCCCCGCCGCCGGGCGGCCTTCGCG
>Ga0247661_1000013_pt1 | contig 41947 bp, 71 predicted proteins | sample CNK02_metaG_FD_182799 | JGI IMG/M metagenome (GOLD analysis project Ga0247661, IMG submission 182799) | Soil microbial communities from Purdue University Martell Research Forest, Indiana, United States - CNK02 | ecosystem: Environmental > Terrestrial > Soil > Temperate forest > Bulk soil...
TGCTGCGGTGGGACGACCATCGACATCACGCCCAAGCCGGCTCCTCCGGGCTTCTCCAACAATTCTGGCAACATCCGCTCGACGGCTCCGGGCAATTATAACGGCTTTGCGACCTACGACACACCGCAGCAAGGAGCCGCCGCGCACTTCCAGAACTATCAAGCCTATGTGAAGGAAAATCCCAATATCACGGTTGGCGAGGCGATCAACAAGTGGTCGCCCGCCTCCGATAACAACAACCCTAACGCCATCATTGCACGCATCCAACAAGAAGCGAATATCGATCCCAGAACGCCTCTGGCTGCGGTGCTAAGCAATCCAGAAGCGGCGGCCAAGATGCTGCAGACGCAGACGATGATTGAAAAGGGCGGATTGCCGCAAGGCTTCACTCCGCAGGTCTTTGCCCAAGCGGTTGCTCCAAGCGGTACGCCCAACCCGCAGGCGCAGGGCGGCCCCGATGTGCCGCCATCAACGGTGCAGACGCCTTCTGCGATGTCGCAACCGCCCGAGGTGCCACAGCCCAGATTGGCACCGGAGCGAATCCGACAGATTCAAGGAATGGTCTCCAGTGGCGCGCTGACGGGAGAACAGGCAGTTCAGTTGGCTCACAAGGAGATCAGCGAGCAGTGGGCGGCTGACCGACAGCGAGCGTTGGCAGTTTGGCAGGATCAGCAGCAGAGCAAGCGCATTCTGGAAACAGGCGAGCAAAGGGTCAGGCAAGAAGGCCCGATGACGATGATCAAGGATCGCGTCAGCAACTACGAGACGAAGATTCGTCCTGGTGCGATGGCTGCGGTGAACGATCTCGCCTCGATCAATCAGACGCGGCAGGTGCTGGATGCAGGTGCCTTCACTGGCACGGGCGCAGAAGCCAAGACACTGGCAGCCAAGGTGGGCGAACAGCTCGGCATCCCATCCGATCAGGCACAGAACACGCAGGTATTGGGGGCCGTGCTGGCTAAGCGCGTGCTAGCGGGTGCGGGTGGTACACTGGGGACAGGCTTCTCTAACGCTGACCGCGACTTCATGGAGAAGGCGCAGGGCGGTCAGATCACCATGGACGAGGGGGCCTTGCGTCGTCTGTTGGACATTGGCGAGAAGCAGTCGCGTCAGACGCTGAAGAACCACGACATCGAAGCCGGACGTCTGATGAAGCTGCCGGGAGTGGCGCAGTTGGGAGGTGAACAGTTCCAGCTTCCACAGGCTCCGACCTATGAGGAGTTTAACAAGGCCAATCCTCTGGCTCCGTTGCAGACTGGATCGGCTGCGCCACAGGGACAGGCCCCGCAGGGTGGCTATAGCGAAGGACAGACCGCGACCAATCCGCAGACCAAGGAGAAGTTGATTTTCCGTGGTGGGAAGTGGGTCCCCGGTGGCTGACCAACTTCCCGCTGGCTTCGTTCTGGACAAACCTGCAGCCGGATTGCCGGAAGGCTTTGTGCTGGATCAGCCGGGAATTGGCGACAAGATCAATGAGGGTGTCGCCCTTCTCGGTACGCAGTTCACCAAAGGTATCAACCAGCTTGCCGGCGCGCCTTCTGACCTTCAGGCATTGGGTCAGAAGGGTGTCGATTACGTTCTGAGCAAAGTGACAGGGCATCAGTTTAACACGCCTGCGCCGACGATGCCGGGAAGTGCGGACCTGAACAAAGCGGTATTTGAGGGCGCGGGCGTTCCCGAGCGGAATTTCGCAGACATCAAGGCGCTGGGGCCGCATGTCGGCAAGGTGATTGATGCCAGTTTGCAGGCGGTTCCGGGCGGCATTCTGACTAAAGCGCTTCTCCCGACTGTCACTTCTGGCGCGGGTTCCGAAGTGGCAGGACAGGCAACAGCGGGAACGCCCTATGAGATTCCGGCCCGTCTGTTTGGCGCGGTGGCTGGGCAGCGTGTGGGGCAGACGGCAGTTACGCCATTGCCCGCACGGCTGACACCTGAGCAGACGCGAATGGTTGGGCTTGCCGACCAACTGCAAATCCCCATGACAGTCGGACAGGAGACGGGGCGGCTGCGCGGGGTTGAGTCGGCCTTGGCGCGCTTTCCTACTTCAGCGGGGCAGTTCGCCAATGCAGGAGAACGGCAGTCGCTGGGCATCAATCGGGCGGCCCTGGACACGGCGGAGGCTCCCGCAGGACTGACGCGGGTTGATCCCAACTCCATGGATCAACTCTTTAAAGCCAAGAATGCCGAATTCAACGCGGCTAAATCCGCCATGGGACCAGTTGAGCTTACGCCTCAGTTTTACAATCAAGCGCAGCAGGGAGTTGGAAACTATCTGGCGAACAATCCCACGGCGACTCTTGTACCGGCCGTGGAAGCCCATATGGCGAGCTTCTTTGATCGGCAATTGGCCCCTCGAGCCGGGCAAAGCGTTCCAACGCTGAGTGGCGAACAGTATCAGCAATTCCGCAAGAGCGTGAACGATGCTGCGATGGAGATGAAAGATCCCGCTGCGCGCAAAGCACTTCAGGGCATTCGCACTGCCTTGGATGATGCTGCTACAGCGTCATCTACGCCTCAAGCAGCAGCGGCCTTTGCAAAAGCACGCGAGAACTGGGGCAATCTCAAGACGATTGCCAAGGCAGCGGCCGGCGGAACGATAGAGGGTCGGGGTGCCGGAAACCTGACTCCGGGCGCGCTTGTGAGCGCGGTACGCCAGCGGCAGGGACCGGATGTCTTCTCGAGGACGGAAGGCGGCCTTAACGATGTCTCGCGTCTGGCAGGCTACCTCTCGGATACGCGCCCCAACAGCGGAACGCCTCAGACCCTGATGATGCAGAACCTTCTCAGCGGCGGCGCTTTGCTGGGCGGTGGTGGGGCAGGATTTCTTGCGGGCGGGCTTCCCGGTGCAGCGGCAGCGGGTGTCGGCTTAGCCACGCCCAATATTCTTGCCCGCGCTCTCACTGGATCGAAGGGAGCTGGCTGGCTGCGTGATTATCTGGCCAACCAGAAGATGGCGGACACGACAATGAAAGATCGACTTGTGCAGGCCCTGATAGGGGCAGGAGCGGGACGCTAATGCCTTTCAATGGTTCCGGCGTTTACAGTTTCCCCAGCCTTCCCGGCTCGTTCAATCCTGCCATCTCAGGACAGCAGGCCACGCCCGCCGACTGGAACACGCTTGCGGCTGACATAACGGCCAACGGACTGAGCAACGTCATCTGCAAGGATGGCCAGACGGTCATCACCGCGAATATCCCGCTTGCTGGCTTCAAGCTCACCGGCGTGGGTAGTGGTACGGCTCAGACAGATGCGGTCAACGTCAGCCAGTTGCAGAGCGGGGCGGGCGTCTATGCCGCCGATACCGGCGCAGTCAACGTCATCACCCTGGCTCCCTCTCCGGTCATCACGGCCTATGCTGTGGGGCAACTGTTCCGCTTCAAGGCCAACCATACCAACACCATCGCGGGCGTGACAGCCGCAGTGAGTGGATTGACGGCGGGCTCGGTTGTCTGGCCGGACGGCTCGGCGCTGATCGCGGGCGACATCGTTATTGGCGGGCAGTACCAGATTGCTATATCGGCCGTGGCGGTCGGTGTTCCAACCTTCCACCTCCAGACACCTCCGCAGATCTTCGCGACGCAAGCACAGGCGAACAATACCACGGCGGTGGCGACTACGGCCTATGTCGATCGCGTGGCCGTGCAGCAGGTGCAGAAGCTGGTAACGGGTGCGGTGGCGACGGGCACGACGACGACTCCGGTTGACGACACGCCTCCGCAGAAGACCGAGGGCGACGAGTATATGACTCTCGCCATTACGCCCAAGAGTGCGACCAGCAAGCTTGTATTCGAGATCGTCTGGAACGGTGCCAACTCCCTGCCGGGCGGTAACACCTTGGTCTGTGCCTTGTTTCAGGACACATCGAACGATGCGCTCGCGGCCGTTCCCATGTTCTTTGGCACCGACGTCATGGCGCAGATTGCCCTTAACTTCGAGATGACGAGCGGCACCACCAGCGCCACGACGTTCAAGGTCAGGGTCGGCGCGGGGGCGGCAAGCACCACGACATTCAACGGCGTCAGCGGCGGTCGTTTGCTGGGCGGTGTCCTCGCTTCCAGCATCATCATCACGGAGATCGGGATATGAGCGAGACCATCTGCAATCCACAAACGCTGATGTACAACGGTGCGCCGGTGAGCGATGCCAATCCTCTCCCGTGCAGTTCGGCAGCGGCGACGAGTGCGCCGATCTCTACTGCACTGCTCAACCCGGTGACGTGGCTCTACAACGGTGCTCTGGTGAGCGACAGCAACCCCATTCCGATCACGCTCGTGTAAGGACTTAACATGCCCAGCACTGACCTTCTCAATCCGGTAACGCCGGTTCTCGGTGGGGCCGCGCTCTCGTCTGCCAATGCCATTCCGGTGAAGGTGATTAGCGGTGGTGGATCGGGCATTACCGTCGATACCACGACCATCACCGGCGGCACGACCACGCGGCTGCTGTATGACAATGGAGGCACAGTCGGAGAGACGGCGGCCGTCACTTACGCTTCGGCAAGCGTCACCTTGGCTCTGTCATCGCTTGCGATCCTTGCCTTTTTATCATCGGCATCGGCGGCCGATCTGGGAATTTCTCGCGTTGCTGCGGGCTCGCTGGCGGTTGGCACCGGGGCACAGGGAAGCAGCGCCGGCAAGATACTCGCCAGCCAAGCAGCCTTCTCCAATACTGTGACCTTTGGAGATAGCGGAACGTGGGGAACCGGCGGTATTACGTTGGGGTCAAATCTCAACTTTGCCGGAACCAATATCGGCAGCGTTGCAAACATTGCCTATTCGGGAGCGCTGACGGGAACCACAGCGCAGGCGAGTGCCATTGCGATTGGTCCCAACGGTCAAACCACTCCGGTTTTTGCAATCGACGCCTCGGTTGCTTCGGCAGCGGCCGGCCTGAAGATTACCGGCGCGGCGGCGGGTGGAACGGTGGCCCTTGTCGCCATCGACAGTGCGGCTGCCACCAACGTTTCCCTTGATGCCAAGGGCACGGGTACGCTTACGCTCAACGGTACTGCAACCGGCTCCACGATCATCAGCCGCGCCAGCTTTACCAGTGTGGCCACCACTACATTCACAGCAGGCGGCACGATCACCTATGGCGGCGTTACGTGGGGCAGCGCGGTCACGGGCACCGGCAGCAATGTGCTGGCGACTGCTCCGGCTCTAACTGGCAACGTCACTCTGGTGAGTGCGTCAGCTACCGGCATCCTGACGGCACAGAATGGTGTGGCCGCCTCGGCATCGGTTGCCACCACTGCGTTACTGTGGAGCAGCACGGCGAGCTTCGGCATCCAGTGGGCGGCCAATGGCAGCGTTGTTCCGACCATTGCGGCAACGCAGGGCTCTCTGTTCATCAATACCACGGGTTCCAGCACGGCAGCCCGTATCTTCGTCCGGGGCTCTGCCGCCTGGATTGCCGTCACGACAGCGAGTTAACCATGGCTGTTTCCAATATCTTCGCCACGCAGGCGGCGGGGCCTGTTCCTGCCTCCTATCTGGATGTGGACTTTACGGAATGTGCTTTGCTTTCTGCAGCCAATGTATTTGCCAATACGCAGAACATTACCCCGGCGTCTGGAGATGCTGGGCTTGTTATCACGTTAACGGGCGGGGCTGATGTAAAGGCTATTAGCATCATCCAGGATGCCACTGGCACTGCCTCGGTTCCAGAATTAAACAAGATTCTTATCCAATCAGATAACATCAACGCTGGAACTGATTTCTGTTCTGGCTTGGTGATTGCTCATCATTTTGGCGGCGCGGCAACACACGGTGGCAGGGAGGCTTTTGCAGCGTATGCCGTCCTGGATGCGACCACGGCAACCAGCGGAGTCGGAAATAACAATCATCAATATGTTGGCGTGACGGGCGTAGCGGAGGCGGATGCTAACGATACGGGCACTGATCCTTCAGCCGCCAATACGTCGGTCGGAGCATTCTTTGGAGCCGGATTTGTTGGTGTCGCGAAGAATGGCGCCACGGCTTTGTCTAATGTCACCGGAGTTGAATCAAACATTGCAATGCAAACCGGCTCATCCGTATTTGCCAAATCCATTGCACAGTTCTCAGGGCGTACAGACGATGCCGTACAAGGTAGCGGCGTCGATGCAATGCTGTGGTGTTACAATCAGGCCAATGTGGTCAAGTTCACGGATGGCCTTCGCTTCGACAATAGCGGGGGTGTCGGTTTTTTCCCGTTCGATACCAATTCCTATGGCATCCGGTTTACTGGGGGTGGCGGCGATACAATCGGTACGCTGCTCGAGGCATCGGGCATAACGATCTCCACGAACATCATCAATGTTCCCAACTTTAAGGTGACGGCGGCGGGAGGAATCACGGCGGGCGGCGCGCTGTTCCAGACATCCGGCGATACGGGCCTGGAGATCAAAACGACTGGGGTGGGTGCGGGGGATTGGGATGTGCAAACCCTGGCAGCGGATGGTTCCTTCCGTATTTTCGACGCGGCGAGCGTCGTTGTTGGGCTTTCCATTGCCAAATCGACAGGAGAAGTGACGTTCGCAGCAGGGTCAGCATGGACCTCATACACCCCCACGATTACCTCTGGCACAGGAGCCATCACGACCAAATCCGCCACTGGCCGTTATAGGACGATCAACAAGACAGTGTTTTTCGAGGCGGAGATCACCATCACTACCAACGGTACGGGGGCAACATCGGTAAACGCCACGCTGCCGTTCACTTCGGCAAACGCCAAGTATGTCGTAGCGGGCCGGGAATACGCCTCCACGGGCAAGATGCTACAGGGTCTTATCAACAATTCCGGCACCATGCAGATCTACAATTACGACAACACCTATCCGGGCGCGGACGGCTTCGGATTGGCCCTATCTGGCACTTACGAACGGGCATGATGGAGGAGATCAGCAAAGCGATGCTGGCGGCGGGTCCGGGTGGACTCATTGCATCGGTGCTGTTCTTTTTTTATCGCGGAAAGGCCACAGAATTGGATGCGGCAAGGAATAAGATAGACGCCTTGCAGGCGCAGATCGTCGCCATGTTAACGGCACAGCTGGAGAGCGAACCGGCGAGGCGTGAAACGCTATCCAAGCTGACGCGTTTAGTTGAGGATCAAAGCATTGTGTTGAAAGGGCTCGTCAAATGACTCCAGATCCGAAGGACAAAAGCCGGGAGATGGATCACGAGATCCAGCGCCTGTCAGAAGCCGTCGATAAGGAGAAAGCCGAGACAAAGGTGGTCGTCGACGATCTGAAGCTAAAGCTCCGTCATAATCGACTTCTGAACAGCGCCATCCGGGCGACCGTGGGCGTATCAAGCGACCCCCCCATATTGTTGCCGAACAAGGGCAAATAATAACCCCTCGCAAGGCGGCACAGACGCATATCTTGCGTATTAGGTTGCATATCTCCCCTGTGCTAGTATGCCGCAAAGGGAGATAGCCATATGTGCTTCTCAATCGCCTTCTTCTTCCAACTTATGATCTGGCTGGTCGTAGTTGGCGCGCTCTATGCCATCATTACGAGGGTTGTTCCGGCGGTGATGGCCAACTTCGGCGGACCGGGTACGCTGCTCGCTCAGGTGATCAACATCGTTCTATATGCAATCCTGCTGATTGCCGTGCTGTATATCGTCTGGGGGCTGGTTGAATGCCTTCTGGGCTCGGGTGGTCTGCATATGCCGAGGCCGCCGGGTAGATGAACATCTCCGACGCCGGACTGAAGCTCATCATGGACAGCGAGGGCCTGCGCCTGAAGGCTTACCAGGATTCCGTTGGCGTTTGGACAATCGGCTACGGGCACACAAGGGGCGTTGCCGAGGGGCTCGAGATCAACGAGGCCGATGCGCGCGACTTGCTGCTTGAGGATGTCAAATCCTCCGAGGACTGCGTGACCGACAACGTGCAAGTCGCGCTGACGCAGGGGCAGTACGATGCGCTGGTTAGCTTTGTATTTAACCTTGGTTGTGGCGCTCTTCATGGCAGCACACTTCTGCATGAACTTAATGCGGGGAACTATCAGGCAGCTGCGGAGCAGTTTGGCCGATGGGTTCACGCGGGCAGTGAGATACTGCCGGGACTGGTGACGCGGAGGGCCAATGAAAAGGCTCTATTCCTTAGTTGAACCTCTGCTGGCCCTGAGCGCGGCCCTGCTTGGGATGTGTCTCGGCGCTCTCTACAGGTTCGTCTGATGACTGATGAGCAATTCCAAAGGCTGATGGACAAATTGGACAGCATCGAGCGGCGTTTGCCGATGCCTCAGTATGTTGGCTATCGGCCTAATCTGATGGTGCAATATAATCCAGCGCAATGCGCTTACTGCGGTGGTTTCCATGGCGGTGTGATGTGCCCATTGCTCTCGCCGACATGTACGGGGGTCAACCTCACATGAAGGTGCTGCGCCGCCCCGCTTACCAATCACGGACACTGACACACTTAAGTCTGTCAGATGGGATTCGAACCCACATCAAGCAGCGCAGCGCGAGGATTATAGCATGAGCGACTTCATTGCCAATGCCCGCAAGTGGGTCAACGATAACTTCGTGTTCTTCTGCTTTCTGACGATTATCGGGATCGTGGTGATAGCGTTCGGCGTGCGCTGGATCAGCCACTAATGCCGTGGACGGCGCTCTTTCACTTCGGTCCCTACATCGCCATGGCCATCATGGGGTTGGGTGTGTTCGGACTGTGGGAGATGCACAAGGTCGATGCCGCCAAGCACGAGAACGACCAAGCGGTGATACAACAGAACCTGAAGGACCGAGCCAGCAGCGAAAAGCAGATTGGGATTCTTCAGACAAAACTGGAGAACCTAGATGGCAAGACTCAGCCGATTATCCAACGCATCGTGGCGGCTCCGGTTACGACCGGCTGCGGGCCTTCTGTCGGGGTTGCTGTTGATGGGCTGCGGGAACTCTTTGACAGCAGTGGCAAGCCGCCCGGACCCGTCGCTGCTAAACCGACAGGAATGCCGACGCCCCTTGGTCCCGTCCGGAACATTAAATGACACGGATACCAGCCTGCTAATTGTCGGGCTGGGTCGATGGGGGCTATGTCTGGAAGCGAAGTTCGACGCATTGGCGGGGTTCTTTGCAAAGTGAGTATGTCCTGATCATCTGGGCGGTGCTGGGCTGTGCGTTCTACCTGTACCTGCGCCTGAAATAGTCGCTGATAGAATTAACTCCATCGGCCCCGCCTACCGAGGCCCCTGACGAGCCTGCGGCGCCTCCAGAACCATCGGCACCTGCTGCGCCTGAAGCTCCTCCTGCACCACCTGAAGCACCAGATCCTCCACCACCTGAGCCGGCAGACCCGCCACCGCTGCCGCCCGAGCTGCTACCCGAACCGCCTCCCGCAGAGCCGCCGCCGCCACCACTGCCGCCACCGCCCGATCCCGATCCAGATCCATTGCCGCCTCCCGGTCCACCGTTGCCGTCGCTGTTACCGGCCCCACCTGAGTTGCCAGTGCTGCTGCCTCCGCCCGCGCCGGGGCCACCATCAGAACCACTATTCCCACCACTGCCAGCAGCACCGCCAGAAGAACCAGAGGCTCCCGAGCCACCCCCACCAGCACCGCCAGAACCAGAGCCGCCAGAACCAGCCCCCCCGCTACCTCCAGAGCCACCACCAGAACCCCCACCACCGCCTCCCTTAGCCAGAGCCAGATTGAACGAGAACAGGGCGAGCGCGAGAACCGTCAGGAATGTTTTCATGTCCGATGCAGTAGCATGACCATGAGGCTCGGCATGTGATGGCGGTCACAGTTGCTCACCATAACTGCGTGCCATTTGTCACACTCGCCGCCCCACCGATGCGCAGCGAGCCGGGGGGCAGTGTCGGGTCTTGCAGATGCCCCGCAAGGCCGATGGCGGGTGTCCCGGAGATGTAGGCCGAGGCGCTCGGCGCAGGCTGCCACACACCATTGATCAGCGCTTGAGCGTCGGTGAACAGTCCTATCTCGGGGCCAGAGGCGAACTCATTGGTCAGCAGGAAGTCTCCATCGCCAGTATCGCTGCCGATGCCGTACCCGCCGATCTTCCTGCCATCGACGAGGAATCCCCAACTGCCATGGCCGCCCTGCAGGCTGATCTCGAAGACGTGCGTTCCCTGCGATACGTCCTGTGTCTTTTGGCTCGAACTCTTGAAGGACTTGAGAAGGGTTGGCCCGTTCAGGTTCCATACTTGATAGAACCAGCCGACATTGAAGAATCCGACCTGTGCCCACAGACTGTTGGGAAAACTCTGGCTGATCCAGAACGTCCCCGGCTGCGGATTGCCGAGCGCATTGAAGGTGGCGCGAACGCCCTTGTTGGCACCGCAGTGGGCGTAGGCTCCGTTGTAGGTCACCATTTGAACACTCCCCTCGGCCCATTGCCGTTATAGTTCTTGTTGGTCCGCACCACCTGGTAGCGGTCGCCAAAGGCATCGACATAGCTCGGGGCCGTGTTGGTGTGGGTCATGCCATTGATGTGATCGCATTCATGCTTGGCGATCCATGGCTCCTTGGCGGTGCCGCGCCATCGCTCGTTGATGACGATCAATCCTAGTCCATTGCCGGTGGTCATTGCTCTACCATCGGGGGCGTTGGGGTCGGGATCGTAGACCATGTTCTCCCGGCAGTAGGGCGTGAGGCTTTCCATGGTCGGGGCCTGGACGCAGCCGCCAAGCAGCAACGCAATTAGCAATCGTTTCATGTCTTGTCTCCTTGGGCATCCTTGAGGGCGGCGCGGCGGGCGTCTTTCATCCTTGCCAATACTGAGGGATGATCGCCCAAGCATTCGCCATCGTGTTCAATGCACCAGTTGAGCATTGTCAGCAGGCGTTTGTTGCTGGCGCGCAGGCGCTCCAACTCGTCGGCGGCTTCACGCATCCATGCAATAAGCGTCGGCAGCTTGCCATCAGCCTGAGCCCCACGAACGGCTCGCAACCGTTCCACCAGATCGGCTTGTGTGTCCGTCATCTGCGCTCCCCTACAGCAGGATTAGAGGTGGAAGATGTGGCTCGTTCGCTTTGCTCACTCCGCACCTGTTCCGCTCCTGCAACGGTATTCGCCGCCGCATTGGCAAACGTTTCTGCAAATATCTCGCGCACGATGTCCCACGCCTCGTTGAAGCCGGTGATTGAGTCATCGTAGTCTGGCTTCATCTCACTGAGGTAATCGTTGAGGCGGTAGTCCATCCGTTGCTTGAGAAAATGTGCCGTCGCCAGCATCGTCAGGACCTCTCGCGGCAGGTTCAGAAAGATGTCGAGGTGCTTGGCGGCGTCTTCGGTGACGCGGGCGATTTCCTCGGGCGAGATTTTATCGAACAGGATGTTGCCGCTCAGATTATGCAGCTTAGTCCATGCCGCACGGGCGGCGGTATAATTGACTGCCATTACGCACTCCTGCCTGTTGCCGGTGGCGATGGGGGCGCAGCCCGTCTTACGGGCGAGCCACTACTACTCATTGGGTGTCTCCTTCCGTGCCGCGAGAGCGCGGTACTTGTGCCAGAGTCGGTCCAGCGCGGATCGGTTCCAGCCTTTGAGCGCGGGGCCTTCCATTAAGGCATCTACCATCGCGCAATCCAACCACTCCTCGATGATGGCCTCTCGTTGCTGGAGCAGGGCGCGTGCGACAATGGCGATCAATTCGTCAGTGGTGACCAGCATTGCTTCGGGCCAGTCATCGGGACTAGTGCGATCCGGTAATTCAGCAACTTCCTGCGCGATCCGCTGCGCTGCTTCCATCGCCTCTGTGTCTGCGCCGGGACGCGGTTCTGAGCGCGCACGATAATCCTGCAATTCCTTCAATGCGCGAAGGCAGATGTCTCCGTCGATCTCGCCATTCATGCTCAACAATGCGCTGATCTGATTTCGGATTTCGGCGCCCGTCAGTGTGTCTGCTGTCATGTCCTGCTCCCGGTAGGAGGGTTCGCTTCGCCTCGCGTATCGCCGCCCGTGGTTTTCTGCCAGACCCGAATTGCAGCGAGTATTCCCGCATGGGCCGCCTCCGTGTAGAGCGCGCGGTCAATGCTGTTGGGGAGTAAGTCTTTCCAGCATTCGTCAAAAATGCGCTCGTAGATTGCTTCCGCAGCGGCGTTGATGATTTCAGCGGATATTGCGTCGCGAGGCGAAGCGAACTCACTCATGTATCCTCCCGCAGTTGCTCTACCCCTGATGTGGCTACGCGCGGATTACCGCTACCGCACCCATCTCGTTCGGCATCAGGCATCCTCGCCGCTCTAGCGATGCCGATGAGAAGATCCCTAAACAGAGGTGGGCTGGCTGCGCGCTCAACGTCTGGGAGTTGTGGAAGCTGATTCTTGCCGAAGCGCCCGATCTGGTGGCTGCCGCGAACACTGCGCCAATCCAACTCTGGAGGCGGAGCACCACGATACAGCAGCCATGTGCGCTTCTTGGCGCGGTGGCCATAAGCGGCTTGGTCAACTTCCGTCACCCAATCACCGTCCAATGTCAGTTGCCATCCCCGTGCCGTTGGTTCCGGTATCCGGTGAAAGCGGAAAGCTCGAGATTCGGCAGGATGCTCGAGAACGCCCCCGAACCGACGCACGGCAGACAAGGCAGATGCGAAGCACCCATCGTCCTCGTTGATCCTCCAGCCCCAGCGCTTATGATTGACCGCGCTCAGTAGATGCCAACGATCACAAGGCGGATGCGCGACAACAGGATACGGGCCGCCGTATTGCCGAGCATCGCGCGCTTCATCCCACGGATCGACGCCATCCAGACCGAAGTAACAGCCGCCCGTCCGAACATAGAGCGCCGCTATCGTTGCAGGACGAGATGGGTGCGAGCGCAGCGAGCCACTACTTGTCATGCTGCAGTTGCTCTATGGCTTGGCGACCCTCTTTCGAGAAGGCGGCTATCCAGGCGGCGGGGTCGATGCCAGAGAGCCTCCATAATGTTCGCTCGTTGCCGTCCATGGCTTTGTGATGAGTCCTGCAGAGAGGAACGCAGAACCAATCGTGACGTGGTAGCAATCCAGACGGCTTTAATTTCCGACAATGGTGGGGTTCGCTTGGAGTGCCGTCACAGAGATAGTGAAATTGAGCAAATAGACACCGTTGCTCGCAAACACGCATCCGATAAGCCTTTGACTGCCACGGTTTCTTGCTCACCGCCGACTTGCCAAGCCTCTTTGGGATAGAGGGGGTAGAGGGGCGTTTCTTCTTCTTTAGGTTCATTTGATCTCTGCCCGCCGATGATCCCTAATACCAATGGGACCGCCGACATGCCGCCATTTGCGACCGTGTTTAATGTCACTCACATGCTGAAAGGAAAGGCCATAGCCATCTGCGATTTCTTGGAGCCGCCTGTTGTCATGGCGAATTGCCAAGACGGTTCCCTCATCAATGCGAGCGGCTCCATTGCTTTCGCCAAAGGCAACACGCCGTCGTCCCTTGATAACCATGTCGGCGTTATTATCAGCGGCCGTGCCCAGAAAAAGGTGATCTGGATTGACACAAGGCTTCATATCGCAACGATGACAAACGTATAGCCCCGCCGGGATCGGACCTGTGAATGCTTCAAAAGCAAAGCGATGAGCGCCCACTATTTTGGCTTTTCCATTTTCGCTGACGGTCAGCCGTCCATAGCCATTGTGAGCAAGCGTTCCCATCCAGAGCCAGCAGCCGCTATTGGGCTCAGGAATTGACCACCACAAAATCCGCTTTTGGGGAGACAGGAATTTTGGCGTTGGTTTCGGCCAGTGGTTCACTTTAGTTGCATCTCCGCACGTCTCGTAGATTCTGCACTCCGAATGAACTCTCCCATGGCTTTGGCTCCGTCATATCGGACCTTGGCGAGGTTGGCGACACGGCGGGCGTCCACCATGGCTTTGATATGCTCCTCAAACCGCATATCTGCCTTGGCAAGGGCTTCGGCCTTCCAGGCGGGTTCGTGAAGGTGTTCCTTGACCAACTTCGCCAGCAGTGTTCCCTTGGTCTCCTCAAGTAGGTCTGCAGCATGGTTCGCATCGGCCCACAGTTCGCCCCTGGACACGATGGAGGCTGCCAGCCTAGCCGGATCGCGCAGGGGGTCCGAATCGCTCATACGGTCACGCTAGGGCGTTCTCATGGGCCTGGGTGACCCTTTGGAACTGCTCCGGGGCGTGGGTCTCCAGCCAAGCAAGGGGAGATACCCTTGACCCCTTGGGAGCCTTCCAGTTGTCGGTCCAAAGCTGGCGAGCGCCTTCCTTGTCGGCCGCGTTGAGGGCTTGGATGAGTTTGTCGGCCAAGTCCTTGCCCTTTGCGTCCTTGTTCACGTCATAGGTGGACTTGGTATCCTTGGCCAAGCCATCCCTGACAGCTTCGGCTGCCCAATCCTCCTCGGGCTGATTCCCAGGCAGGCCCATCATCTCCTCGGCGGGGGTAGTCGAAAGGTTCTTGTCGATCATCACCACGACATGAGCGAAGGCCGACCGGCAAGCTCGTGAAATCGCCCGCGTCTGAGCCATCGCCCGGATAGCGTAGTCGGGCCGCTTCTGGTGAAGCTTCTTCTTGCCCCAGCGGTCGGTCGCTTCCCCGCCAAACCAGACAGGCTCATCCATGCCGACAAAGCCCTCAGCCTCGGCAATCACTGCCCCGTTATCCATGCGGCGGACCTGTCCCGTGGCCCTGAAACCATCCTCGGTGCGCTCGACGTGGCCAGCCGATGCCGCGCAGCCATGGGCAATAGCAATAGCCTGCCAGCCCTCGACCTTGACGTACTTGCGGCCCTGGATCTCAACGGCGGTTTGCAGAACGATGGCCTTGGAGAGCCCCGCCGCGTCGGTGGATAGCCGATAGGTGGCGGCCCCGGATTCGGGGATGGTCGTCAGTTCGTTACTCATCCAGATCCTCCAGCAGCAATTGCAGATCCTTGATGGCGGCTTCCTCGGTTTCACCCCAGCCACAAATGCGGGTTTCCTCGTCGCTGTCTTCGATGTAGGCGCACCAGTCGAAGTTGCGCATCGGGATCGGCGGGTACATGTGTTCGGTGACGATCTTCATTGGGGTTCCCATTGATAAAATTCCATCTCCGCTTCCAATTCTTCTTCCTCATCGAGGCATTCTTCGCAGGGGCCAGAACGGTCACTGACCGCGCCGCACTTCGGGCAGCAGTAGCCGCCCATGTCCCACGGAGGGGTCGTCTTCCACTGGTCGTAGGTCATGTCACACCCGACCAGTCTTCCTCATCCTTGGGCTGCAGCCGACACACCTGCATGTCGCGCAGCAAGTCCAACTCCTTGGCGGCAAGGTCCATCTGCAAAATCACCAAAGCGCGGACATCGAGAATTACCCGCATCTCCTCGGCGGTGGTGCGTTTGCGTTGATCCTGCCATCTGACGATGGCATCAAACATGTCTCCGCAGGCGCGGTACTTGCTATAGGCCTCGGCCAAGGCAACGGCGTGCTGCTCATCGGTCTTGGCGGCGATGCGCTCGCGGTGGGCGTCGTACCAGTGCGGTTCTGTGAATTTACCCATGATGCTCACCACCGGATGATAGCTGCTGCGATGAAAACCAGAACGCCCACCACCACAAATCCTGCAGCGATGATGGCTCCCATGCCGAGCAGCCAATCCTCCATGCGGACGGAGGCGGGCGTGTCGGTGCGGGGGATGATGGAACCGCTGGCGATGCAATTCTTGATGAACGTCTTGTTCTCGAAGGGGTTATCGACGGCGAGCGCCACCCGATCTGCCTGTTCCCTGCTCATGCTATCCTCCAAACCCGCACGCGTGTAGTTTTGCCCTCGCGTTCCACAGCGCTGCGAAATTTCTTCGGCTTGTGATTGCGCGTTGATGCCATGACGTTGATTTGCTTCCGATGCACAGTGTCATCCGTACAAGGAATGGTGAAGGATTCGCCCACCTTCATCGTCGTGAAGGGGTACTTGTAGCCCTCCCGGCGAGGATTGGCGGGAAACGGGATGCCGCGTTCAATCTTGAATGTCATGCTTGCAAAGTTATGCTTGACAGTTTCCCACGTCAAGCGCTAAATTTATTACATGATAAATGAGATGGTCCCGCTGGTCCCCCAAACGCCAGCGAGATCGGGCGGGTCTGGATTGTCTCCCCCGAGCCCCGGACCCGCCCACTAATTCAGGAGATGGCATGAGCTTTCACAAAACCAAACGGACTATGACCTTGGGTTCGAGGGCGGGCTGGTATGGGCAGCTCAAGTCACCACGGGTGTCGATTTCTTGGCCGCCCGAATTGCTGAAGAAGATCGCCCTCGAAGCCTACTTGGCGGGCATTCCCTTCGCAGAGGTTGTGCGCCGGCGGATGCGGGCGTCGTATCTGGTGCCGGTCAGGCAGGCCAAGAGGCAATAATGACGAGGCGGGAACTGCGCAAAGCCTTCAACCATGCCTTTGCCTGCTGGCTGAAATACCGGACCCGCAAGTGGGAGGCGGAATTGAAGCGTCTAAACTTGGCCTTGATGCAGTTGAGCGTGAAAGAGGCTCAGCAATGAAGATGTTTGAAGGACTGCCCTGCGAACGATTGGACTGCCGACTCGCTACGTCCGGCTATCACTCGACGTTGCTATATCAGGGTCCAACTTTTGACCGGCATGGCAATGCCGTGCCGATGGAAAATCCTAACACGCGATGGCAATCGGTGTCTTGTGCAAAGTGCGGGAAACGCTGGCAGGTCTGCTACAAAGGCAATGATGCGCCGATCTGGACAGAGACCAAGCAGCCATGACCCAAACGATTGCCGAATGGCGCGCTGCCGTGAAGAAAAAGCCCAAGTACGGCAACCGCAAGGTGGTGAAGAACGGCGAGACGTTTGACAGCGTGCGCGAGTACGAGCGCCATCTGGTGTTGCTCGACATGCAGAAGCGGGGGGAGATCAGCGATCTGGAGCGCCAGCCCCGCATTGAACTGCGCGTCAACTTCGTTCCGATCTGCGTCTATGTTGGTGATTGGCGCTATTGGGAGGTTCGCAAGGGTCGTGGCGGATCGCTCGTAATCGAGGACTGCAAGGGCTTCCAGACGCCCGAGTTCAAGCTGAAGTGGAAGCTCTGCAAGGCGCTCTATCCCGAGATAGACTGGCGGCTGTCATGATCCCCCAAAAGGTCGGCAGATACGGTGCCAGCGCGCCCCGCGAGGGGTATCCACTAATGAATGTCTCTGGGGAAAGGTTGCAACTTCCCACGTTTGTCGGCATTTGCTATGATTGGTGAGTGCGGACAGGGACTGATCCTCCTTTCCGCCGCTCGGCAGCCATACTCCGCAGGTGGTTTCCGGCCGGATTACGCACCCACTTTTTGCTGCGGAGCCTTCATGTCAATTGCTGCCCTTCAATGGGCGTTTAACCTGATACTCGAAGACCATGCTGAGAAGGTCGTTTTGCTTGCATTGGCCGACCACTACAACGACCAGAGCGAGTGTTGCTGGCCTTCCATCGCGCGGCTCGAACGGTTCACCGGAGCGAAGAACCGAACCATCCAGAGAGCTTTAACACGATTAGTTAAGGCAGGTCATGTGGTTAGGCAGGATAGACCCGGAAAATCCACAGTTTTTGAGCTAGTCATCCACCCCCGTCAAAATGACACCCCTACCCCGTCAACGCGACGGGGTACCCCCGTCAATATGACACCGCACCCCCGTCAAATTGACGGACGAACCCTCATAGAACCTCAAGCTAAACCCAAATTGAATCTTCATGAGCGTGGCGCTTCGCGTGACGTGGACGACGCACGCGCCACGCTGAAGACAGTTCTGAGGGACCTTGCCAAGCAATCTGTGCGGAGGATGCAATGATCTTAGATGACGACAAGATCAAAATACTGCCGGTAAAGTTCAGCAAGCCCGCGCCTGACGAGCGGACGCTGCTCCATCCGCACGAGGTTCAGTCGTCCAAATGTATGCACTATCCCGGACATTTCATTATCGACGCCTCGTTGGCCGAAGTGACTTGCGCAGACTGCAAGGAAAAGCTCAATCCGATGTGGGTGCTGCAACAACTTGCGGGCCGAGACCGCCGCTTTGCCGAAGCTCATGAAACCTATGCCAAGCAGATGAAGCGTCTGTCTGAGCGCGAGCGGACGAAATGCGATCACTGCGGCAAGCTGACGAGGATTAGTCGTGGATAAGCCCACCGCATGTCTGAGGCCGCCGTGGTGGCGCACGTTAGAGCGCATCGACCGCGAGAAGAAGCTGCTGCTGTTTAAGTTCGAGGAGAGCTTGAGGCTCGCCAAGGAAGGCAAGAAGTGACCGACGAGCTTTTCACCCTTCCACCGCAATCGCAGCGATCCAAGGATCTTGCGTGGCAGCGGAAACTTGCAAAGGGTGGTTATGCGGCGCGGCCGGGAAGCGGCCCGGAAGGTGAAACCTGCAAGACTTGTGAGCATATCGCACGCAAGGAAATGGGCAAGACTTACCTGAAATGCGGACTGATGCAGGCTCAGTGGACCGGAGGACCCGGCACTGACATTCGGGCATCCGCGCCTGCCTGTTCTAAGTGGCTCGCCAAGGAGAAGAAATGAACGTCAAGCAAGCCTACGTGCGCAAGCCGGTGATGAAATGGCCCGGTAACAAAACAGGGCGGGCGTATCACGTCACGGGGACGATTCCCGTAGCCTTGGAGACGGCACGTACTGCCGAGCGCATCGAGCAGGAAACCGAGGTTCTGAGGGACTTGTACGCCTTCCTGAAAGCCTCTAGCGAGCGCCTGCCATGAACATCCGGGACTTGGCCAAGGCGCGGGTTATCGTCATTGGCGATGCAATGATTGATAGATGGGTGTGGGGCCACTACAGCAAGATCGGCCCCGAGGGCGTGCCGGTATTCCTGCAGCACGACGTGGAGGACCGTCCGGGCGGGGCCGCCAACGTGCTGGCCAATCTGGAAGCGCTGGGCTGCGACGCGCGGCTGTTTGCCAAGCCTCCACAGCAAAGGCCCGTGAAAACGAGATACGCGGTCACTGGCGCGGTTTTCAGGTCTGACAAGGAAGATTGCTCGCCAATCGACGAAACGCTTGTACGGGGCTATATGGGCTTTCTGGACGCTATCGAGCGGCCACAGGTTCTGGTGATCTCGGACTATGCGAAAGGCGTTTGCACACCCAGCCTGTGCCAGAAGCTTATCGGGTGGGCCAAGGCGAAGGGGGTCAAGGTGGTGGTGGACCCCAAGGGGGACGACTGGTCGAAATACACGGGGGCAGATGTGATCACGCCCAACGAGGTCGAATACACTGCAGTCGCCGGCAAGGACTGGAACTGCGGCCCAGCCGATCTGGTGATGACCCGGGGCGCTGCCGGCATGAGCATTCTACCATTCGATGCCTCGACCGACCCGGCATGGAAGAAAAACTGGATCAACATCCCGGCAACCGCACGTGAAGTCTACGACGTAACCGGAGCCGGCGATACCGTGGTGGCTGTTCTGGCCGCTTCTCTTGCGGTGGGCTTCGATCTGGAAACCGCTGCCCGCATGGCCAACGCGGCGGCCGGGGTGGTGGTGGGCAAGCGCGGCACGGCGACCTGCAGCCTCGAGGAGTTGGAACAAGCCTATCAACCCGAGGCGAAGCGAACCCCTGTCATCGGGTTCACCAATGGCTGCTTCGACCTGTTGCATGAGGGCCACCGGCATTTCCTGACAGAATGTATGAATCTATGCGACAGGCTCATTGTGGCGATCAATTCGGATGAAAGCGTGCGGGCGCTCAAAGGCTCTGGGCGACCGCGTGACGGCTTCAATGACCGGATCCGCAATGTCGGCGCATGTTTGCGCCTGGATGACCAGATTATTGGCTTCAAGGACGAGGCGCATCTTCGCTTCAAGATCGAGGCACATAAGCCGGACTTCATCTTCAAGGGCCAGGAATACGAAACCAAGGACGTGGTGGGGGCCGATCTCGCACGGGTGGTTTTGATCCCGATGCTTGAAGGCCATTCCACCACACTAGAGATTGCGAGGCGGGCATGAGTTACGCGGAAAACGGCTGGGAGATTGTCGGGGGCTGGCATAGTCCCGCCGCCTGTGATTGCCTAGTAGAGGCGGCCGGTGACGCCGAGCGCCTGACCCATCCCCACCGAGACAACCCATCCTTTATGGATGCGTTGCGGTTCAATGCCAAACTAGCGCGGCGTCATCTCGGGCCGGATGTGTCGGGACTTGGCAGCTATTATTTCAGCCAATCAGCAGGATACGCCACGCACGCGGATAACGATTTCGTGCAGGCCATTCCCGGCAGTTTCCTCACAGTCTGGCTGGCTCTCGCTGATACCGGCAACGGCAACGGCGGGCTGGTGATCGACCGGCAGTTGATGGTGGTTCCCAAGGGTTCGGCCATCATTCTGGATGGGGATGTGCCGCATCGTTCCTGCTCGGGATTCGGTCCCCGTCCGGTGTGTGTGCTGACCTACATCAAGAAGGGCTTTCCGTTCCGGGCGGGACGCGAGGAACGGGTAGAGGTGCCGCTGTGACCTTTGATGGCCGCACGCCTTTCCCCGAAGACAATCTAATTAACAACGCGATTGATGACGCGCTTGAGGGCATCAGCGGCAGCAATGCCATGCAGGCCTTCCCGATCTATGCAAGGCGTATCCATCTCAAGCGGTTTCTGGCGCATTACGAACTATTCCAGAAGGTGATCGACCTGCCGGGCGACATCGTGGAGTTGGGCGTCTTCAATGGCGCATCGCTGATGAGTTGGGCGAACTTCCTCGAGATCCGCTGCATGGGCGACCGGCAGCGCAGGGTATGGGGCTTTGATGGCTTCACTGGTCTGTCCGCGCTTGTCCCGGAAGATGGCGCGGCGAGCCCGAAGGTCGGCAAGATGATCGGCGGATATGGAGGAGACGAGGCGGCCTTGCGCGATGCCATTTCAATCTTCGATGCTGATCGATTCATTCCCTACAAGGCGCGAGTGCAACTTGTGAAGGGCGACATTTGTGAGACTGTCCCGCAATGGGTGCAATACAATCCCGGCGTGCGCATCTCGCTGCTGCATTGCGATTGCGACCTCTACAAGCCGACGCTGACGGCCCTGCAGCATCTGTGGCCGCTGGTGGTCTCCGGTGGGGTGATCGCGTTCGATGAATACGGCATCCCGCCATGGGAGGGTGAAGCGAAGGCAGTAGACGAGTTCTTCGAGAACGCACCTCTGCAACGCTTTACGTGGTCGAGCAATCCCGGCGGCTATCTGGTGAAGCCATGAAGGAGTGGTTCAGCGAGCAGCCCTTGGGCTTCGTGGACATCGGCGCACGTGGGGGTGTGCATCCGCTGGTCGCTCCATTGGGAGATTGCGTCAGCGTGCTGGGCTTTGAGCCGGACAAGCAGGCCGCCAAGGAATCCGGCGTGAATTGCTTTCCATTCGCGCTCTCCAATAAGCCGGGACGAGTTACGCTTTGGCACTGTGCGGCACCCACCAACGATTCATTGCGGCCGATCAATCAGCAATTTGTGGATCGTTATCGAATGGTGAAGTTTGCCCAGACCGGCAGCGAGGAAATCCATGCGGCGACGCTGGATATGACGATGGAAATAATACCGTGGCAAGGCGAGTTCCTCAAACTGGATACGCAGGGCACTGAGTATGAAATCCTCGAAGGTGCAACGCGGACATTGAGAGACCGCACGGCAGCAATCTACTGCGAGGTCGAGTTCGCGCAGATCTATGAAGGCCAGAAACTGTTCAGCGACGTAGAGCATCTTCTGCGCCGCTTCGGCTTCTCGTTCATCGGCTTCGACAACATGAGCTACCGCTCCCGCTGGCGGATGGGACGCGAGCGGTTGCTTCATGCGGATGCGCTGTTCATCAAGGACCCACTCGAGCAGACGATAAGCCACCGGCAGGCCCAGGTAGCGGCGATGGCGTGCAGGCTGTGTGGTTATGACGATCTCTACCGCGAGATTGTCGAGATGCTTTATCCCGAACCTGTCCCCGTGGAGGCGATGTGATCTACCAAGAAGCCTTGGATCTGGTGAGCAACACGCCAGACGATACCGCGAAGTCCGAGCTATGGACCAACAACAACAATGGAACCGTTGCAGCGCGTCAGAACTACGACAACTGCCGGGACTTCATCGGCTGGCTGACCAGCGTGGATTGCTTCACCGCTCCTCATCCGTTCAACGACTCGGCGCAGGCCAATACGATTGATAGCTGGTTGAAGGTTCTGAAGGACATTTCGGTGGAGGAGTCGCCCCATGCGGCCCCGAGCGGGATCGTCGTTAGGGATGGCAAGCGCCTGTCAACGCAGCTTCTCCTTCACACCTACTATGCCGAGCAGATCGACACGATAAAGCCGATGCGCATCCTAGAAATCGGGGCAGGCTTCGGGGGCTTGGCGCGCATCCTCAATACCAAGATGCAACGTCAGTACACCATCCTGGATATTCCCGGCTCGCTGTTCTGCAGCTACGTCTACCTCCGCACGCATTTCCCTAACAAGATTTTCGTGTGGGCTAGAGATGCAGCCGACCTCGACGCTCCCGCCGACTTTCGCTTCGTGCCGGCTCATCTATGGCCCGACCTGAAAAGCCATCGTTTCGACATCGCGGTGAATACCTGCAGCCTTGGAGAGATGCTGCCCGAGACGGTGGCCGATTACCTCTCTCTGATCGGAGACACCTGCGAGTATTTCTACAGCCATAATCGCACGGCTGCGGTAGCGAGCCATGGAGAGACGCTGATCGACATCATTGGTGGCCACGGGCAGATCGACCCCTTGATGCCGCCGTCGCATGAATTGCTGGTGAAGATCGAGCGCAGGCTATGACGCGCGCTCTAATCGCATGTCAGACTCACCTCCGAACGGCAGACGAGCAGAAGCTGTTAAAAGTCTGGGAAGCGATGCGGCTGACCGACCGATGCGACTTGCTGATTGTCGATAACGCCAGCCCTCTACCGATCGAGCTTGCCCAGCCCTTCTGGGATTCCAAGCGGATTATGGATGACGATCACATTCCTCAAACGACAAAGAGCCTGACCATTGCACGTTTCAAGGATGCGTTGGGCCATCCGTTCCATGATGGGGTGTTGCAGCGTTCAGGATCGGACCGCGGCTTTATCAAGATGCTGGAGATTGCCATTGCCTCCAACTACGACAAGTTCGCCTATGTCGAAATGGATGTGCTGTTCGCGCTTTCGGTAAAGAGCATCTTTGAGCGCATGACCAAGCCGTGTGCCTGCGGGCCTCTCGTAACCCACGGGAAGTTCCCTGAAACCGGCCTGCTGTTCCTTGATGTTGAACATATCTGGAAGACCGACTTTATCGCCAAATACAACTGGAAGGGCTCAGTTATTCCCGAGGGTGAAAAGCGGCTTTGGAATATCCTCGGTGATAGCCTCGAGCTTTTACCACTGAAGGGCAGGCGGGATGGCGCTTCGATGATGCCGGGGGAACTGCCGGAGATCTGGCCGGACGGGATAGACTTCATAACGCATTGCACCATGCCGGTGTTTGCCGACTTCCTGCGCTATCACAACAAACCAGAACTGGCGGAGATCCTATGCAACTGAACGTCAACGAATGGAACGTCATAGGGGCCAGGTGCCATGAGGCAGCGCAGTTCCAGGGGGCGATCCATAATTTCAGGAAGGCGCTCGAGCTTGACCCCAACCGCCACGACATCCGCTGCAACCTCGCGGATAATCTCCGCCGCATCTGGGAATTCGACGAGGCTCTAGTCGAACTGAACCATGCCTGCCGTCACGGCATGTTCGATAAGGCGCAGTTTATCTTCGGTTGCCTCTACCTCGACATGGGGCTCCCGGAAAAGGCGCTGCATTACTTTGATCGCAGGATCTGCATAACGCCTTATGCGAGGGATTGCCGGGGACAGGCGATGCTGTCGGCCCAGCGGTGGAAGGAAGGCTTTGAGCTAAGGGAAGCGCGGCTCGAGATGACTGACTGGGGCACGCCTCCCATGCCGATCTGGAAAGGCGAACCGCTGGAAGGCAAGCGGGTGGCCATCCATCACGAGCAGGGTTATGGCGATGCGATTGCGCATAGTCGGTGGATCAATCACTTGCCGGCAGATCAGGTCTGCGTCGGTATGCCGAGCGCGCTGGTGAAGCTGTTCGCGGCCTCGTTTGAATGCCCTGTCTACAATACGAACGAACCGCTGCCGCAGTGCGATTATTATCTTCCCATCATGAGCCTGCCGCATCGTCTTTCAATCAGCGAAATGACGTTCGACAAGCCCTATATCAACCCGCTGGGCAAGTTCGACTGCCCGGCGGACCCTGACACCAGACTGAAGGTCGGTTTGGTCTGGCGGTCAAAATCTGGCATTGTAGATACCTCTCAACCTAACGCAGGCATCCATGGCCTGCAGAAGTCCATCCCGCTTGAGCAGCTATTGCCCTTGGGAGATATTCCCGGTGTGACGCTCTACAGCCTGCAGGCGGGTGGCACGCAGGAGATCGAACGCATTGGGGCGCAGTATTTGCTCTATGATCTCGCCGCCCGGACCATGGACTTCAATGACCTTGCATTGTTCATGAAGGAAATGGACCTGATCGTGAGCGTTGATACGGCTCCACTTCACTTGGCAGGAGCGATGGGCCTGGATTGCGTGGGGCTACTGTCCTGCCGAGGAGGCTGGCCCTATCCCGGTCTGGGTGACGAAACCCCGTGGTATCCGTCGATGACCTTGCTGCGGCAGCCGACGCCGCATGACTGGGGCAGCGTGGTGAAAGAACTTTGCACGCTGTTGGATGATGAACTGGTTGAGAAGGTAGCGGCGGAATAGGCTAGGCGGCGAGTTCGCGAAGGTCTTTGTCCTCGGCATCGACGATCATGCACATGGAGTAGGAACCGAAGGGCTTGAATTGCTCGCAGCCATTGTACTCGGACAGGCGGCGGGTGACGATTTCGTTGCGGACGGCAACCTTCACTGACTTGGCTGTGCGTGCCAGAATAGTGAAATGGGCGATTGAATCGTAATTGGTGATGAAGCGGGCGCTATAGGTTTGGCCGACTTTGAATTGCGTGGTCATTTTGGTTTGCCTTTCGATGTTAGCGTGAGAGACTAGAAACAGATATTGCAGGTGCAGTGAGGATGTTTGCCGCTCTCACAGCGATTGCTGGCAAAATGCGACGGCATCATGGGACTGTTGCGATGCTTGTCACAGAAGGCGCATTGACCTTTCGGCAGCGCGCGGCGGGCGTTAGCCTCAAAGGCAGCATCGGCTCTAGCCTTATCCGCGCGACTCTCAATGCGAGAATTGAAAGCGTCGAGGATCTGGCCGAATGTCGGGTGGATATGATCGTTTGCCATGTTAGGCGGCCTTTTGAGAGAGGAGGGAGACAAGCTCGCTTGCGGCCTGTTCGGCAGCTTCGACGCGGAAGCAGTCACGGCGGCTGATGGTAACGCGATGGTTTTCCTTGCCATCATGGTAGGATGCGGAGATGTGCCAGAGGCGACGTTTGCCGTTCTTGCGGTTCGTGGCGCGATGGCCGTTCTCGTCAGCGGTAGCGAGGAAAGAGACCCAGCAATCCTTGCCAGCGATCTTGACCCATCCACCAGCAACGCTAACGCCCATGCCGATGTTGGAGAAGTCTTTGCGAATGTCGAGCATTGAAGCCTCCGATTAGCGGTTATCGCCAGAGCGGTCGAAGTAACCGCTGACGAGGCCGAGAAGGCCAAGGAGGATGAAGAAGGGAGAAACGCCGATGGCGAGAGCGGCGGCGAGGTCGAGGTATTCGGCTGCGGTCATTGTGTTTCCCCTTAGGCGTTTCGATATCCTGAAGATAGGCCAAGCTATCCGGGATAGCAAGAGATATCTTAGGTAATATTATTGCTATTATTAGCCGTTGATATCCCAGTATTAGGCACGTATATTGCCGACATGGAAAAGGCCAAGGACATCATCGTTAAGCAGGTCGAGCCGGCATTGCTCGCGAAGCTGGAATTGCTGCGGGCAAAGCGGGGCTATCGTTCGCGCGCTGAGCTGATCCGCAATCTGCTCGAGGAAGCCGCGAAGGCTGCAGCACCTTGAGGCTATGCGGGCGTTTACCCACTGACCTAAACCAAAGGAGGGTCAGATGCTGCATCGACACAAGGAAACCAAACCCGAGACCAAGCCAGAAGTAGCGAAGACTAACGGCGTGGTAGCCCATACGATGACCGACGAGCTGCGACGCGAAAAGGCACTAGAGTTTGCCAAAGCACTCAATCCTGCAGCAACGCAGAAGGCCGACGAGTTCATTGCCGACGCGGCCCAGATCGAAACCTATCTGCGAGACGGTGCCAAGCCTGTCGTTCCCTAAGCACGCCCTGATTACAGCGCGCCAAACGCCTCGGTTGCCTTATCCAGTAGATTTCCCCCAGATTTAGGGGTATCGTCGCTGAAATCAGGCAATCGAGGCTAGATTTGCCCTCAGTCAGCGCCAAACAGCATCGCTTCATGGAAGGCATCGCCCATGGCATGAAGCCCAAAGGCGGCGATGGTCCGTCGAAAGCTGTGGCCGAGGAGTTTGTCCAAGCCGACATGGCCAAGGGCAAGGACAGCAAGATCGCCAAGCTGCTGCAGAAGAAATGACGATCATCGACCTCCCGCTCTTGCCCGAGAACGCCACCGCAGAGGACTGGGAGCGTCTGTTTGAAAAGATGCTACAAGAGATGCAGTTAATGGTCGCCATGCTCGAGAAACGCGAGATCGACAGACACCGCATTCCGTTGGATAGCTGAACGGCATTAAGTTACAAAAGGTTAGTGCAAAAACAATATGGCTGGACGACCCCCTGGCAAATGGAACGACAAGGCATTCAAGGATGCTTTGCGCATTGCCGTTAATCGAACCGACAAAGGCGCAGGCAAACGTCTCGCAAAGCTTGCTGATGTACTGGTGGCAAAGGGCCTCGAGGGCGATGTGATGGCCATTAGAGAGATTGCAGACCGTTTGGACGGCAAAGCTCATCAGAGCAGTGACACGACCGTTACGACCGTGCGTTACGTTATCGACGCGCCTGAGCCTGCAGCGACTGCCGAGGACTGGGCGGCCGAGAACAAGCCACACTGATGGATGGCGGCGACTACGAAGTTGTATGGAAGCCGCAGCCCCGCCAGCGGTCGTTCATCCGTTGCCCGGTCTTTGAGATCTTCTTCGGTGGATCTCGAGGAGGAGGCAAGACCGACGCCAGCATTGGTGAGTTTGCCGTGCATGGCCAGCAATACGGACAGCACGCTATTGGACTGATGATCCGCCGTACGCTCGAGCAGTTGAAGGAAACGATTGAGCGCAGCAAGCAGATCTACGGACCCTTGGGTGCAAAGCTGGTCGAGGATGGCAAGCTGTGGCGCTTTCCCAATGGCGCACGCCTGCGCTTTGCCTACCTCGAGCGCGACCAGGATGCCGACAACTACCAGGGTCACAGCTATACGCGCGTGCTGGTGGAGGAGATCGGTAATTTCCCAAGTCCTGCACCGATTATGAAGCTGATGGCCACGCTCAGGTCTGGCGTTGGCGTGCCATGCGGCTTTAGGGCGACGGGCAACCCTGGTGGGCCGGGGCATCAGTGGGTGAAGGCTAGATACATCGATCCTGCACCACTTGGATGGGAGATCATCACTAGTGAGTTCACGAATCCGTTCGATGGAAAGACAGTTAAGCGGGATCGGGTCTACATCCCCAGCCGTCTTCACGATAATCGCTACCTTGGCCCCGAATACGTCGCCAATCTCCATCTCAGCGGTAACGCGGAGCTTGTCAGAGCATGGCTTGAGGGTGACTGGAGTGTCATTGCGGGAGCCTTCTTCCCCGAGTGGGATACGCAGAAGCACGTGGTACGGCCCCTGACGTTACCGAAGGACTGGACGCGGTTCAGGTCGATGGATTGGGGCTCTGCCAAGCCTTTCTCAGTAGGCTGGTGGGCGATCAGCGATGGGACGCTGCCGCAGTTCCCTCGAGGGGCGCTGATCCGGTACCGCGAGTGGTACGGGCAGAAGGACAACGAGCCGAACGTAGGGCTCAGGATGCCGGCCAACGAGGTTGGGGAAGGCATTGTTTCACGTGAAACAGTCGGACTTGAACGCGAGCATATAACCTATGGCGTACTGGATCCTGCAGCCTTTGCCAGTGATGGCGGGCCGTCCATTGCCGAGCGCATCGTGATGGGTGGCGCGAAAGGGTTCAGGCCAGCCGACAACAAACGCGTGGGCCCGCGTGGGGCCATGGGCGGTTGGGACCAGCTCCGGGGTCGTCTCGTGGGTTCTGAAGGGCGACCGATGCTCTACGTCTTCAACACCTGCACAGCACTGATTAGGACGCTTCCTGCCCTACAGCATGACGCTAACCGACCCGAGGATGTGGATACGGACGCGGAGGACCATGCTCCGGATGAATGCAGATATGCCTGCATGTCGCGGCCGTGGGTGAGCGAGGACCAGCCCAAGCCGCCTCCGGTCTATCCGGGCCTGACGATAGGCGGGGCGCATCCCAAGGGGGCACCGACAGTGGACGACATCTGGCGCGACCATGCGCGGGGGCGGTTCTGATGATCAGGGTTAAAGGCGATCCGTTACCGAAAAGCGTTACCAAAAGTGTGCCGAGCGTTACCGGAAAGCTGCGCACCGTTACCGAAATTAGACAAGCGGCGGGCAAGCGTGGCAGGCCGAAGAAAGCGGACGCGCTGACGCCTGCGCAGAAGCAGAAGGCATATCGGGAGAGGAAGCGGCATGATCAGATCGGTTGAAAAGCGGGAGTTGGTTTGGGGGGACATTGTGGCCTCGGCCGATACCGATTGTGGGCCTGTCCGGATTCTGATTCCAGTCGATGATGTGAGATTGGTGGGCGAGCGGCTGGATAACGTCATTGCCTGTCGTCTGGAGAATGCCCGGAGGGTCCTGCTGGCCCGGAAGACTGACGCTGAATGGCTGGCCGAGACGGTGAACGCAGATGGCTGACGCGACCGGGCAATCCATAGCCCCCAACTCCTCTCAGCCTGTACCGGGCAAAACCGACTCGCTGGAGCAGACACCCGAGCAGCTTGCGAGCTTCTGGCTGGCGCAGATCGAGTTCGCGACCAAGAAGGTCAAGCAGTGGCGGGCGAGGGGCGACCAGATCGTTCGCAGGTACAAGAACAAGAAGCAGGAGATCTCGAGTTCAGCTCCTACGGTGGCGATGGGCCAGAAGCGGATGAACTTCGTATGGGCCAATGTGCAGACCCAGAAGCCCATCCTGTATGCCAATACGCCTAAACCCAATGTGACAAGGCGGAACAAGGACAAGGACCCGGTTGGGAGATGGGCCGCCATCGTCCTCGAGCGGGTGCTGGCGAATACCTTGGACATGCAGGACTTCGACCATGTTCTCAACCAGGACATCGAGAACCTGCTGCTGCCTGGGTATGCCTGCTCGATGGTGGAGTATATCCCCCAGGTCGAGGGCGATCAGGTGGGCTGGCAGGAGGCGAGGCTAAGGTACGTTCACTGGAAGGACCAACTGACCAATCCTGCGCGGTTCTGGCAGGAAGTATGGTGGTGGGGCTACGTAAGTTACCTCACTCGCGATGAAGTAAAGAAGGCGTATGGGCAGAAGATTGGGGCTCTGATTGCGCTGGATCACAAGGCCAGCAAGGACGCCGATGATTCGATGTCCAAGGCTACCGTGTGGTGCATCTGGGATAGCAAGCAGAAGAAGGTGATCCACATCTCGACGGGCTACACCTCGGGGCCTTTGGGTGTGTACGACCCGCCGGTGAACTTCGAGGACTTCTTCCCGATTCCGCGGCCGTTGTTTGCCACCACGGCGACGGACAGCACGATCCCCATACCTGACTTGGATCAGTACCAGGACCAGGTGGACGAGATCGACATGTACACCCAGAGGATCTACGTGCTGGGGCGTTCGCTAAGGGTTCGCGGTCTGTACCCGGCGGATATGTCCTCTGTGAAGCAGATGATGGACAACGCCAACGACGCCGACATGATCCCGATTGAGAACTGGGCCATGCTTGGAGAGCGTGGAGGTGGGCAGAACCTGGTGGCTTGGTTCCCTGTGGAACAGATCGTGAAGGTTCTGGTGCAGTGCCATGAGAACCGCGATAAGGCGATACAGTCGATGTACGAGGTGACGGGCATCTCGGACATCATCCGGGGGCAGTCGGACCCCAACGAGACGCTGGGGGCACAACAACTTAAGTCCCAATTCAGCGGTGTTCGGATTCGCGAGCGTCAACGCGATGTGCAGCGCTATAGCCGGCAGATTCTCCGGCACATGGCGTCTATCATCGGCCAGCATTTCGAGTTGCCGGTGATCCAGAAGATGTCCGGTGTCCCGTTGATGACCCAGCAGCAGGTCCAGATGGTGCAGCAGGGGGCGCAGGTCTGGCAGCAATACAACCAGATTGCCCAGCAGGCCCAGCAGATGGGGCAACCGCCACCTCCTCCACCCGGTATTCCTCAACCGGACGAGGACATGATCGAACAGGCCCAGGAGCCGACCTGGGAAATGGTGATGAGCCTCCTGCGGGACGAGAAGCTCAGGGGCTTCGTGATCGACGTGGAGACGGATTCGACGATTGAAGCCGACCAGATGCAGCAGCAGCAGAAGGCCGAGCAGTTCCTGACGGCGGTGACCCAGTACTGCGCGGCCTGGGCGCAAATCCTGCCGGTGGCGCCGGATTTGGCTGACCTTGCAGGTGAGATGCTGATCAGTGCGGCGCGGTTGTTCAAGATGGGCGACACCTTGGAGACGGTGATCGAGGAAGCGGTCGAGAAGCTGGAGAAGAAGGCCGAGATGCCGCCACCTCCGAACCCGCAGATGCAGGCCGACCAGATGAAAGCGCAGGCCGACGTGCAGACGGCTCAAATCGGGACACAGACAGCGCAGATCAAGGCGCATGCGGAGGAGACCAAGGCCAAGCTGCAGATCGTCGATACGGTGATGCAGCACCATGCCAATCAGGCGCAGGCGGTGGCGGACATTGCGGTAGCGCAGGCCCAACCCTTGCCGAGTCAATTGCAACCACCGGAGATGCCACAGTGAGCAAAGGAGACATGATGGCCGAGATGCAGAACGTCCCGACACCGGGACTGATCTATCCCAAGTCCTCGGGTCTGTACCTGATGAGCCGGGTGCAGGAGCTGACGGCGAATGTCGCGGACCTGATCGAGACGCTATGCCAAAGGGACCGCCAGATTGCCGAGCAGGAGCAGGCGCTTGTAACCTTGAAGGCGCGCGTGGCCGAACTCGAGCAGCCCGCCCCGCTTAATGTCGTGTCAAAGGCCAATGGGGCGACGACCAGCGCATGAAGATCTCGGTCCTCATTCCGAGCCGAGGGCGGCCGTTCAAGCTCAAGTCCATGCTGGACACCATCCGCCGGCTGGAATCGGGCAAGAACGACATCGCCTACGTGATTGGCTGCGATTCGGACGATCCGCAGACCATCGCTATGGCCCATATGACCAAGCTCTATGACTGCCGGGTGTCTGGTCGGTGTTTCGTCCGCATGGCGTCTCTGGGAGCGATGGTCAACCGGCTGATCAGTGAGAACCCGGCCGATGCCTATGTCTGTCTCGTCGATGATGTGGAGGTTCTGACCCCTCACTGGGACGAGGCGATTGCCGATGCCTGGGAGGCCAAGCCGGACGGTATCTGGTGGTGGCGGACCCTTGCAGTGAGGCCCGCGACCTATGCCGTGGTGAGCGAGAAATGGCGCGCGGCGGCAGGACAGGTCTTTACCGATTACTTCCCATTTTGGTGGGATGACATGTGGCTGCTTCAGGTCTGGCTGATGGCGTCGGATCTGCCGATGCTGCCGATTGAGGCTTGGTTAGACGATCAGGCCCAATCCACCCAGAGAATGCGGGATCTGCGGTTCTGGAGCGATTTCTACACCCACCAGAAGGGCAAGCGGCAGGCACAGGCTCTGCGGATGGCCAAGGCTCTTGGATGGCCCAAGCCGAGCCTCGAGGACTCACGTTGTGATGTGAACCCGAGCTTTTATGCCAACGCCGACAAGATCGAAGCCAACCAGGGCGAGAAGGCCCCGCCGACACCGGAGTATCTGGCGGCCCTTCAACGCGCCCGAACCGTGATGGGGCTGCAATGAGGACAAGGTATCGCTATGACCCTGATCTCGACGCTGTGGTGGAGATTCGTTCTGGGTCCAATTACTTCGTGGAGGATAAAGGTCCGCATGTCATCTCCGACACCATGGGGGGAGTGAACGGGCTGCGGGCGATGTACCGCAAGGACAAGAAGCATTTTGATTCAAAGAGCCGTTACCGAGCCGACGTGAAGGCGCATGGGCTGGAGATCTGCGGCAACGACGACGTGAGAGGTAGTCAACCGCCGCCACCGGATTATGGCCGGGTGGTGAGTGATGCCTACCGGCAGTTTGACGGGAACTACAACGGCACGGCTGACCGCGTAAGGGCCGAAGAACAACGCACCGCATGGAGGCGCAACAATGGTTAGGATGCTGCGGGCTGGGCTTGATACCAGCTTGCCCCCACGCCAATCCGTGCGCTACTTCGGATGGTTCGGCTCTCGGTTCGTAGGGCTGTCTATGCCTAGAGGGAAGCGCTCCCTCTCCATTTCCGACTGCGTGTCCATCCACGCCGCCGCAGCCTGCAAAAACTAACATAAATCAGGAGATTGTCCATGGCTGACGTTCTGGAAACCGTGAATGCAGCCTATGAAGGGCTGGCCAACGAGACGCCGGAAACGCCGCCTCCTGCCGCAGAAACGCCTGCGGTTGCCGAGACGCCGCCCGAAACCGCCGAACAGAAGGCCGAGCGGGCACGCGACGAGGCCGGACGCTTTGCCAAGGAACCCAAGGAAAAGCGCCCAACGCTGGCGCTGAAGAAGCCACCGGCGCCGGACACCCCCACAACTCCGGGCGCTCCTACGCCATCCCCAGTGGTTGCAGCGCAGCCGGTGGCACCGGAGACCCCAAAGATTGCCGCTCCCCAGGAATGGTCCGGGTTAGCGAAGGTTCGATGGGACAAGCTGCCGGTGGCCGTTCAGCAGGAGATCGTCGAGCGCGAAAACCAGCGCATGACGGCGACTCAAGACTTGATGCCGGTCAAGGAGCTGCTGGATGTGAATCGGGAGTTCCTGGTCAATCAGGCGGGCAGTGTGCCGGCGGCGTTCACGCAACTCATGCAGTTTGCGCGCATGTCCGTTGACAATCCGGTTGCACTAGCGGAACATATTCTTCGCTCGAAGGGGATTGACCCTCGCACTGCGTTTTCTGGCCAGCCTCCGGGCGTCCAGCCGCAGCAGCCGCAGGACATCCAATCGCTTGTCGCGCAGCTTGTTCAGCAGGGCATCCAGCCGATCCTTGAGCAGACCGCTCAACAAAAGGCAGAAGCCGAGCAACAGCAAATCCAGCAGCTTCAAAGCACGATTGACCAGTTTGCTTCTGATCCGAAGCGCCCCTTTTTCAATGATGTCCGCGTCCAAATGGGCAAGTTGATCCAGGCGGGTTTCGCCACCTCGATGGATCAGGCTTACGAGCAGGCGTGCAAGCTCAATTCTGCGATTCAGGCGCATCTCGATCAGGAGAGGCAAGAGGCAGCGGAAGCGACCAAGGCTGCGCAGGTGCAAAAGGCCCGACAGGCCCAGCGCGCCTCAGTCACCGGATCGCCGCTCGAGGGGGCACAGCCCGCAGGCGGCCGTTCAAAGGGCAACGTCCGCGATGTGGTCGCTCAACTGTATGACGATCTGTCGGGGGCCTAACAAAGGACTTCCACCATGGCCGACCCCGGCCTGTCAGAACTGGTAACGACGACGCTCCGCAGCCGCACGGGAGAGCTTGCGGACAACATGACCCGCAACAACGCGATCTTGCGGGAACTCGACAAACGCTCCACCGGCCTGCTTCCGTTCGACGGTGGTCGCACCATCCTCCAGGAGATCGACTACGCCAACAACACGAATGCCACGTGGTATTCGGGTTACGAGACGGTGGCGATCAACCCGCAGAACACCTTCACCTCGGCCGAATACGACATCAAGCAGTTGATGGTCGCAGTCAGCGTCTCTGGCCTCGAGATGCTGCAGAACTCCGGGAAAGAGCGGTCGATCAACCTCGTCGCTTCTCGAGTGGAGAACGCCGAGCGCACCATGAAGAACGTGGTTGCCCTTGGTATGTACTCGGACGGCACGGCCTTCGGCGGCAAGATCATCGGCGGGCTACAGTTGCTTGTGGCCGACAGTCCGACCGGCTCGGTGGGTGGCATCAGCCAGTCGTCATGGCCGTTCTGGGCGTCTATCGCTGGAACAATCGGCTCGGCGGCGGCGGTGATGCAGGCCAGCATGGACGATATGTACGTGCAGCTTGTCCGAGGAACAGACGGTCCCAAGCTGATCCTGGCCGACAACACGGCCTACAGCCGGTACCTGCAGTCGATGCAGACCATCCAGCGCGTGACCGATCCTGACTGGGCCTCCGCAGGCTTCAAGAATCTTGCCTTCATGGGCAACATTCCGGTGATCCTGGACGGTGGCTATCAGGGCTCGACGGCTCCGCCGGCTTCACCGGGAACGGGTGGTGCGCCTTCAGCTCATATGTACTTCCTGACCACCGACTACATTTTCTTCCGTCCGCACAAGGACCGGAACATGGAGGTGGTGGACCCGGATCGCTACAGCACGAATCAAGACGCTGTGATCAAGCTGATCGGTTGGGCCGGCAACATGACCCGATCTAACGGCTTCCTGCAGGGAGTGCTCAAGTAATGACTTATTCTCCCACCTGGATCTCTGAATCCACCCAGATCGGCTGGACCGCTCCGGGCAACGTAGACGACTCGATGCTTGTACCCTGCGGCACCGTCGCGACCTTCCGCGATGCTGTCCTGGGCGGCGGCGAGTTCATCTACCTCCTTGGTGCTGCCAACACCATCCTTGGCAGCGTCGTCACCTATATCCAGTCAGCTGGTGTGTCGCTGACCGGGACTACCACCCTTTGGGCTGGCACCGCGAACAGCGGGCAGAACATCGCGGTGGCCACGGCTGCCATCGTTGCGGCGAAGTGGGGCTGGTATCAGATCGGCGGGGCGGCGATTGTCGCGACCTCCGGTACGGTTACCGCTGGAAACCCATTGTACTTCCAGACCACCGGCGTGGTTCAGTCGGCGGCAGTCAACGGCAAGCAGATCATGGGCGCGGTGGCGACATCGGCCAATGGTGTGCCCACGACCAATCAGACGATTGTGCAGCTGGATCGCCCGAACGTGCAGAGCCAGACGACTTAGAGAGGGGTTGCTAAGTGGCAGCCTAACTATGACTCCCCGGTTCCTCCACGCAGGGATCGGGGAGATTTTTCATTTACCGGCAAGCCTGATGGGCTGATGGAGGATTTATGGACAGCGTGCCGTTTCTGTGGACCGACCCCAGCGCCCCTCCGGGCGTGACCCCCGACCAGTTGATCGTGATGTTCAGGGAGGTGGCCGACAAGGACAAGGTATCGTCCGATGTGGCGGGCTACGACATCTTCGACAACGTGCTGTTTGCCGAGATTTCGGCGGGAGGACATATGGCGAAGTCCAGCGTGGTGCATGAGTGCGAGCGCAAGAAACCCGACGGGACGGTGATCCGGCATCCGATCCATTACCGGCGTTTCCAGACCATCATCGAGCAGTTCAAGAGCGGCCAGACCGACATCGGGGTGGGCACGCCTCTCAGCCTTCTTCCGGGCATGGATGCGGCCAAGATGGCGACGCTCAAGGCTGCAGGAGTGCACTTCGTCGAAACGCTGGCCCAGGTGGCCGATTCGATGCAGGTCACGGCCATGATGGGCTTCGGAGAGCTTCGGAACAATGCGCGGAAGTTCATCGACCTTCGCGAGAAGAACGCGCCGATGGTCAAGATGGAAGGCATCGAGAAGGAACTGCGGGCGCAGAACGAGAACCTTCAGCGGCAACTTAACGAACTGATCGCAAGGTTTGGAGCGCCCGAGGAGAAGCGCGGTCCCGGCCGTCCCCGGAAACAAGAGCAAGAGGCCGCCTGATGGCAGACAGTCCCTTTTGGCCCAGTCGCCAGCGTGGGAGGGCCGCCATGGGCCTTCCCAACGACAACATGGCGCAGATTGCGCAGATGCTTCTGAAGGGAAACGAGACGGCCCAGACGCCTCCTTTCATTCCGCCACAGGCTGCGGCCAACATCGGAGCCAACGTCGGGACGGGCATCGGCGGAGCTATTGCGCCGCCCACTCCGCCGGTCACGGTGCAGGCAACACCGCCGATGGCTCCTCCCATGACATCGCCGACACCGCCGCCGGGCGATCAGGGCTTGCCAAGCACTCTGACGCAGAGCGCGACGGCGGCGGATGCCAACAATCCTATCAGCGGTCCTTCAACGCCGGGTTTCTGGCAGCGCTTCAACAAGGCGATCTCCTCGGGACAGGTGCCGGAAGGCTACCGCGGCGTGATGGGCGAGATGATCAAGAATGGCTAGCGCTGCCTGCCTTACGATGGTTCAGGAGGTCTGCGCCGAGCAGTCGCTGCCTATTCCCACGACGCTGTTCGGGGTGATCGACAGCCAGCCCCTGCAGCTTCGTGCGTTGCTCAACCTCGAGATCAGCACGCTTCGCAAGTGGCCGGACATCTACTGGACCAAGCTCAAGAAGGAATGGACCTTCACTACCCTTGCGGCGGATGTGCAGCCGTCCAATGCCTTGCCGCCTGCGGCAGACTTTGACCACTTCATCGACAACACGATGTGGGACCGCACGCTTGTCAGACCTGTGGTGGGTCCGATCTCTCCCCAACTGTGGGAAGCATGGAAGGCGCGGCCGGTTCTTACCTCTGTGGTTTACGGCTTCATCCTGCGGGGAAACGATTTCCTGACGGCTCCCAATCCTCCGGCGGGAGATTCGGTCTACTACGAATACATCAGCCAGTATTGCGTCTATTCGCTCGGCACGGCGACGACACCGGACCAGCAGACCTTCCAGGACGACACCGATACCTGCATCTTCCCGACCACGGTTGTGCAGCAGGGGCTTCGTTGGAGGTTCCTGCGGGCCAAGGGCCTTTCCTATGCTCAGGAATACGCCGAGTGGATCAACATGGTGCAGATCGAAGCGGCAAGGAATGGCGGGATGCCGATGCTGTCGATGGCAGGCAGCTACAATGAGTGGCTGGCGGGTCCGTTCGTCCCGCAGTTCAACTTCCCGGGTCCATAATGCCGTCCGTGTTGCAGATCTATGCTCCGCAAAAGCTGTGGCGGACGCAGATTGTTGATCGCATTGCTGCCGTCTCCAATTACTGGACCGTCACCAACTATGGAGTTGTGGGAGATGGCGTAACCGACGACACGGCGGCATGGCAGGCAATCTTCGACGCGGTGCCGAATGGAACGATTATCATCGTGCCTGATCCGACATTTGTAATGGTGCTGACCTCAACCATTACGATGACCGACAAGCACGGCGTTATCATCACAAGTCAGCTCGACGCCAATAATTTCGCTCCGGTTCCGACCTTCAAATGGGCGGGAGGCAATCACGGCGTCATGCTAGACATGGAGCGCTGTCAGGCGTGTCACGTCGAGGGCTTCAACTGGATCACCACCAACGGCACCACGGTTGATACTGCGGTCAATATCGATGGCTTCGGTGTCACCGGCATCTCGACCAAGAACTGGGTGCGCTTCAACTCGTTCAATTTCAGCAACCAGTTGAACTCGGCGGCAAAGATCGTCTCGATCTCGGCTACGGCCACCAGCAACAACGAGAACATGCGGGTGTGGGATAACGAGTTCATCGTTTCCAACACAGGCTTTCCAACACCCTCACCGTCCGCCGGTTATGGAATCTATAACGGGCCCAGCGCCAACGCCAAGCATCAGCTGCTTTATAGAAACAACATTTCTAACGCGACTACCGGCATCTATATGTCGAACGGTTCCTGTGACATCCAGCATGTCGGTGGCGGGGCCAATCTCGTGGACATCCATATCCCTCTTTCCACCGAACCCGCCTATATCAGGAATCTGGAAACAGAAAACAGCACACAGGGCGTAATCTTCGAGCCCGGAAATGGTTCTCTGACGCTCGATGACTGCCGGTTCTCCAATAGCGGGCAGACCAACGCGGGAGGGTTTGTGGAACTCGCCGGGACGGTCACGATCCGCAATAGCAATTTCGAGGCACGCCCCCCGGTCGGTGGCGTCGTGATCAAATGGACGGGCAGCAACTCGCTCCTTCTCACGGTCCATGATTCCGTGTTCGCCGCTGGGACGACGTATGCCGAGACTGGCCTGCAAGCCTTCGTTACTTCTCTGGAAGCCAATGTGGGTCTTGGCGCTCTGGTCGTGTGGAATCTCCAGCGGGTCTCCGGGATGCCATCGCGATATTTCTTCCAATCCAACAACTTCGATCCGGTCACTAACGACCCGGTGGGCTGGAAGTTCAGGCAACCGATTTCTTTGCCTGCAGTGACCTTTGCCCAACTGACGCTAGCTGGAAACCCGGCGGGCCCCGGTGCGCTCGCCTGTGTGACCAATTCCAATACCAATGTCTTTGGGGCGGCAATTGCCGGCGGCGGCGGGTTCACCGTGCTGGCCTTTTTTAACGGCGCTAACTGGACGGTGGCAGGGATATGATGTTCCGCGCCTCCGTCATCGAAAAGGCCGAAGCCCAGAAGGGCCAAGTCTCTGCGCCTTTCAATCTTCCGTCTCCCACGGGAGGCATAAACGCGCGTGACAACTTCACGGCGATGGACCCCAAGGATGCGGTCAACCTTGTAAACGCCTTCCCCGAAGCCAATTCGGTGGATGTCCGCCGGGGCTTTACCTCGGTATCGTTGGGCGTGGATGGCGCTGTGCAGACTCTGCTGGTCTGGCGTGGCACGACGGACAAGATTTTTGGCGCGGCCGGTTCCAAGATCCTGGATGTCAGTGTCAGTCCCGCCGTGGCTGTCCTGACTGGTTTTTCCAATGCCAAATGGCAATGGACCAACCTCGAGAATGCGGGAGGTCAGTTTCTCGTCGCTGTGAATGGGGCCGATCACATTCAGGAGTTCGACGGTACGACATGGACGGTTCCCACGATCACGGGAGTAGATGACACAACTCTGATTAACGTCACGCAGTTCAAGGAACGGCTGTGGTTCATCGAAAACAACAGCCTAAACCTCTGGTACCTCGAGACGCAGGCCATCCAAGGAGCAGCTAGTCAGTTTCCCCTAGGAGCAGTCTTCAAGCGTGGTGGCTATCTCATCGGTTTGGGCAGTTTCTCGCGAGATGCGGGCGAAGGGCCCGACGATTACTTCTGCATCGCCACCAACAACGGTGAGATCGCGGTCTACCAGGGGACAGACCCGACCAGCGCTACGACGTGGTCTCTTGTAGGCATCTTCACGGTGGGCAAGCCCATCGGACGGCGTTGCATGTCAAATCTGGGAGGTGATCTGATCATCGTCACGCAGGATGGCGTGGTTTCAATGCAGGCGGCCTTGCAGTACGGACGCGACGCTGGGGCCAAGGCGATGGTCACTTCCAAGATTCAGACGCTATTCAGCGAGCAGTCGCGGGCATATTTCACTAATTGGGGCTGGCAACCCATCGTCTATCCGAGGTCACGTTATTTCATCGTCAATGTCCCTCAAGTCCAGGACACGACGATGATTCAACTGGTGATGAACACCGTTACCGGCTCGTGGTGCCGGTTCTCCAACATGAATGCCGAGTGCTGGGGGGTAGCTAACGACCTGCTGTATTTCGGCGCGACTAATGGCATCGTCTATCAGGCGGATGTTGGTTATCTGGATGAAACCACCGGCACGTTGACGTTCATCAACGAGTCGGGCGGCATCCTGCATTTTCAGAACGCCATGGGCCAGGACATCTTCTTCACGGTCGTTAGTCAGGGTCCGATTGAGTGGGAAGTGCAGACTTCGTGGCAGGCGCTATGGGGTAAGTCCAATAAGATGTTCACCGCCGTCAGACCGGAGATGCTGACGGGTGGAAACGTGCAGTTTGCCATCGATGTTGACGTGGATTTCGTCACCCAGACCCCGGTCGGTTCGCTGACGACGGATCCTATTGTTGGCATGGTGTGGCCATGGACATGGCCCGGAACATGGGGCGGGCAGAACGTCTTCGATGCGAAGTGGCATTCGGTAGGCAAGTTCGGCACATGGTCGAGCGTCCATCTGAAAGGCATTGTCTCAGGCGCACCTTGCCAGCTCGAGTCGTTCGACATCGTGGGCCAGAGGGGTGGGGTCTATGGCTAGGCTTCTGCTGGGCCATGACGAGGAGGCGGGCAGGTTCGTGGCCGAGCGTTCTCCAATTGAGAAACCGATCTGGCCGGCGGGGTTCGTGGGATTCGGTATCTTGGGGTCGGACGACAAATGGATAGCAGGGGTTGTGTTTAGCGATTGGCAGGAGGACTGCCGGCGTATAGAATTGAGCGCTTGCGCGGACGATCCGCGCGCCTTCAGCACCCGGATACTGTTCCAGTTAGGGAACTATGTATTTGGACAGTTGAATGTTTTTCGCTGTTGGGCGCGAACATCAACTGAGAACCGCAGAGCCCGCAAGTTCCTGAAGGGCATCGGTTTTACGGAAGAAAGCACCCAGGCGCACTGGTATGGCGTAGGCCAGCACTGCATTACCGCGCGCGTGACAGCGCCGGAATGGCAGAGGAAATGGGGCTTTAGTCCGATGAAGAAGGCAGCCTGACATGGGTGGTGGTGGAGCAGCCCCAACCCCTCCGAACCCGGCACAGGTCTCGGCGGAGCAGTCCAAGAGCAACGTCAATACGGCGGTTGCCCAGTCGGTTCTTGGGAATACCAATCAATATACCCCTTATGGGTCGCTGACCTACCAGCAGACCGGCGGTCAGATGGTGGATGGCAACTGGGTGCCGTCCTACTCGGCCATCCAGAAGCTCTCCCCCGAGCAACAGGCGATCTACAACAAGACGACGGGCCTGCAGAATCAGGCGCTGGACCTCGGGCCGCAGGCGCTGACCAATGTAGGGGGATCGCTCAATACGCCCCTGCAAGACCCCACGGCGCTGCGCAACAGTGCCTACGACGCCCTGACAGCCCGCTCGACGCAGGCGCTGGACCTGCAGCAGAAGCAGCAGGCGACGCAGTTGGTAAATCAGGGCATCAATCCGGGCACCGAGGCATGGGACAACGCCATGCGGCCCATCGAGCAGGCGCGGGTGGATGCAAGCAATCAGGGGGTCATCAACGCGGGCAACGTAGCTTCACAGAACCTGAGCCAGCAGCAGACCATCCATAACCAGCCTCTGCAGGATTACTCAACCTTGCTTGGATTCGGTGGTGGTGTGACGCAGCCGACCTATGCTCCCTCGAGTGCAGGACAGGTGGCCCCCACGGATGTCAGCGGGAACTATAACAACGCCTATCAGAGCCAGCTTCAGCAGTACCAGATGCAGCAGGGACAGAATAACGCTTTGATGGGTGGCTTGTTCGGTCTGGCCGGTTCGGCGGCGGGTATTGGCGGCCTTTATGGGGCCAAGAGGCTGTTCGGCTGATGGTCGATACCTCTCCTCTCCTTGCCTCCCTCCTTCTTGGACAAAAGCGCCGCGTTGATCCGATTGAAGCGCAGCGGGCCTATGGCCAGAAGCTGATCACGCAGGGCTCCTCAACGGCTCCGCTGGGCTCAGGAAGTCCGCTGGAAGGGATCGCCCGAGCATTGCAGGCGGGGCTTGGTGGTCTGACGGCGGGCGCCGCTGACGCAGAGGAAAAGGCGAAGGGCCAGAAGCAAATCGCGGCGCTTGCCAACATTGCGGGTGCCAACAACAAGGATGAGCTAACGGCGGCGATCAAGAGCAGCGAGATCGATCCTGAACTAGCCGGTCCTTTGATGGCGCAGATCCTTCAAGGCAAACAGGCGCAGTTCGCCCGAAACGAAGCGGCGGGGAGTTTCGGCGCGGGCTTTGGCGGCACGGGAGGCACCACGAGCGGTCCCGGCACGGGTGGGACGACCATCGACATCACGCCCAAGCCGGCTCCTCCGGGCTTCTCCAACAATTCTGGCAACATCCGCTCGACGGCTCCGGGCAATTATAACGGCTTTGCGACCTACGACACACCGCAGCAA
>Ga0247661_1000014_pt1 | contig 41629 bp, 57 predicted proteins | sample CNK02_metaG_FD_182799 | JGI IMG/M metagenome (GOLD analysis project Ga0247661, IMG submission 182799) | Soil microbial communities from Purdue University Martell Research Forest, Indiana, United States - CNK02 | ecosystem: Environmental > Terrestrial > Soil > Temperate forest > Bulk soil...
TTCTCGGACCGGCGGACGGGAGCACGTTATTGCGAAGCTCAGACCCAGAAAATGACTGCGCATGGTACAGCATGGGGCCTGGATACGGATGTGCGCTCGTCGTTCCTTATCAGGGCGCAAGCATGACGCGCTTTGGCGAAGGCGACGTCGTGACATGGTTGAAATTGCAAGCGAAGCAAGGCGGGCCAAGCAGCATCGACGTGATCGTTGAGTTCGTGTAAGGAGCACACTATGAGATTCGCGCGAGAAATAATTGTGGGCCTGTTTTTATTGCTAGGCGTGAGCTTGATCGCCAATGGGCAGCTTCAACAGTCTGGCGGACCTGGCAGCACAGTCACGGCGAACATCGGCACGACCAACGGGCTCGCGCTCGATGCCACGCTAACCAGCGGCTCGCAGAAAACAAAACTGGTTGATTCCGGCGGCACGAACCTTGCAACGATTTCTGCTGGCGGCGCGCTAAAAACCGATGGCTCCGCGGTGACGCAACCGGTCAGCGGGACTTTTTGGCAAGCTACGCAGCCGGTAAGCGGCACGGTCAACACTGTCCGGAAGACAGCGTGTGGCAATACCGTCGCGTCTCAGGCGCTCGCCGCGGTCCCTACTTCCCCGACCGTCGTATTCTCCGCGACGACCTGCCTCGAGGCCGTCGTGATGAACAACACGACCGGCGCCCCGCTTACCGTCACGGTCACAGATAACGCAGGAACGCCGATCAATGACGTGCTGACGTTCTCGATTCCCGCGAATTCTCAACTGATTCAGCCGCTCTTTGGCGTGGCATTTACCAGCGGCATGAAGTGGACGGCCTCGGGCGCTGGAGTGACCGGCGCGGCCATCGGCTATCAATGAGACGTGACCTGAAAATATCGGCTGTCGCGGCCCTGGCGATCATAGTTTGGCTGATCGCGTTCGGAAGTTCGCTATCGGATGCGCAGTCGAACGTCTCTGCGCCGATCACAAAGTTCAGTTGCTTCGTTCAAGGTGTCACCGCGACCACGCAATGCCAGGCCGCACCGGCGGCGGGGCTTCGCGCCTATGTCACCGATGTCTCGCTTTCAAACGAGGCTGCGACCGTCCAGACGATCGATGTGGTTTTCGGAACGAGCACTAACTGCGGCACTGGCACAACTGCGCTGACGCATAAATTTCAGATGGGCACCGCTGCGACGACTACTTCGCCGCAAGTGATCGAGGTCGATTTAGTCTCGCCGCTTGTTCCGACGGCCGCGAATGCGATTTGCGTCCGTCCGTCCGCGGCAACCGCATTTGGAGCAACTTTGACGGGGTACATAGCGCCATGACATCAGCAATCGGCAATCAATCCGGCCTAGTCGTCTGGCTGGTTTACTTTCTCGCGAAGGCTGGCATCGCGGCGTTTTTGCTGGCTGGATTGTATTTTGTTCTTAGCCATATTCCCGAACGCGGAAAGAAGTTCCTCGAGGGAGTTTTCAGCGATGGCGGAAACCCTTCCTTTTCGCGCGTGGCGACAGCGGTGCTGCTCACTGCTTGCCTATGGTGGGATACCTACTTTCTTTACAAGATGAAAGCTCTACCGGACTTCGGCGGGCAGATTGCTTTCGTGACTTTGATTTACGGTGTGAACGTCGCGGGGTCGACGGTCGCTAAGTTCTCGAACGCCGCAACTGCGGACGCGAACAAACAACCTCAACAGTGAGCCAAAAGATAGAACGCAAAAGCAAATCGATTCCGACGCATCCGGCCGACGTCTATGCACGCCAGGCCGCGAGCGGGGAATTGGTTTGCTCGAAGTGGGTACGCCTGGCGGCACAGCGGCACTTGCGGGATCTGAACGAGGCGCACCGCCGCGGCCTGCGATTCGATACCGCGGCCGCGCAGGACGTCCTCGACTTCTTTTCGCTCCTGCGCCATTCCAAAGGCGAGTTTGCGAAGCAGGAATTCGTCCTCGAGCCCTGGCAGCAATTCATTTTGTGGGTACTGTTCGGCTGGCAGCGAGCCGACGGCACGCGCCGCTTCCGTTCGGCCTATGTCGAGGTAGCGCGCAAGAATGGGAAATCGACACTCTGCTCCGGCATTGGGCTCTATGCGCTCGTGGCCGACGGGGAAGAAGGCGCCGAAGTCTATTGCTGCGCCACGAAGAAGGATCAGGCGAAGCTCGTTTTCGTTGAGGCCGAGAAGATGCGCAAGGCCTCGCCAGGACTTAGCAAGCGGATCGAGTCCTGGCGCAATAATATGTGCGTGCCGGTCACTAACTCCAAAATGGAGCCGCTCGGCGCCGACTCGGACACCCTCGACGGGCTAAACGTATCCTGCGCGATCGTGGACGAGCTCCACGCGCACAAGTCGAAGTCGCTCCTGCAGGTCATCGAGACTGCGACTGGTTCCCGGCGTCAGCCGATGATCTTTAAGATCACGACCGCGGGGCACGATCGCGAGTCCGTCTGCTGGGCCGAGCGGGAACGCAGCACCGCGATCCTCGAGGACATCAAGCAGGGCGACGACGTCTTCGCGTTCATTGCCTGCCTGGACGAAGACGACGACTGGCATGACGAGAAGAACTGGATCAAAGCCAATCCTAACCTTAACGTATCCGTAAAGCTCGAGACGCTTCGCGAGGGCGCGCGCAAAGCGGATCAGCAACCCTCTTCCCTGAATGGCTTCCTTCGCCTGCATCTGAACGTCTGGACCAATCAGGAACATGCGGCAATCAAGATCGATCAATGGAACCAATGCGTCGGCCTCTCGCTCAAGGGAACGGACGCCAAAGTGCTGCGCGACGATATGTTGAAGCGTCTCGAGGGCCGTCCGTGCATCATCGCGGTCGACCTTTCCTCGACGCAGGACATCACCGCATCACTCAAACTCTTCCCGCCGGATTCCGAAGACGAGCCCTTTATCTGTATCCCTGATTTCTGGCTTCCTGCGGATAACGTCGAGGAAATGATGGACAAATGGCGCTCGACGCAGGCGTCTTATGACGTCTGGGCGCGCGAGGGATTTCTGCGCCTAACTTCTGGCGACGTGATCGACTATGACGAAATCAAGAGCCAAGTCCTAGCCGACTGTAAGCGCTACGACGTGAAGGAAATCACCTTCGACCCTTGGAATGCCACGCAGTTCGCGAATGATCTGCAAAAAGAAGGCATCCACGTCGACAAGTTGGTGAAATTCCCGCAGACCGTGGCTATGTTCGCCGAGCCGACGAAGAGGCTGCTCGAGACCATGATTCCAGGGAAAAAGATTGCACATTTAGGGAACCCGGTTCTCCGTTGGATGGCTTCGAACCTTGTGGTCAAGGAAGACAATAACGGGAACAAGAGGCCGGTGAAGAAGGCTCACGCCGCGAAGATCGACGGCATGGTCGCGCTGATCATGGCGCTCGGTCGCACGATCGCGAATCCACCGAAGGCTGCATCGGTTTATGAGACGCGAGGCGTGCTGACGCTGTGAAGTCCTCACGGTGGCAAGGATTTAAGTCATGGCTCGGCTTCCGCGCCGACGCTGGTGGCGGCCAGGCCATCAATCCTTTCGACGATCGCTATTACGCGAACTATGCAAGCTATGGAACGGCGTCTGGGCAAAACGTCTCGCCGGAATTGGCGATGCGCCTGGCCGCGGTATATGCCTGCGTCCGAGTCTGCGCGGAGACAATTGCATCACTGCCGCTGATTGTTTATAGGCGGCTGCCAGATGGCGGGAAAGAACGCGCGACAGATCATCCGTTGTACGAAGTCCTGCACGATAGGCCGAACCAATGGCAGACATCGCTCGAATGGGTCGAAATGAATCAGGCGCATCAGGAGCTGCGCGGCAATTCGTTCAATATCATCCAGTCCGGGCCGCGAGGCGCGATCGATGCTCTGATTCCGATTCACCCGGACCGCGTGCAAGTATTCAGATTGCCAAACGGCCGACTTCGGTATCAAGTCCGCGACTGGTACACCGGCGAGCTACAGAACTATGCGCAGGAAGAAATCTTTCACCTTCGCGGGATGTCCTCAGACGGAATGCTCGGCATGAGCACAGTTTCCCTGGCGCGCGAAACTATCGGCGTTGGATTGGCACAGCAAGAATATGCTGCGCGCTTCTTAGAGAACGATGCGCAGCCGCGTGGAGTGCTCGAGCATCCCCAGACGATGAGCGAGGAAGCTTATAAGCGCGCAAAGAAAAGCTTTCAGGAATCGCAAACCGGAGCGAATCGGCATAAGACGGCAATTCTCGAAGAGGGCATGAAGTACACAGCCATCGCCCTGAATAACAAAGACTCGCAGTTCCTAGAGGCGCGGGAATTTACCAGGGCGGAGATCGCGAGCCTTTTCCGCGTCCCGCCTCACAAGATCGGCGATCTGACGAAAGCGACGTTTAGCAACATCGAGCAACAGTCGATCGAATTCGCAACGGATTGCGTTCGCCCGCGCGCCGTGCGATGGGAAAAGCGAATCAACATTGACCTGATCGATCCGCTGGACCTGGATACCGACGAATATTTCTGCGAGTTCCTGCTTGACGGGTTGCTCCGCGGCGACATGAAGAGCCGGTATCAGTCCTATATGCAAGGTCGAAATGCAGGATTCCTGTCCGTCAATGACATTCGCCGCATGGAAAACCTCAACCCGATAGGCGCAGACGGCGACGAATACCTGCGGCCGTTGAACATGGTTCCCGCTGGAACGGCTGACCCGAACGCAACTGTCGACGATGTGGCCTCACAGGAAGATGCTACCTCGCTAAACGGATGAAAATTCGCTGGGGGAGATTATGAATAAGTATCAACGCATTCGCGGTGAATTCTACGGCAAGCCGTGGGCGATTCTGCCTGACAAGCTGCATCAGATTACGCAGCTTTTACAGTTCGCGGCCGAGGGCGGAAAGTTCACCGACGAAGAAGTCCGCGAGCGCATCGGCGCCGGACCTCGCGTCACTCCCAAAACTCCCGGCATGGTAGCGCTGATTCCTATTTACGGCGTCGTATCCAATCGCATGAACATGATGAGCGAGATCAGCGGCGGAACATCTGTCGAGAAATTGACATCATCCTACCGTGCCGCCCTGAGCGATACGAATGTGAAGGCGATCGTGTTTGACGTTGACTCGCCTGGCGGTTCGGTTGACGGCGTTCCAGAACTGGCCGACGAGATTTATTCCTCACGCGGGAAGAAGCCGCAGATAGCCGTAGCGAATACGATGGCGGCGAGCGCAGCATATTGGCTGGCAAGCGCGGCGGACGAGCTCGTCGTCACTCCCAGCGGTGCGGTCGGCTCGATCGGTGTATGGGGCGCACACGAGGATTACTCGAAAGCGCTCGAGCAGGAAGGCGTGAAGGTCACTCTGATCAGCGCAGGGAAGTACAAAGTCGAGGGCAATCCCTATGAGCCGCTATCCGAAGAAGCCAGGAACGCGCTGCAGGCCGACGTCGACAATTTTTATTCCATGTTCGTTAATGCCGTGGCAAAGAATCGCGGCGTGGCTTCCTCGGCGGTTTCCGACGGCTACGGTCAAGGCCGAATGGTCATGGCCTCGCTGGCCGTCAAGCAGGGCATGGCCGACAGCGTCGCCACGCTCGATCAAACGCTGGCGCGGTTCGGAGTGAGCACGTCAACGAAACGCATGACCGCTTCGGTCGCGAATGATCTGCGCGAAAGAGAACTCGCACTCTACTAAAAGATATTTCGTCGCTGTCGGGTAACTGGCAACGGCAGAATGCGCCAAATTACGCCCGCAAGGGCGTCGGCGGCGTCGTGTAACTAAAAACTAAAAAGGAGCATTGGACATGTCGAATACAAAAGCTTTGTTTCAACGCAAAGCTGATTTGACGAAGCAAATGCGTGCCCAGCTCGATAAGGCGCGCGCCGAAGATCGTGGCCTTACCGAAGAGGAACGGGCAGCGTATGAGAAGAATGTGACCCTTCTGGCTTCACTGGAAGAGGATCTCAAGCGGGAAACGGCTCTCTTGGAAGTGGAAAAAAGCCTCATTCCGATCAACGATTCGAATGCGGGCGCGGCCGCTTCGGCTGGAGCGGCGAGCAAGGACGCGAGCAAGTTCTCGTCTTTCGGTGAACAGCTCATGGCCATCGTGCGCCACGAGCGGACCGGCGGGCGTCACACCGATCAGCGGCTCTTCGCCGCGGCGTCGGGCGCCAGTGAAGCGGTTCCTTCCGATGGCGGCTTCCTTGTGCAGAAGGATTTCTCAACCGAAGTCCTGAAGCGCTTGTATCAGACCGGCGAGATTTCTTCCCGCGTTCGCCGCGTCGCGATCAGCCCTGGCGCAAACGGCCTGAAGATGAACGCGATCGACGAGACGAGCCGCGTCGACGGTTCGCGGTGGGGCGGCGTGCTGGCGTACTGGCTGAATGAAGCCGATGCGCTGACCGCAACGAAGCCGAAATTCCGCCAGATCGAACTCAACCTGCAGAAGCTCGGCGCCGTGTACTATGCGACCGACGAAATCCTGCAGGATGCTTCCGCACTCGAAGCCGTTTTCACCGAAGCATTTTCGGAAGAAATGGGCTTCAAGCTTGAAGAAGCGATCATGAACGGTGACGGCGTTGGAAAGCCTCTCGGCGTTCTGAACAGCGGCGCGGTCATCACTGTCACGCATGACTCTGGCGATTCTGGCGCAACTATTAGCACGAATGACGTGCTTCTGATGTGGCAACGGCTATGGCCTCGCAGCAGGCAGAGTTCGGTATGGTTCATCAACCCCGACGTCGAGGCAAAACTCTATCCTCTGACCTTGGGCAGCGGAACCGCCGTCCAATTGCTCTACACGCCGCCAGGAACTCAGGGAAACCAGTATGGCAAACTGCTTGGCCGGGACGTCATCCCGACCGAGCATCAGGCGACACTCGGAACCCCTGGCGACATTGTTCTGGCCGATCTGAGCACCTACGTCATGATCGACAAGGGCGCGCCGCAGCAGGCCGCTTCGATGCACGTCCGCTTCCTCAACGATGAAATGACCTTCCGCACAACCTATCGCTGCGACGGTCAACCGTGGTGGAACAAGGCGCTCACGCCGAAGAACGGCAGCAATACTCAGTCGCCGTTCATTCAATTGTCTACCCGGTCGTAAAACTCTTTCCGGGCGGCTGAGGCTGGCCGCCCTCCAAAAATTTCAAAAAGGAGCTACGCAAAATGCAAGGATCAGTGATTGCAGAGCAAGCACACGTTGTAAACATTTTGCCGCCCGTCGATATTACCGGCGGCAAGGTGTCGCAAGCCTTCAATATGAAGAATCATCATCACGCTACGATTCTTCTGCAAATTGGAGTCTCCGCGGCGGCCTTCACAAAGATCATCGTGGACTATGGAACGGCAACGGCAGCAGTCGGAACACCTATCGCCGGGGCGACAGCCATGCCATTTTCGATCTACAAGCAGGAAACGGCTGGCGCGGACTCGGACGTTCTCGGCGCGCGCACGGCAGTCCTGGCGGCTGGCTATACGCCTTCAGCCAACGACGGCATTTTCTACGTCATCGAAATCGATGCGCAGGAATTGCCCGACGGGAATCCTTACGTGCAATTATCGCTGACGAACGGCTCGAACAGCGTCATCGCAAGCGCGGTTGCAATTCTCTCTGGACCGCGGTTCGCTGGCGCGACTCAAGCAACGGCGACAACTTAAAAACCAAAAGGGAAAATGAGCGAGGGCGGCTCCGAGCAGGCACCGCCCTTCGCATTTCTATACTTTTATGTTCATCGTGATGAAAGATGGCCCGAAGAAGGGCGAGATTCAGGAAATGAAGTACTTCGTTGCCCGCGATCTCATCATCGCAGGGCGCGCCGAGCAATATTCCTTCGAGGGGAATGTCGACCCGGCGAAAGAACCGGTCAAAGTCTTGCCTGCGCCGGTGTCCGCGACAGAAAAGCCGATTCAAGGAAAGAAAAAGAAGAAATAAATGCCAGGACTCCGGATCGTATCGAGGACCGACACGAACAGCCTTCCGGTTACGCTCACTACGTTCAAAGATCACGCGCACATCAGCACGAACGATGACGATGTCATCATCAATACGTATTTGGACGCCGCGCGTATCAAGGTCGAAGGATTCCTCGGGCGGTCGCTGATTAACAAGGTTTATGTGCAGACGTTCGACCATTTCCCGCGTCATCATCATCACGACGGCACGCATCACGAACACTTCCATCGTGACCGACCGTCTCGCGCGCTAGAAATCAAGCTCGGGCGCTCTCCGCTCGTCAATGTCCTGCGAATTGAGTACCTCGATCTTAGCGGCGCAATTCAAACCATGCTGCCTCGCGTCGACAATGTCTGGCAGGCCGATACTATCTACATCGTCGGCAATCAGATCGTCGATCCGAACGGCAATATTCAGGAAGTCGATTCAGGCGAAGAACAAGGCGGCGGCGATCCAAGCCATAGCGGCGATGACGAGCCGACCTGGCCGACAGATATTGACCTGACAGTCGCAGACGGAGAAATCACCTGGCGCTGCAAAGGTCCGGCACCCGTAGGCGACTTCATCATCGACACGAACAGCGAGCCTGGCCGCATCTATCCGAACATCAATAAGAATAACTATTTCTGGCCTTTTACGCAGCGCGTGCCGAACGCCGTGCGCGTTTATTTCACGGCTGGCTACGGGGTTAACCCCGACGACGTGCCGGGGCATTTCCAAACCGCGCTGATGATTTATGCAAAAGGTTTATATGACTTTCGCGACCCGCTTCTGACGACGCCAGGCGCGAAGCCGACCGAACTTCCAAGCCATCTTCGAGACTTGCTTTGGGAGGATCGCATTCAGGATTTCAATCCCACGGAAGGATAAATTTTAAGGAGAAAATATGCCACAGATTTCGCAAGGTCAATTGACAATAATCCTCGATAAGCTCGCGCGCTTCGCGTCTGAGTCAGTCGGCGATCCGGAATTCAGCGCAGGCTTCAATGCGGGAATGGAGAAAGCCTCGACCGACGTGCTTTCCGGCGCCGGGGGCATTGCGACGTACCTGCTAACGCTGAACGACGAAGACATCGAAGCCGATTTGCTTCCGCCCGCGCGCGTAATCGACGAGACTCACCCGGTTCCTCCTGACGGTTTTTTGCTGGCAATTCCTGGCATCAATAACATGGTGAAAGCCATCGACACGCACCTCAAGGGCTACGGCTTCGCCGGGCTCGACGCATATCTGACCTCGCTGAATGGTTCAAACGGCATGACGCCAACGCTGCGCGCACACGGCCACTTCAAGAAATATCTGAAGACGCTGTCAAAGCAAAATGCCTTTATCCCGGCGGACTTAGTCATCGCAACATTCAGCGAGACCGGCGCGGCCGCTGGCACTTATGCTCACGTCGCCGCCATCGACAAAACGGTCTATGCGGGCTCGAAGCTAGTCATCAAGAACGTGACCGCCCTGACGAGCTCGCCGGTCGTCTCCGTATTCGGAAAGAAATTTGACGGCACGACCGCAACACTGACGGCAACCTTGTCGACGCACACGATCAATCACGAAACCGATTTGTCGGACGTGGCGAAGGTCTATGTCGACGTCACGAACATCACGATCGCTTCCGGCGGCACCAATGCGGAAGAGTTCGAAGTCGTGGCGAAGTCTGATCGCGACGTTTCCGCAGCCTAAATAACTTGGCTCTCAATTCAGACGTCATCATCAACGGAACGAATTTCCGTTGGAAGGTTAAGCTCGCCAAGCCAAATCTTACCCGCGGCACTGCGGGCGGCGTGCGAAGTGACGATGCCACCGTGTTCGCGGAGGTTTGGGCCGCTGTCGAGGCCTACTCCGCGACCACGTTTGGCAAAAAGGTCTATGCGGCGCAGCAAGAGACTTCCGAAGTCACGCACATGGTCACGATCCGGTATCTCGACGGCTTGAGGTCCAACATGCTTGTCTGGTTCAGAGACCGCCAGTTCCACATCGAGGCAGTCGTCGACCCGGACGAACAGCAAAAAGTTCTATTCCTTTTGTGCATCGAGCGCAATGATTCGGCGCTAGAGGTTCCGTCGGCATAATGGCGAAAGCTGTCGAAGTTAAAATCAGCGGCCTGGCCGAGATTCAGGACAAGCTCGAGCACTTACCCATCAAGGCCTCACGGAAGATCATGCGGCGGTCGCTTCGTGAGGCGGCGCAAATCTGGCTGGACGAGATGAAGTCCAGCGTGCGCCAGGGGCCACATCATTTCAAGGGCGGCAAGGACCTCTTTGGCGTAATCGCAAAAACTCTCAGCATGAGGGTGTCCGCTAGGTCAGACGTCTCTGGATCGGCTGTCGTGGGCGTTCCCAAGAAGGTTTTTTGGGCCAGTTTCGTCGAATTTGGCACTAAAGTCCGTTTTCGCGGCAAAAAGAGCGGTGGCAAGCGGTCAGGTGCGACAACCGGCGAGATGCCTGCCTTCCCGTTTGCGCGACCGGCTTTCGAGGCCAAGAAGCAGGAAGTGCTCGATAAATTTGTCGCTGACATGAAGCAATCGCTCGAAGAGGAAGGGATAAAGTTTCAATAAATGCTATGCGAGGGGCTTGTAGCTTTTCTGGCGGCGGACGGTCCAATCGCGGCGCTTGTCCTGACTCGCGTTTGGGCAAACCAGCTTCCGACTATCTCATCGCCTTCCGACCTTCCCGCGATTGTCTATCGCGAGGTTCACGGCGACGGCGAATTCTCGATGGACGGTCCAGATCAGCTTCAGTATTCGCGAATGCAGTTCAACTGCTATGGCAAGGTTTATGAGGACGCCAAGCGGGTTGCTCGCACGCTGCGACAGGAGCTCGAGCTTTTCACCGGCGCGCTATCTGATGGCACGGTGATTGAGCATATGCAGCGCGAAAGCGAAGTTGATATTTTCGAGGACGCGCCTTTCATTTACTGCACCGCAGTGGATTTCAAGATCACCTATCAGGATAGCGGCACTTAAAAAGTTTTTCCGGGGGTTCCCCTGGGAAAGTTTTGAACACTAAAAGGAGAAAACCATGAGCCAAGCAGTATGTCCACGGGGAACGCAGCTCCAACGCGGAACGAATCCCCTAGCACCGACAGGTTACACCACTATCGCCGAAGCGCGGAAAATTACCCGCACTGGAGCGAAGTCCGGTTTCGACAATGTGACGAACATGGACAGTGGAAATAACGAAGAGATGCTGCCGACGATTTTAACGCCAGGCACAGTCGATTTCGAGATCAACTTCATACCGGGAGACGCGACGCAGCAAACACTCTTGGATGACTACAACAATCAAGTACTGAGTCCATGGAAAGTCCAATTGCCGAACGCTCTTGGTGCCTGGACATTCAACGCATACGTCGAAAGCGAGGATTTCACCCTGGATTTCAGCAAGGCCGCGACAAAGTCGGTCAAACTGCAGATCACCGGCGGTGTTACCTGGACGCCAGGCGTTTAATTTCGCTTAGGCGTTTAACGATTTCAGGGCGGGTCGATTCGTCGGCTCGCCCTTTTGTTTTATATGGAGGCTTTCGCAAATGGCAGGCAAGGTCGCAGCAATTAGACACAGGATAGCACCGTCGGTTCCGTTTTCTCTTGAGATCACAGATTCATCCGGTTCGTTCAAGATCGATTTTCAACTGCGCTTCGACTTCAATGTCCTGGCGCGAATAGAGAAAGAAACCGGATTAAAGATGCTTGGCGGAATGGATATGTTCACGACGAAAATGTCCTCATCCGTTCTGAGCGCGATGCTTTGGGCTGCCGCAGCGGACAGCAATCCAGATTACGACAACGAAGAAGGCCTTCGCGCAATTCGTTCCTACCTAGACAAAGAAGCCGGGTCAAGAGCCTACGACGCATTGTGGGAAGCGTACATGCTCTTCCTGCCCAAAAAGGACGCCGATGTGCTGCGCGACCTCAAAGAAAAAGCGGACAAAGGTGAAGCGCCGCCGGAAAACCCTCCGACGGTCGAGCAGACGAGGACGTCGAAATCGGATGGCTCGACCTCTGGGCAATCGCAATCTACGACTTCGGAATTAGCGAACGCGAGTTCGGCGAGCTGACATTCGCTGGATTCAGGGCGCTTGAGGAACGCCATAACGAGAAATTTCGTCGCCAGCGTTTCTGCTCCGGGCTGATCGCGGCATCAATTGAAAACTACGCTATGACGCGCGGCGAGGATGCGCCATGGAAAACGGCTCTGGATTACGTGCCCGAATGGGCGAAGAAAGAACCTCCAGCGGTTCCCGAAACTGACGACGAAATGATCGCTTCAATGGCCGCGTTCTTTGGATGCGGTCCAAGTAGACCTAACTAATATGCCAAACACACTCGGCTCAATCGTAGTTGACCTGCAGGCGAATACAGCCGCATTCGTCGAGGGGATGTCTCGCGCGTCATCGGCCGCAAAGAAGGCGGGCGCCGACATAAGCGAGTCTTTCTCGCGCCTTGGCGACCTGGCTGGAAGCGCGCTGGCTCCGTTCGGCGAAATCGGGCGAGTGATAGGCGATACCTTCGAACGTATCGGGGCAATGGGGTCGTCTGCCTCGCAGAGCATCGCCAAGGTTGCAGGCGGCCTGTCGCCGCTCGCTATCGGTGCGGGCGTCGCTGGCGCTGCGGTCGCGGCGTTAGACATCGCCGCTATAGAACTCACCATTCACTTCGCGGAGCAAGCCGCGAAGCTCGCCGTGCTATCCCAGCAGACCGGAGTTTCAGTCGAATCCCTATCCGCCCTTGGCTTCGTGGCGAAGCAATCCGGCGTCGATCAGGAAGTAATGACGCAAGGACTCACACGTCTAAGCAAGAGCCTGTTCAAAGCCGCAACGGATGCACCCGGCACGGCTAACGCTTATTCGCGACTTGGGATCGCCGTTCGCGATTCCGGCGGAAACGTGCGGGACGTCGGCGAAGTTTTTGGCGATGTCGCCGAGAAGTTCAGCCACATGGAAAAGGGAACGGTTAAGACTGCGCTCGCCATACAGCTTTTTGGCCGATCTGGCGCGCAATTGATACCAGTCCTCAACGAAGGGAAAGAAGGCATCGCCGAATGGACGCGCGTTGCACAACTTTTCGGAATCGTTATCGATGAGCAGACCGCCGAGGCCGCTCACAAATTTGAGCAGACGACGAATGAAATGCACGCGGCGGCCGAAGGCCTAGGAATTCGGTTAATGAAAGACCTTTTGCCCACGCTGCAACTCATCGGAGACGAGATCATTAAGGCCTTCGAGAACAATCTCCCGGCGATGGATCGATTCGTAGATAAGATCGCATGGCTCGTAAAAACCAGCATCGCCCACGTTTACGAATTCGTTTCAATCCTGCAGCAGATAGGCCTGTTCTTCGATGCCATCGAAGTAGAAGCGAATCAACTTGGATTGACGATGCATGACGCCATCGTGGGAGGAATGCGTGGCGGCATGGCGGGAGCTGTCGCCGATGCTTCAAGCGGTGCAGCGAGAATGCAATCTATCTGGAAAAAGTTCGGCGATGACACCGCCGCCCTATGGAAGAAAAACTCGGACTTCGTTCAGAATCTTACCGGCCCGCGCGCGCCATTCACGCCTATCCACGGTCGGGGTGGGACGAGCACTGACGTCGATACCAAGCCCGAAAAAGACGACACGATTCTGGAGCGTATCAAGGAAAGATTGGCGGCATTAGGACGCGAGGCTGACGAATGGCTGAAGATTGGCCAGGCGGGCAGCCAAGCAGAGCAATTGATCGCCGAAGCAGTCAAAAAGGGAAACGATGAATTCGGAAAACTCCGCGACCTGGCGTCAAAGGAAAAGAATCCAGTTCGACGCGCCGCGGCTTTATCTCTCGTAGATTCAAACGAAGGGCTTATCGAAGGATCTGCAGCCGCCGCCGTCTATGGCGCCGCAATCAAGGGCGTGGTTTCGGAACTGGATAAGCAGCATCTGAAGCTCGAGGAAGAAGTGTCGGCTACCGAAGCGCTGACGGCCGCTTGGGGAACCGGTGAAGCCGCGGCCGCAATCGTTGCCGCGCATTTCGCAGATCAGGCCGCAAAGGTGCGTGTTCTAAAGGAAGCGCATGACCTGTTAGCCGCGAAGTTAGGAGAAGAGAACGCAGAGGTCAGGCAACTCGCTGAAGGCTATGCGCTGGCTTCTAAGGAACTCAAAGCAGACGAAATTAGTTATGCGGCAAAGGTTCACGCTGATCTAAACCTCGAAATTAAGAAGGCGACTACTGCCTTTGACGATGAGCTGCCAGCGCTGCAGGCAATTACCGCGGCATATTTTGACACCGCCGCCGCCGCGAGGGCCGCGCAGGTAGAGCTAAAAGTTCAGCAGTTCAAAACAGCCAATCCTCTCGCCGACGAAGGCCAGGTCAATCGAGTCCGCGACCTAGAGAAGCAAAAGTCTGATCAGGCATTCCGCAATTCCACCGTTGAACAGGCTTCAAAGTTCGATCTGATCCAGACCTATGACCTCGAGCTTCAAAAACTTTCCGAACTGCGGGAAGCGCTTCAAGAATATGGCAGATCGACGCTGCTCATCGACGCCGCGATCTATGACGCCAACAATAGGATGATTCAACAATGGGATGCCGCGGTCGCTAAGGTGGGCACGTTCTCCCAGCGCTTCAAAGGCCTGATGAACGAACTCGCACTCGAGGGCCAAAACTTCAGCGGCAAGGTTTTCGATTCCTTTCACAAAGCGATTGACGATATGGAATCGCAGCTTGCCAAATTCGTTGTCACCGGCAAGGCGAACTTCAAACAGATTCTGCAGGGACTTGAAGAATCTATCGTTAAGGCCGGAATTCAGAGCGTCGTCGGAAAAGTGGCTGCCTCGATCGGCCTGAAGATTCCGGGCCTCGGGCCAAAGGCTGACGGCTCGGAGAACAATCCTTTCCATGTAATCATTGCAGGGAGCGGGGGACCTGGCGGCGGTGCGACTACGCCTGGAGGGATATTCGGCAGCGGTTCAGCCGGGGGCGGCATCTTTAGCGCATTGAGCAAGATTCCCGTTATTGGCGGGATTTTTGGCAAATTAGGTGGGCTCTTCGGCGGCGGCGAGCTCGGCAAGGCCGACGGCTCGCAGGCAAGCCCCTTCTACGTTATTTCCGCCGGAGGAGATTCGGGCGGCGGGGGCGGGCTGCTTTCTTCTCTCCTAGGCGGCGGCGATTCCGGAGGCGACGGCGGCGGAATCGGCGGTGCAATTGGCGGCATCGCAAGCATTTTCGGGGGCTTTCTGGCCGATGGCGGCGACGTGACGCCAGGCAAGGCCTATGTCGTCGGCGAAAAGCATCCTGAATTCTTCGTTCCAAAGTCAGCCGGTCGCGTGGCTCCGTCTCTAAAGGCTGGCGGCGATACAATCCATCACACAACCGTCAATTTCCATGTTCACGGCGTTAAGGATTACGACTCGTTCCGCCAATCGCAGGGCCAGATATACGCGAATCTACAGCAACAGGCTGCCATTGCGCATCAGAGGCATCGCTAGAAATGGCGTTTTTCGAACTCGAATTCCCAACAGCGATTTCATTCCGAGCGATGGGCGGTCCAACATTCAGCACCGAGGTCAAGGAAGGATATTCCGGGCAAGAACAGCGAAATCAGAATTGGCGAAATTGCTTAGGCAAGTGGACGATTTCGCTGATCACACCATTCGGCCAAGATCGTCAGCAGTACGTCTACCTGCTCGATTCGTTCTTTCTGGTAATTCGTGGCCGCGGCGATGCCTTTCGTTTCAAGGATCACAAAGACTTCCGCGCTCGCGGCGTGCAGATCGGCATGGGAGACGGCGCTACGACGGTTTTCCAGCTTCAAAAGACTTATCAGGTAGGCAGCCAAATCTATTTCCGCAAAGTTACCAAGCCGATTACGAGCGCAGTCACGGATTGGAAGGGCAATCCTCTTGCAGATTCCGTCACAATTTACGTCGCAGGTCTGCCGCTAGAATCCTCGCAGTTCGCCGTCGATGCCACGACAGGCCTCGTCACACTTACCGATGCTCCAGCGGATCGCGCTCTCGTTACCGCGGACTTCGACTTTCATCATCCAGTTCGGTTCGATGTCGATGACATGCAGCGGCAGATCGAAGAGTCTGACGTGCGCGGCGGAAATCCGATCATATCCCTAAACTCGGTGACTCTAGTGGAAGTTCGGCCGCCTCGATACTGAATATGGTTCCTTACATCTCTGAGGTCCAGCACGTCGGCCCAATTCTCGAACAGAGTTCGCCCGGAGCCGTGGCCGACGTCTCACAAGGTGATTACGTCTTCGTGGTCGGCATGGGGCGTCCGACGGCCTTTGCGCCAGAACTGGTAACCGGCGGTGCAAGTTCGGCATGGATCACTTCTTATACTTTTGCGACGCAGATATATGCATATCGCCGCGCCACGGCTGACGAAAACCTTAGCGTGCAACTCAGTTTTCCAGGCGGAGATCCGCCGATCGACTATGACGCGGAACTCTATCTAATCGTGGTCAAGGGCGCCACGCGGATCGATTCTGATGCCAACATCATCACCGTGCCCGGTTCTGACATTACGGTAGATGGTTTTTCGCTGCCCGGCAGTCCGCGGCCAGGAGATTCATTTCCAGCCGGGTCGACCATGGTTGCGCTATGGGTCATGTATTCGCAGGACGGCTTCTCGTTAGCGCTTGGCGCTATTCAGGGCCAAGGCGGCTTCGAGGGGCACATTCCTGCAGGCTGGGCGGAAGTCGCAGGTTCCTTGCAGTCGGTTGTAGTTAGCATTGCTGGCGCGTTTGTGGAGTTCCCGCGCACCTTCGAATATAAAGGCACCGCCGGGGACTCATTTCTGACCGTAATCGATAAGGGCGGCGGCGGCGGCGAGAGTCGTAGAAGTAGCCGCGACTTGGCGCGCAAGAAATGGCTTGTATCACTGAAAACGCCAGCATCATTCCGCGGCAATCAACAGCAGTTCGTCGATCTTCTCATGGCGTTCTTTATGACCTCGGCGGGAAAAGCCTATCCGCTTCGAGTGCGTGATCCCGTCGACTTCAAGGCCGAAAACGAAGCTCCGGTCCTGATCTCCTATCCCACTTATCAACTCGCGAAGCGCTATCAGATCGGCGGTCGCACGTACGTCCGCAATATCTACAAACCGATCACCGATGCGGTTCAAGATTGGCAGGGCAATACCTTCGCAAATACGGTTCACATCTACTCAAACGGGACCGAAGTTTTTCCTCCCGCTGGCTACGTACTGGATGCGGAGACCGGAATTTTGACAGCTTACGGTCCTTCAATCACCGCCAGTTTTGAATTCGATTTTCCGGCGCGCTTCGATACGGATGAGCTCGCGCTTCAGGTCGAAGAATCTTTCGTCTCTGGCGGAAACATTATCGCCAGCGTGAGTTCATTGCCTCTGATCGAAGTGCTGCCGCCTGAATTCTGATGAAAACGGCCAGCCCCGGAATTTCAAGGCATCTGGCTCAGGGACAGACGACTCTCTGCGTCTTATGGAAAGTTACGCGCAAGGACAACACCGTCAAGGGTTTCACTTCGTTCGATGAAGACATCGTGCTTGACGGCGTGACTTATCTGGCCGCGACCGGCTTCGTGAATACCGCGACTTCCAACAAATCGGATTTGAGCGTCGATAATCTCGAAGTTACTGGGTTTTTGGACAGCGAGGCCTTAACTGAAAACGATCTTCGCGCTGGCCTGTACGACTCCAGTGACATTGAGATTCGTGTCATAAATTGGAAGAGTCCAGGGACATTCGGCTCAGTTCTGGTTCGCAAGGGAACGATCGGCGTCGTGAAAATGGTCAATGGAGTTTTCACCGCAGAGATTCGCGGCCTGACAAACTATCTGACGACGCAGCTTGGCGCGACTCTCGGGCCGATCTGCCGCGCTGTATTCGGAAGCGGTCTGAATGGCATTGACCTAGAATCGCAGTACTTATGCATGGTCGACGTCACTGCCTACCGGCAAACCGGATCTATCGCCAGCGTCACAAATCCAAGCGAAATACACCTGACGGCTGGCCTGCTAATGATCGGGTCAGCGACCCCGGCGGTCGCGGCTCCGGACAATTGGTTTAACGATGGCGTCATCACGTTCACCTCGGGAAACAATAACGGATTGAGCTTCGAGATCAAGAGCTGGACGGCAGCGGGCGGCGTTCTCACTTTTTACCTGCCGCTGCCGTATGCGCCAGCACCCGGCGACACATTCTCGATCGAGCCTGGCTGCAGCAAGACGACGGGAGATTGCACGAACAAGTTCAATAACATTGTGAATTTTCGCGGCGAGCCGTTCATCCCCGGCATGGATAGCTTCCTCAACGTGCCAGGGGCGGGAAGCGGCCTTGCATAGAGCGGAGATCGTGGCGAAGGCGCGCGAATACGTTGGCACGCCATTTCACCAACAAGGTCGCGTAAAAGGCCGCGGCCTCGACTGCATCGGAATTGTGCTGTGCGTCGGCGAGGATCTCGGTCTGCAATATCGCGACGGTCGGCCGATTCAACGTTTTGACTACATGAATTACGCGCTCTTTCCGGTGCTCGATCAGATGCAGGCCGAGGCCGAAAAGAACTTCGTCAAAAAAGACCTGTTAACAATGAAGCCCGGCGACATCCTGACGATGCGCGCTCCGCATATGGTTCATCACATGGCGATCGTTTCGGAGCTTCAGCATGGCCTCGGCATTATTCACGCTTACGGAGCAGTCGGTAAAGTGACGGAGCATTTGCTCGATGCTCGCTGGACCGGCCGCGTCGCTGGCGTCTTCACATATTCAGGAGTTGACGACTAGCATGGCAATGCTCGTCATAGCGGCTGTAGCAACCGCGATCGAAGTCGGATCGACGATTTACCGGATGCTCCATCAGCCGAAGCTCCATCCTCCAGTCGGAGACCTGCAGATTTCCTCTGCGATCGACGGCGCTCCGATTCCGTTTGGCTATGGCCGCGTGAGAATTGCTGGCTCGCCTATCTGGACTCCGGGACTGAAGTCAGTACAAGCTGGCGTTCCTGGCGCTGGCGGATCGGGCTTTGGGGGCGCGACGCAATTCCTCTTTTTCGCCGATTGTGCTTATGCCTTCTGCGAGGGACCGGGAACGATTCTGCGGATGTGGGGCGACTCGAAGCTGATCTATGACATAACGCCGACGACTTCTGAATTTCCGCCAGGGGATTTCCCCGCATGGTCCTCGACGGTGCTCTACAACATCGGCGACATTGTCAGCTATAGCAATCAAACCTATACCTGCGAGCAGCAAAACATCAACATTCATCCTGGCCAGCCGCCCGCCGATACGGGCGACATTCTGTATTGGCAAGCGCTCGGAAGTTACGCAGTATTCGACGTCAACAAGACCTACAATCCCGGCGACGTCGTCATCGAGACCGGCCAGCTATACGTAAACATTCAAACCACATCAGCGCCAGCGCACTCAGTCACCAATGATCACTACTGGCAGCCGCTAACGAACTATTATGGCACTCCGACTTTTTATTCTGGGACGCAGGTACAGAATCCCGACCCGCTGATCCAGGCGAACGAAGGGGTCGCCAACACGCCAGCATTTCGCGGCCTTTGCTATGTGGTTTTCGAAAGTCTGCGGCTCGCTAACTTCGGCAATCGCCTTCCGAACTTGCGAGCTGAAATCGCTCTAGGGGATACCGTCCATCTGGCAGACGTGGTTCTCGATGTTTGCGAGCGCACCGGCATGGCTTCTTCTCAGGTCGACGTATCTCTGCTGACGTCCGAAAACATTTTTCCCGACGACATCGTACAGGGCTATGCGATCACACGCACCACGGCCGCATCAGAAGTCATCAAGCCTCTATTCCAAGCCTATTTCTTCGACGCCTGCGAATCGGATGGAACACTGCGCTTCGTTCCCCGCGGTTTGCCAGCCGCGCTGACGATTCCAGAAACAGACCTCGGACTCTTAGAGGATGGAGCAAAGGTCAAGCCGGAGCAGCTCGCGCAGGAGCAGGATCTGCCGCAGAATGTGACCGTCCTCTACAACGATCTGGCGATGGATTTCCAGCAGGGCAAGCAATTAAAGCAGAGAAATTCGCGCATCATCAAAACCAGACAGCAGCAAATCATCGAGCTTCCGATGTCGCTGGATGCAAAGTTCGCGCGCCAGGTCGCGGAAAAAACGCTCTGGCTCGCCTGGCTTGAACGCACAAGCTACACGGTGAATCTATGGCGGGCGCTATACATGCTGCTCGATCCGACGGACGTGATCGAATTCGTTTATGAAGGAAACACGTTCCAGATGCGCGCCGTCGACACGCTGCTCGGCCAGGGATTCGCGATAAAGATCGACGGCGTAGGGGACAACCAAAACAACTATTTGTCATCTGCCGTGGGAGGAAGTAATAGTGGATTCATTCCTCAGCCGGTCCTGACAAACGCTCCGACGATACTCTTCCTTTTCGACGTGCCGCTTCTGCGCGATACGGATAGCAATCCGGCCGGGACCGGCTACTATGACGGACTCACTTCCGGACTGAAAGACTGGCCAGGCGGCGGAATCTTTAGATCAGTTGACGATGCCAATTACGACACTGTCGACAGTTCCGCGATAGCGCTCAATTTCGGATATTCCACGAATGCGCTTGGCTTGCCGCGCAGTCCGTGGACGTGGGACACGACAAATACGCTCACGGTAAAAATGACGCTTGGGGCTTTGACCGGGACTTCCGACTTGAACGTCCTAAACGGCGCTAACGGCTTTCTAGTTGGCGCACCGGGCAGATGGGAAGCTATCCAGGCGCAAAGCATCGTGCTGAATATGGACGGCACATATACGCTTTCGCGGCTCTTGCGCGGTCGTCGGGGAACTGAAGTCAATTCCGGCACACATGCCGTCGGTGATCTCGTCGTTGCTTTGCCAACTGGAATGAAGCACGAGACCGATGACCTCAGCGCGCTCAACAAACTTTTCTACTACAAGGGCGTGACTTCAGGGCTCGATCTGTCCGCTGTAGCCTCGCAGCAATTTACGAACACCGGGAATGACCTGCGGCCATATGCGCCGGTTCACGTTGTCGGTGCCCGCGACGTGAATGCAAATCTAACGATTACTTGGATTCGTCGCACTAGGATGGGCGGGGAATGGATTGACAACATTGGTACGGTTCCCCTGTCAGAGGCGAGTGAACTGTATGATGTGGAAATTTTGAACGGCTCGAGCGTGATTCGAACTTTCTCAGACTTGGCAACGCCAACGGTCGATTATTCAGGCGTTCAGCAGGGAATCGATTTCGGCTCCGTGCAAGACGCCGTGTCTGTCAATGTGTTCCAAAAATCAGGTTTGATCGGGCGCGGATTTAGAGCGAGCGCGATAGTTTAGGAGAAGAAATGGCGACGCCCTACTTATCTATACCTCACATCGCGGCGGCTCAAAACTCCAAGGAAGTGACGGCCAATGATGCTTTTGACCGCTTTGACGCTTCTATAAATGCGCAAGCATCGATCGGGATGAGCGATGCGGATGTCACTGTAACGGCGGCTCAAATGGCCAGTGCTGGCGTGCTTCAATTTACCGGAACTCTGACGGCTGACCGATATGTAAACATTCCTGCCAGCGATCGGGCGTTCATCGTCAGAAACAGCACAATCGGCGGATTCAGTCTGATCGTGCAAGTAATCGGGGCGGCTGGAGCTTCGATCTCTGTACCGACCGCATCTCTCGCGGCGCTTTATTGTGACGCGGCGGATGTCATTGCAATTGGTGGCGGGGGTGGCGGCACTGGCGGCGGTGGCACTGGCGGGACTGGAAGCCTTACTGCATATGATGTGACGCCTACGCCAGCGATCGACGGCTCAACGGCGGCATTTACTTTCCCTAACGCGCCGAATCCTCCGAGCAGTCTCCAGTTTTTCAAAAATGGTAGGAAGCAGATGCAGGGAATTGACGGCACTCTCAGCGGCGCTGTCTGGACTTATAACACGCCGCCAGCGATCGACGACGTTCACATCGCAGGTTCGTATACCTACTAGGAGAATCTCATGTTGAAACGGCTTTTCATTTTGGGCGCATTTGTGTGCCTCTTCGCGATTCAAGCGAAGGCTTCTAATGACGTCTACATTGCCGAGGCGAGTGCTGGCGCGAATACTGGCGCGGACTGTGCCAATCCCAAAGCGGCGGGGAGCTATTTCAACAACAACACGAACTGGACTAGCGGCACTCCGACGGGAATCCAGATCGGAAAGAATACCAACGTACACCTTTGCGGCGTGATCGCCACAACCCTGATATTCCAAGGAAGTGGAACTTCTGGAAACACGATAAATTTTATTTGGGAGACTGGCGCAAAGATCAGTCAGACATTTTGCGGCGCTGGCGGTGATGGCACCTGTCTCGATTTAAATGGTCAAAGCTGGATCGTCTTCAACGGCGGAACGGCTTGCGGTAGCAGCGTCTCAGAATCAACCTGCAACGGCATCATCGAAGCGACGGCGAATGGCACGGTTTTAGCGAACCAGAGCAATAACCCGGCAGTGAAAGCCGACGGGTCAACGAATATCGAGTGGAAAAATATAGTTCTACGCAACATCTATGTGCGCACAGTGCCCAGCATCGGCGGTCCTTCCGATAATAACCCCTATGCGATTTCTCTAGCGCAGGCCTCTAGTTGGACAATTCACGATTCCAAATTCCACGATATGAACTGGGCGCTCTACATCGTCGCCTGCGGTTCTACGCCTTCGAGTCATTTCGACATTCACGACAATGATTTTGCAAATTACAATCACGGCGTCGCCGTCGGCGTTTGCAACCAAACCGACGATGACATCAAGATTCACGACAACCATTTTGGGGCGACGGCCAATTGGGACGACCCGCCGCCAGCCGGGGGGAATGCCTACCATCACGACGGCATTCACCTTTACACGGTCGGCACAGGCCTCGTGACGAACGCCCTTATCTATAACAATCTTTTCGACGGCGATTGGGGAACACAAAACACGGCATTCGTTTATACCGAGGGCCATGCCTTTACGATGTGGCTATGGAACAATGTCGGAATTATTAAGCCTGGCCTGAATATGAACAACGGCGCATGGTCTGTCACGGTCGGCAGCTCCGGCACCGCGACGCTCTGGAATAACACTATCGTCGTTTTGGGCAGCGCGAATTTGAATCAAAAAACGGAAGGCACAGCAACCGACTTTCGAAACAATCTTACCGTAGGCGGCGCGGCGCTGATCAGCTATCCAGCACAGACAGCCACGCACTTTGATAACAACGTATGGCAAGGCACAGGCAATGTTTTTTACAACGGAGCTTTCGTCAGCTACTCGGTTTTCAAAGCTGGCCTGACAGGCGGAAGCGGTAAAGACGGCAACGGAATTTTCGCGAGCTCAGTTGCCGTCAGTTCGACTGGAACACTTAACACCGGATCGGTAGCGATCGGAGCCGGGGCGAATCTGACCTCGCTCTGCAGCGGGAATTTTGTATCGCTTTGCAGTGATACTTCATATGGCGGCCTACGGACGCCTTCCGCGCGTCCTGGCGGAGGCGCTTGGGATGCTGGAGCGGTCAATTCAGGAGCGTCTTTCCCGGGCATTCCTGCGATTACCGTCACACCGAATCCTTATGCATTCGCCAGTCAAAATGTCGGAAGTACCAGTTCGCCACACACTTTCACGGTAACAAACTCCGGATCTGCGAACGTCATCCTCAGTCTCACAAAGTTTTACTCATTCTCAGGGACGAATCTTTCAGACTTCCTGCGCGCGGGCGGGAGTTGCACATTGGGAATGACGCTCGCTCCTGCCGCTACTTGCACAACCACGGTCACGTTTAGTCCGGGGGCGGCTGGCGCGCGAGCGGCGAGGCTGAATGTTTTTGGCAATGCCTCTGGCGCAGCCGACCTGACAGGCACAGGCGCCGTTCCTGGCGGCGCTACAAATAAAGTCAACGCAGCGACTGAGCTAAAAAATCAGGCGCCCGTTCCAAATGGCGGACTCGGCCTTTCGACGGTCGCAAACCATCAAGTTCCGGTCGGAACGGCCACGGATACCTATACCGCGAAGACGCTTCCTGATTGTCAGGATACGGGCGGCAATCACCTTAACTTCACGCAATCTACAAACTTATTCTCATGCGGGGCAAGTTTAGGATCAGGAGCATCGGTAACGGGTAGTCCCTCGGCAGGCAATCTCGCGAAGTTTTCTGGCGCACTCTCAATCACGAATGGCGATTTATCCGGCGACGCTACGACTAGCGGAACTCTTGCAGTGACCGTCGTTAAAGTGAATGGAGTTTCCTATTCGTCAGGACCGTCTACGCACACTACGCCAGTTATCACGGCGTCAAATACTGCGACATACAAAACTATTCCCGATTGCACCGACACAGGTGGGAATCACATCAATTACACGCAATCCACCGATTCCTATTCTTGCGGCACGAGCGGTGCTACCTCGGGCACAGTGACGACAACTGGATCTCCGGCGAGCGGCAATCTCGCTAAATTCTCCGGCGCCAGCTCAGTAACGAATACAGACATTTCGGGAGATTGCACGACCTCTGGAACTCTTGCGATTACTTGCACGAAAACCAGCGGCTCTTCCTTCGCAGCGAGCGCGACGACGGACACGACCAACGCGGCAAATATCACTAGCGGTTCGCTGCCCGATGCACGTATCTCGACCAATGTGCGGCGACGGGGGATCCCGTTTTCTATTGGAGTGCCCGGAGGGACAGCTCTCACGGTGGCCGCTACAACCACGGACTACATTACCGTGCCGATCGCTTGCACTATCTCAGGCTATAACCTGCTCATTGACGCCGGAACCATCACCGTCAAGTTCTGGAAAGTTGCAACGGGAACGGCGATCCCGACGAGCGGCAACTCGATCTCGACCAGCGGCGTGGGAATTTCCAGCGGTACGGCGATCCATTCGACGACGACCAGCGACTTTACGACGACAACGGTGACGGCAAACGACATTATGGCGATGAATGTGACCGCAGTTGCGACCGCGGCCTATGTCAATGGAGTGCTCCAATGCGATCAGTAATCAAATTTGTCGGCATCCTGTGCTTAATCCTTGCCGGGGCTGCAATGTTTCCGCAGGGAGTGGAAGCATCTTTTGGGGCGCCATCGATTATTTGCGGCCAGGGCTTCAGCAGTTCAGCGCCGACGTGCTCTGGCGCGGGCGCCACATGCGCTAGTTCTGGAGATTTGGTCGTCATAAGTTTGAGCTACTACCAGTCTAGCGGCGCGCAGACGATCTCAGGCTGGAGCGACACTAACAGCGACAGTTTCACTCAAGACGCCGATTCCGCTACGGGAGCGAATAATTATCGGACCTACATGTTTCACACGGTCGCCAACAGTTCGAGCTGCACCACATATACGGCGACGATCAGCGGAACGGTTTCGTTCGGCAATTTGAGTATTACCAAATCTTCCGGGGGAACTGGCGCGACTACCGACGCGGTCGCGACTCCGCTGACGTTCTCGAGTAACGCAAACCCGCAGGTTGGTCCGAACCTGACTACCAGCCAAACCGGGGATTTGATAATCGCTATCGCAAATTGCGCGGAAGGGTCAAACGGATGGGGCGCTGGCAGCGGATATACACAGCTCGATACCACTTATAGCAGCAACGCATGGAAGACGGAATACCAGATCGTCGGCGGGGCGGGAACCTACAATGCGACTTTCTCAAACAGCCAGACATGCTCTTTCGGCACGTCCATCGGGAATTTGGTCACTGTAGCTTATAAAACAGGAGCGGCTACGCCTCGCTTCCGAAGCCATTCGAGCATTATCAGCTTCCATCCGCATAGCAGAAAGATTCCGTGGAGCGATCGGCGGCGTAGGCTGGAAATGTCGAAAATATAGGAAATGGACGATCTGACGCCGGAAGGAAGGCTTGCGGTCATAGCTCGCGAGGAATGCTACAAGCGATATGACAGCGTCGACGGCCGGTCTGCCATTCGCCGAAGCTATCCGCCGGATTATGCGGACTTTCGCGCGGTCTTCGAAGAGCCAGTCAAGATCTTGATTCTTGAAGCGAAGCTCGAAGAGGCAAGGCTTAAGCCTGCGAACGGCGCGCGCATCAAGAGAATTTTGGAAGAGTTAGGCGAATTGAAAGGAAAACAGAATGAGCTCGGTCACAACAAATCTTAAACTTGAAAAAAGCAAGTCGAACGAATCCGCGGCGCAAGTTGCAGCTCGCCATGATGCCAACTTGGATGCTATCGACGCGGCGGCCGCTGGGGGTTCGAATAAATATGTTCAATTCAATGATGGCGGTGTGCTTGGCGGAAATAGCGCATTTCAATTCGACAAGGCGACCGGCATTCTCACGCTTGGCGGATTGAAGATCGTCACTGGAACCGGAGATCCTTCGGGCGTCGTAGCGGCACCGGTCGGCAGCCTATTCCTTCGCTCAGATGGCGGCACATCCACGACGCTATATGTTAAAGAAACGGGAACGACGACTAGCTCTGGATGGGTCGCAAAATAAATGAATCTTCCGCCTAACGTCGAATGGACCGAAGCGCGCCTCGCGGTCTTCATGGAGCTCTCGCGATTGGATGACGAGTCGAAGCGATTGGCAATCCAGGGCGGAACTATGTCCGATAAGTTGGAAACGAAATTTGCGAAGGATTTGCACGAATGCTTCGCGGCGATCCGACGAACGAATAGGGAAGTCCAAAACGTGAGAGTTAAGGCAGCGGCGCTGGGTGGCACCGTCGGCCTACTAGTCACGGTATTGGTGGAAGTCGCGCGCCATTTCTGGAGATAGGCAGCCGAAAGATGACAGAAAATGGGGAACCTAACGGACGATCAGAAGCAGGTCATACGCAACACGCTCTCGCTCCTGGCAGACGAGCGCATTCGTGTTAGGCGAGAAATCGATGACAAAGTTGTTTCGACGATCAAGCTCGACGAAATTGAACGCAAATTGGGCCACACCTATAGCGATCTTCGACGGCTTTTGATCGAAGATGAGCAGACAAAATGATGGACCCTCGCGCCAAGGTTGAACTAGCTTGCGGCATTTTGTTCCTAGTCTCGGGTCTATTTGGTTTTCGCATTTGGCTCGAAGAACATGATGACAAAATGAAGGCGCAAGCCAGTATCGCAGCCGCGCAAAAGGCCTTCGACCAGCTCGCGGCAGATCGCCAGACCCACGAGGCCGCAGACAAGGCGCGCGATGACGCTGCCGCGAAACAGATCGAGGCCATGCAAAAGCTCGCGTCACAGATCCAGACGCCAGCGCAGATCGCCAAATGGCTTCCACAACAGCTTCCCGGCGTCCCTCAGCCCATCACGATCACCGTTCCGCCTGCAACCTCGCAAAACCCCCAGCCCGACGCTACCGCGTCGATTCCGCAAGTCGATCTGCCAATTCTGAGGGATGCAGTTGAAAAATGCCGGGAAGATTCTCTGAAGCTATCGACTTGTCGATCTGATCTAGCCTCACGCGATGCGCAAATGAAGATGGCGAATGCGCAGATCGATCAGCTCAAGAACGAGAAGAGCGCACTGCAGACCGAGCTAAAGGGTGGGACTTTTTTCACCCGGGTAAAACGAGCAGGGAAGTGGCTAGTGATTGGCGCTGGCATCGGCGCCGCGGCGATCTGCGCATCTGGCCATTGCAAATAGGAAAGGAAAAGCTATGTTCCAACACAACGAAGCACCGTTCCGCATCATCCTCGTCTGCGTCGCCATGGTGTTTTTCGGCTTCGCGGCGATCGCATGGAATCCTCCGGTCGAACCCTATCGCGTTCGCTTGCTCGCCGCAGGAATGTTCTGTCTTTCGCTGAGTACGTTCTTTTAGAACGGCAAAGGCGGGGTCGGGGAGCTCGGCCTCGCTGGATGCTCGAGCCCGTTGTAGAAGTCCGCTGCCACGCGCTGCGACACTGCGAGCGCAAAGAGTCCAAGGAACGCGACGACGAGCGCCAATTCTGTCAGATCGAATTTTCTAAGCATCAAACCCCCAGTTTTTCTTCCTCAGGATTTTCTTCCGCATGGTGGCACTTCATGTGGCATTGCCTCAATTTTGACCGCTGCGTGTTCCCTATAAGTCGTTAATTCTGTTATGTATAGCGTTCGCTGAAATCTCAAAAGAAGGACTAGGGGTCACTCCCGTCCGCACTCTTTCGCTGTCAAGTGCCGCAATTGCTTCGGGCCAGCCGCATAACGAGCGCCGCGCCGGTCATGGCAAAGGTGAATGACGTCCCAATATCGTCCCCACGGCCCACGAGCCTCGACTTGGACATAGCATCCGTTACTTTCATCGTAGGCCACTTGCCCTGGCTTGAATTGCGGCTTCCTCATTTGGCTCCGATCTTCTCGATCTCGATTGCCCGATGATCCGGCGACAGGTGCGAGTAGCGCTCCGTCATGGTGATCGAATGATGGCCGAGAAAGTCTTTTACGCTATTGAGTGGCACGCCCGCCATCACAAGCCGCGAAGCAAACGTGTGGCGCAGGTCGTGCCAGCGGAAGTTTTCTATTCCGGCTTCCTTCACGGCATCTTCAAACCAGCGCCGCCAGTCCTTTTGCGTGTCGCTTTTAGTGTCAAGGCACACGTAAGGGAAGAAGGCGTTCACAATTTGAGATTCAAGGTCCGTTCCCCTCGTAACGACTAGCCTGTCGCGCATTTCCTTTAATTTATGAAGTGCAGCCTTTGCGCTGGAATTCAGCGTGATGTATCGCCGACCACTCTTCCCGTAAACCGTCAGCCGTCCTAGTTCCAGGTCCACGTTCTCCCACTTCAAACTAAATTGCTCGCCGCGGCGCATCCCGGTATAAAGCGCCAGGTCAAGCTCTGGCTCACGCTCCGGACATTTCTCGCGTATCATCTTTCGCAGCCGCTCTTCCTCTTCCGGTCGCAAATATCGGTCACGGTGCGCATTTTCCTTAGACCGTTCCACGTCTGCGATTGGATTCGAGGGAATCAGTTTCATGCGCTTGCCATATTTGAAAATGCTCGATAGCAGGGAACGATAGCGATTAGTCGTCGATCCACTTAGACCGCGGTTGCGGAATTTTGCGAGCACGGTTTCGATCTCGGCCGGGTGGACCGCCGCCGCTTCCAAGTGGCCGAGTAGAGGGTAAAGGTGCTCGAGATGTCGCATGTCGGTGATTAAGGACGACGGCTTTAATCTCGATCTTTTATATTCCATCGCGCGTTCGGCCAGGTCGCGGAAGGTCAGCCCTCTACCGCCGTACCTCGGCGGCACATATCGCCCCTCGCGGATCTCGCGCTTCCTGTCAGAGTAAGCCGTGATCGCCTCAGCCTTGCGGCCGATCCGCTCGCGGTGACGTTTGCCCTGGCGGTCGCAGTAGCTGATTCCCCAAACCCCTGATCCTTTTGGCTTTTCGAAGATTCCCACAAGCAGGATACTACGCCTAAAAATAGTGCTTGACAAGTATTAACAACGCTTGTAAATTGCCGTCCGTGAGCAAACAACCCCACATCGGAAAGCGCATCAAGGCCTACCGTCTGAGCAATCAAATGACGCAGACTCAGATGGGGGCATTTCTCGGATTAAGCCTAGGCACGATTGTCAGACTGGAATTCGGCAAACCCTGCACGGAACTAACCCTCGCGAAGATCGAAGCAAAACTCAAAGGAAGAGAAGCAACAGCGGCGTAATCAACAATGTTTCCACAGCGCGCAAATTCGCCGTCATTTTCTAGTTTACATAATATAACAAGTGTTAACTACGTTACCCTCTGCGCGTATTTCCTGCCCTTATTCTCCGCTTCCACCGCTCGTTTAACCCAAACAGGCATTCGCCGCTTCTTCGCTGCAGGCAACGGCAATCGTCCGGTCGCCACGTCGGATTCTGGACGTTCTGGCCGAGGAGCCGCGAACTGCTCCAGCCAGGCGGCCGATAATTCCTCAGCCCTGGCTTCGATAAAAGAATCCATCAATTGCATTAGAGCCTTCCGAAAGTTTGCCACGCGGTTCATTCGGCTGAGCCTGAATTCGGCCGTCTGTCCCTTGTTGATCGTTTCGAGATATTGGATGACGCGGCGGTGCCTTTCATCTGCAGTAAGCGGTTTCACTTTGGCCCCTTCAAATGTTTCGAATAGCCAAGATAATTGGGCCGATTCTGGGCAGCACTGGTACTTGGGTACTGAAAAAGTACGGTAATCGACAGGACACCGGCAACAATGGCGATGAAACCTGAATGGAGGGTCGGCGTGGGGATTGAGATGAGGACGGTAAGCCTGAAATTAAGCGAACAGACCATGAAGCAGGTCGATGAACTGCGCGACGCTTTCCATCCTTTCACGGAAAACCGCAGCCAGGTCTTCCGCGTCGTCGTTGAAATCATGCATTCCCTGGTGTTCACGAAGGGAACTCTAAAGTCGATCGTGGAACGGCTTCAAGGGATGCTTCGTAATAGTTCGTATTTTCAGACAGAGTTTGAATTTCCTGCGCACGCAGCGCCGGAAACGGGCGTGGGGTTGGCTGCGGATAATCTGGACGCTCGTCAGCCCCGCGTCATTTCGATCAGTCGCCGAGTGGCGGATGTGGTGGAACCGGGAACGGCGGCATATACATCACCGTCCTTTCTGGGCGTTGTTCGCCCATTGTTCGCCGCGAGGATAGCATGAACAAAAAACTTCGGAGGCGTGTGGTGCATATCTCGACGTTGGCTTCGATTATCGCGGTACTTCTCGCCACGGGTTTTGTGTTGCGTGTTCCTGGCAGATCGATTTCTTGGACTGTTCCAGCCTATCTCATTGCCCAATTCTTCTTCGCCGTGATCGCGTGGTGGGGGTTGCAAAAGGTAGACGCACTCTCCGGGTCGTACATGAACTATTACGCGCTGTCATTCGGTTCCGTGCTCCTGCTCGCCGTTTTGGTCACGATTCGCATGGCCATGGTGCATCCGACGGGTTTGGGAATCTTTTTGTTAGTGGGCGCCGCCGCTCAATCGGCCGCGATCGCTTCCGTAATCTATTGGGAACTTCTCAAGGAATACGGAGGGCATGTCCCTGCGGCGTGCCAGATCGCGGCCTTTCAAGCCGCCGTGCTCGCGTTCTGCGGCGCGGTCACTCTCACCGTTACCGCTGCGAAAGTTGAAACGGAACTCTGGTCGGTATCCATGGCGCTCGGCATGTTCTGGAGCGCGATTGCTTTCCTCTCGTGGGGCTACGCACTCGGGATTACTCGAAGCCGCGGCATCTGGATTCACCTGAACAATTTTCTTCCTGCGTTTTTGGCGGTAGTGGCTTTCGCCTGGCTCGCTTTCCAACTGAGCGGAATACAGAGCGAGCTCTCGCGGCAGGAAGTGACTCAGGGCGTGGTCGTTTCTGAACAGTGAAAGGGGTGCAGTCGTGCAAATCGTTACACCGGAAAACGCAAAGCTGATCGTTGAATTCGTCGTCGCTGCAGTTCTTCTCGTGGGTTTCATCGCGGCTGTGAATCTTTGCGTGATGGCCAAGGGGCGGCCGTGAACATCATTAAAGAACGCCTCGATAAAATTGCAAACATCCCGCTCACGGAAGGATCGCATTCGCCAGATTCTCAGTTCTGCGTCATGGAAGCTGTCGCGTTCGTCGCTGGAGAAAAATGGAGCGACGCTCCTGAATGCGCCTGCCCGGTGATCGGTGCTTTTCTACGAGCGTGGAACGATGCACTTCCAAGTGACGCCGAGCGCGACCGACTTCTAAAGCCACTTATCCCGCGAATCGTTGGAACGAAAAATAAAGACCTTGAGGAAAAGCGTTCGCTGATGGCTGCTGATTGGCTAGTGAGAGTAAATACTCCCGCATGGCTCCGTCTTGCTGGACTGAATGATCAGGCTGCAGCACTGGAATCGCTTCCTGAAATCACGAGCATGGCGCAGGTTCCTTCTATTCGTGGGCCGATCGAAGCGGCACGGCGCGATGCGGCCGCAGCCTGGGACGCAGCCAGGGCCGCAGCCTGGGACGCAGCCAGGGCCGCAGCCTGGGCCGCAGCCTGGGCCGCAGCCAGGGCCGCAGCCAGGGACGCAGCCTGGGACGCAGCCAGGGACGCAGCCAGGGACGCAGCCTGGGACGCAGCCAGGGACGCAGCCTGGGACGCAGCCAGGGCCGCAGCCTGGGAGAAATTGAAACCGACTGCTTCGCAGTTACAGCAATCCGCGCTCGAACTCATTGAGCGAATGATCGAGGCCGCATGACGCCCGCCGCCATTCGCGCAGCCCTCAAGCAGACGCACTTTTCGGTCATTTGCGATTCCTGCCACGGACGTCTATTCCGCAATGGCGTCTTGTGTGGCAAATGTGACGGCGAAGGCCGCGTATTGATTCCCGAACGGCGGATAACCGTGTACGTCTCGCCGCGGCTGCTTAGGTCCGCGGTAATTCTCGGCGTTGCGATTTGCTTGCTCATCGGTGCGGTGATTTCGATTTTGCGATAGGTCAGAAAATAGGGGTGCGGTATGTCATCAACAGCAATTGAGATTCTTCAGTCAGGGCCGTTCAGTCTTCGCGAAGTGGCGATCGAGAATTTCCAAGAGTTTTTCGACTCCATCGTCGAACAGAACGCCCTATCGCCCGAACAGCAAACCGCCCTAGGCGACGCCATCAAGAAATCAATCGAGAAGCGCGACCGGCTCGGCGCATTTCTGGAACGCCTCGAACTCGAAGCCGAACTACTGGCAAAAGAAGAAAAGCGCCTGGCGAGCCGTCGTCGGCAGTTTGAGCGAATTGGCGAGTGCTTCCGCGATTCGATTCACGCGCAGATGAAAGAGTGGGGAATCGTGAAGGCCGAAGGTCAGCGATTCACCTTTTCGGTGAAGAAGAATCCGCCATCGGTCGAGGTCACAGATGAGTCCGCCATTCCTCCGGAGTTCATCGACTACAAGCCCACCGTCAATAAATCCGTTCTGAAACTGGCTCTGGCCGAAGGCGAAGTCCCTGGCGCGCGGCTCACGCAGAGCACTCGGCTGGAGATTAGGTAAATGCCTGACAAAGAAATACGACTCCTGCAGAAAGAAGGTCAGCGCAACTGGAGTGTTTATTCCGGCGAGCTATATGACACAGAACTGATTTCAGATGAGGCATTGTGCGTCGTCGCTTCGATTCTTCTCGGAGTTAAGCCTAAATATTTGCGAACCGCAGAAGAATGGCGCGAGTACGAAAAAGTCCATGGATTAAACGAAGGAGAAAGATGATGGCCACTCAAGTAACCGAACTAGCAACGAAATCGAAACTGGGAGTGCTCCAGGCAGTTGAAAAGGCTCTCCCGCAATTTGCAGGACGGCTTTCGAAGAATCTGCCGAATGGCATGACGCCCGAGAAGTTCATGTTTGGCGTCGGTACGGCGGTGCAGAAGAATCCTAAGCTGCTCGAATGCGAGCCAGGGAGCGTATTGCTGGCCGCCTATGAAGCCGCAGAGCTCGGGATCAACCTGAATCCATCACTGCAATTGGGCTATCTCATTCCCTACGGAAAAGAGGCGCAGTTTCAGCTCTCATACCGCGGGATGATTCAGAAAGGCTACGAATCCGGCGCGCTGCGAACTTTCTTTGCCGAAGTCGTCTATGCCAAAGACAAATTCGAAAGGCAACTTGCTCCAAAGCGCAATCTCTTTCATGCGCCTGCGGACGGTGAACGCGGAGATCCGATCGGCGCATACGCCCTAGTTGAATTCAAATCCGGCGATATTGAATTCGAATACCTGACCAAAGAACAGATTGATCGGCACCGCGCGCACTCCAAACAGCCGGATAGCCTGATGTGGAAGAAGTTCTGGGAAGAGGGATGGAGGAAAACGCCCATCCGTGTTCTGTCCAAGCGCCTACCTTTGACAAACCCAGAACTCGAAGCACTTGCCGAGGCCATCGAGCGTGATGCAATTAACGACCGTGGGCCCGAGCCGACCGGCGCGATCCAGCTTGAACCAGGTTCCCCGCTCCTGACCACAGCGAAACCAACAGACGTTCTGCCTGGCATCTTTGTCCAGGTCGGCAAGAGCCTGACCGTAATCACCGGCCAGACCTATGACATCCGAGATGATCTTCCGAAAGTCGGCGCGAAATGGGATGGCAAGGCCCGCGTCTGGACTATGCCAGCGGCTCGCACTCACGAACTCCTGACCATCTGCGAGGCCAAGCACGTCGGAGTGACTGAGGTCGACGATAACGGAAAGCCTTTGGCCTCGGCAACGCCAGCGCGGGAACCGGGCGAGGATAACGAATCGCAGTTGAATTTCGGTCAGTAAAAAGGAGAAACCGCATGAAAATCGAAGAAATAAAAAGGGACAAATGCGCAGTATCTATCGAACCTCTCGCCTGTGTCGTGGATGAGGCCAAAGAGGTTTTGGGATACAAGGGTAGCAGTGCCACTTCATTCGAAGCCCCGTCGCCTCTAACAGAATTGTTGGCCCGCTTAGAGATTGAGCGTCTCAATGCCGCAGACGTAATTCGCTATCAAGCCGAAATGATCGCCGAATTGATGCTAGACCCGGACTATCAGCGAAGCAGACTCGACGCGAGCCGCGAATATCGGTTCTTCCATTACTGGAGCGAAGAAAAGTTGTCATCCTATTCGCAACCAATTCCTGAATTTGTTTTGAACAAAGCCATACAGATCAAGAAGGAATGCCCTCGCGTCGAATTCTTTGTGCAATCGATTGAAGGAAATCCCGACCCTTTTCTGGTAGCCGTCCTCGGAAGCCGCGATGACTACGCCTATATCGAAGTATGGGAAGAGCCAAAGTTCGAAGGCCGGTTGAGATAGGACCTAACGGTAATGCGAATGATCTTTGAGCGCCTCATCGTTTTCGCTGCAGTCATCGTCGTGATTTTGAACTTGCTAAATCTCGCCATTACGGTCATGGACGCGAAATGAGGCCTTTCTGCAGCAGATGCCGGAGGGCGCGCAAGGACAGGACAATTTGCAAGTGCTGTCAAAAAACTCTGTGCGTTCGATGTTTTCCGCTTCACTTCTGCGCGCTGGCTGCGCTTAGGGAACTTAAGGTCGGCTGTCCGGGCATTCGCTTTTATCAGAACCGCAAGTAAAGGAGCAACAAATGCAACGAGTTGAACTTCTAGGCAAGCAAGGCGAGAACGTCGATCACGTTGAAATACCTTTCGACGCGCCTGACATCATCGCGCACGGTTCGCGCCATTTCGTTCGCGATGAAGTTCTGTTCTATCCAGGTCTGAAATACATCGAGGCCAGCGTGTTGCGCATTGAACTTCGCAAGGAAGGCGCGCGCGGCACGGCGGCGGATCGCAAGGCCACAGCCGCTTAAAAGGTTTCGACTGGCGCACCCCTCAAACCCCAAGCGACACAGCCAGTCGAGAAAGCCGAGGCCGCGCCTCACAACCTGACATTGTTCCGGGCGCGGCTTACGGCGAAATTTTAGGAAAGGGAAAGAATTACAAAAAGTGCCTAAGCTTCCTTCAATCCAATTTTACCCTGGTGACTGGTTGCGCGATCCTGTCTCTGGTTTGTCTCTTTCCGCGCAAGGCCTTTGGCTTCGAATGCTCTTGATTTCGCACGACTCGCCACGCTACGGCTACCTCTGCTATCCGAACGGTACTCCTCTTCCTCCAGAAATCATCGCTAGTAAATGTGGATGCAGTCTGGAGCAATACGAGACTCTTCTTGCGGAGCTAGACAGCGTAAACGTCCCGAGTCGTACCCCGTCAGGAACTATCTACAGCCGAAGGATGATGCGCGACGAGAGACGTAGGGCACAGTACCGTAAATCTAAAGCTAAGAATGAGATAGAGGTGATTCCACATCGATTCCACACGAATTCCACGCCTTCTTCATATTCAACTTCAAATATTAAAACATCCCCCCTACCCCCCGCTGCCGCGGGGGACTCGATTTTTCGATTTGATCGCTACGGCGAAGTCATCGTCGTTGAGATGGGAAGAAAGAAGCGACTCTTGTCTAAATCTGACTGGGATTCTCTGTCAGGAGCGAGAGCTGATGGCGTAGTAAAGAAACTTCAACAGCGCGGATTCAAGGCTTGGGTAGAGCAGCCGACGCTTATAGGAGCCAATTGAGATGACTCTTTATCAGGAAAAACTAAAAGATCCGCGATGGCAAAAGAGGCGTCTGGAAATTTTACAAAGAGATTCATGGACGTGTGTAGGGTGCGCAGGGACGGAAAAGACTCTCCATGTTCACCATTTCTGGTATGAAGACAATCTCGACCCGTGGGAATATCCAGACAGATGCTTAGTTACACTATGTGAATCCTGTCACGAGCTTGTGCCATCAGGTTTCAACCTAACGCGCGTTCAAGCTCAACTATCTCACTGCGATAAAGTCGCAATTGATCGCAGTATCGTCCGGTCGATTTTACAACTTGCTCCAAAAGGCGACCCCTTCCGTTCCATTGCTAAAGAAATCGTTTCCAGTGTCCCGTTCTATCGAATTTTTCTGGAACACATAGAGAGTGGAGCGGCACCGCAATGAACACACAACCATCACTCTTCGAAACTCAACCGCCGCCAGCACGATCGCGGCACTCCGACCCGTCAACTAGTAAAGCCGCGGCGAGAAGCGTCGACGCAAATCACCTAGAAGGGCTCGTCGTCGACGCTCTTCGAAGGCATCCGATCGGAATGACATCGCATGAAGTTGCTGCCTATCTCGATTTGTCGCTCGTAACCGTGAGTCCACGTTTCCGGCCATTGGTGAATAAAAACCTCATCATCGATTCCGGCGAGAAGCGCGCTGGCGTTGGATTTAGGAACTCGATTGTCTGGAAGGCGAAGTGATTTGCTCGTTCAAATCAAAAACAGGTCAGAGAGGATAATACGAGTGTTTCCGATCAGGACTTCATTCACGCCGAACGATGATCTAGCATTCGTCGGTTATCCGCCAATGTTCAAACCAGGCGATCGCAAAACTCCCGTTCATGTGAGCGTTGTTTTCAAATGGTGTCGCGACATGGCAGAGAAGATAGCGGCTTCATGGCGCGATCACTATGATGACGTTCTCATCGGCGGTCCTGCTTACGGCGATTATGGCTCTGAATTTACGCCAGGAATGTATCTGAAACAGGGCTGCACGATCACTAGCCGCGGATGCGTGAAGCATTGCGGTTGGTGTCCTGAAAAAGATCGCGATCTCATTGAACTAGACATCAAGCCGGGCTGGATTATTCAAGACTCCAATCTTCTCGCATGTTCGGAGCATCACATTCGCGCCGTCTTCGATATGCTGAGAAAACAAAATCGGCCTGCTAAATTTTGTGGGGGGCTCGACAAACATTTTCTGAAACCGTGGCACCGTGAATTATTTGATTCGATCAAGATCGACGAACTATGGTTCGCTTGCGATGTAACGCGCGATCTTCCCTGGCTGGAACGTGCCGCCGAAATACTTGACGGCATTCCGATCGACAAACTTCGCTGCTATACGATGATTGGCTATGATGATGAGCCGGAATCGTTGGAAGAATCCGCGCGTCGCATCGAACGTGTATTCGAGCTAGGATTCCTACCGTTTTGCCAGCTCTATAAACCTGACAATTCTGTGAAAGTGTATCCGGCTGAATGGAAAGAGCTACAGCGAAAGTGGGCGAGACCGGCGGCTTATAGAGCGGCCAAGGTAACGCCTTGTGAGCAATCAGGGCTATTCGCATGATTCACTTCGTTTGCTTTGGTCGGCCTCAACCTCAAGGCTCGAAGACGCCCTGGCTGCCGCGCTACAAAGGCGGCGCGTTCGTGATCGGCAAGAGCGGCCAGCCAGTTATCGCCACGATGGACAGCAACAAAAAGCTGAAACCCTGGCGCCAGGAGCTAACACGCGCAGCACTTGAAGCCAATCGCGGCAACGTAATCGCCGAGAGAGAAATTCCAGTTTGCGTGCGGATAGAATTTTACTTGGCGAAGCCCGCCAGCACCCCAAAAAGAATCACCCGCCCGACCAAGAAACCAGACATCGACAAATTGACCCGGGCTGTCTTCGACTCACTCACAGGAACGATCGTCACGGACGATTCGCAGATCGTGGAAGCCATGGTCGGAAAATGGTTCGGCCTTCCCGAGCGCGTTGAAATCTTCGTCGAACTCGCACAGCCTGCGCAGCCTTTGCTTGTCAGTAATTTCCAGTTTCAGGAAATGGGGCCTCGGCCATGAGCGGCGCAGACGGGACGGAAGGGCACAAATGAGAAAGCTGATGATCTGCACTTTATTCTGGCTATTCGCTCCACAGAGCCAGATGGTTGCGCCGAAGGTAGAGCACAAAAAGCGCACCGAGACTCAGGTGTACGACGAAGTGACGCGCTCATGTCCTGATGGCTATGAAGGTCATTTTGTGGATATACAGGCGGGATTCGGCGGGAGCAGCGGCTACAACGGCAGCAATAATAATCTGGTGTTTTATCAAACCATTTTTGGTCCCGAAGCTGGATATACGGTCTGCTTCAAGAAAGAGTTCATGGATGAGATACGCAAGAATCCTGAATTGCTTGTGCAGCGTCCAGCGCCGCCTAGGCCAATTTGAAAGAAGGGCGATGGCCTGCGGAACCGGTTGCGCCAGTCTGCCTTCTCCGTTATCTGCGCCGAAGAAAACTTTCTGACCGGTCCCGCGATTTGATAGTACGCGAAAGATGGGGGCTTTAAATGGTAAATAAAAGACATGCAATAGCGATTGCATTTCCTTGTGCTCGAGCCGAGGAAACGATTCATCCCCGATTCTGGGACAGAATGTGGTCGAAAGGTCATTCACTTTCAACGATCTTGACCGTCAACAAATGACTGACTTTTAATTCAGGGCGGCCAGTTTGGCACGCCTCGGTCGGGTTGCTTGATATAGCAAAAGGCAAGACGCTTCCAATTGGAAAACTGTCTGAGGTCAACAAACGCATTCTTATAGCGGCTTCAAAATCGATGCTTTCCGGCGTCGGACAAATTCCGAGCGTGGTTGAGTCTTTTCAGTTCGCTATCCATTATCGACGAAGCCTAACGGAAGAGGAGATTTGTTATTTGCCCGGGGAATGGTGCGCGCTTCCAGCAATTGACGAAGGTGGCTTGGGAGAACTCATCGAGCGCGATACGTGAAGCAGTCCCTAAAAATCAGCCAGCCAAAACATAGCGGGCTCCTGTCCTTTCGGTCAGGTTCGTAACTACGTCAACAGATTGGACTTATTTCTTGCGTAAATAGAAAGAATGCCGTACAAATTCACACAGAGCAGTTTCCCCCTGCTGGCTATAGCAGGCCGCCAGAAGTCGAGGCGGCGTAGCATTCCGCAAACAGGTCTCCAAAACATTTCAAACCGTAGATCGATAGGCATTATCGGCCGATGCGATTCCGAGATGTCCACGCCTCATCTCCATTTCAGCCCTGCGCAAACTGATGAATACATTCGAGCCGGGCGCCTGATTTGGGTCGTCGATGGCGAATTGGCTCGCAAAACCTACCTGTTCGACGAAGTCAAAAAACCTCAAGTCAAATTCAGAAAGACAGGCGAATGGATTCCAATTCCTTCGCCGCCGCTGCCATCTGATGGCATTTTCAAAGACGGTTATTTCGGGCCTAAAAACAACGTCCTGCAGTTCGTCTGAACAGGAAAGGATTCAAATGCACATGCTTCATGTAATTCTGATTTCGCTTTTTGTGGGGGCTCTGATCGGCGTCGCTGGATTCTATTTCGGCCACGGCTACGCGACTAAATATTGGGGAGAATTCGTCTCCGGGCTTCAAAAAGACAAAAGCAAGCTCGAAGATGAGCTCGCCAGGCTGAGACAAAGACTGTGAAATGCCGCGGTCTGCGAAAAACGCTTGCCAGGCTCCTGGCTGCACGAAGTCAGGGCCAGGAATGTATTGCGTCGAACATGCGCGGCTTCAGCTCGCCAATCGCCTCGAACGTGACAAAGAACGTGGATCAGCGCACTCACGCGGCTACGACGCTCAACATCGCAAATGGCGTTTACTCATTCTCAGGCGCGATCCGCTTTGTAAGATTGCGCGACTCTGCGGCGGCTTTGCCCAATCGACTGACGCCGATCACATCGTTCCAATCGAAAAAGGTGGGGCCAGATTCGATCTCGCGAACGGACAAGGCGCTTGCCATGCTTGCCACGCGCACAAAACTGCGACAGAAGACTCCTATTTTTCTCGTCACAAAAGGTAGGGGTACTCAAATCTCTACAAATCGAACCCTATGAAACCCCCCTCTTACCTCCAAGCACACCGCCGCGAAATAGAAAAAATCGCGAAATTGCCGCAAGTCCAATGGAATCAACAATCGTGACGGTGTCATACGATTTGATTATGAAATTCTGCAAAGCGATCGCAGTTGCAGAGGGTTACGGCAAGCCGGGCCCGACTTCGCACTCAAACAATCCTGGCAACATCACCGACGACGGCGATGTCGGATGCGGGTGCGTTGAAACGCACGGCCGAAACGGCGCGAAGATCACGATTTACCCGACGCCAGATGCGGGCTGGGCCGCCCTAGAAAGAAAAGTCGGCCGGATGCTTTGCGGCGGCTCGCGCGTTTATAAACTCAACATGACGATCGCGGAACTTGCACTCAAATGGAGCGGTGATCCGAACTGGGGAATCAACGTCGCGCAGTGTTTGCAGGTTTCGCCGAGCACGACGCTCGCGGACCTCGTTTCGGATGATCCGAAATCCCAAGATTCGAAATGGCCAAATGGCTAAATCAATTGTGATTCGCGCGTGGGCGTCGGTCGGAAACCACGGCAAACCATTTGTGACGACATATTCAGCGCATGAAGCCTGCGTCGGTCGATTCGAGATTTACGCAACTAAGGGCGACGCCAGGCGCCAAGCCGCGCGAGAGGACCTAGTCAAACGCTGCACCATCAGAGTGGAAAGATAATCGGAGGTAATCATGAAAGTACGTCTGCTTGAAAACGTGACTCACCACGGATTGAACGGATGCGTCGGCCAGGTTCTCGATTTGCCGAAGGACGTCGCCGAAGACCTCGAGCGCCACGGTCACGCGACATTTGACCTCGCAGCAGAAGAGGTTCCGGCGGTCACTGAGCTGGAAGCGAAAGCGATCGAAGAGGAAGACGAGCCCGTCACCAAGAAAGCGAAAAAAGCTCACAAGTAAATGGCTCGCGGTCGCCGTCCACTCCCAAGCACCATAAAGAATTTGCGCGGTAATCCTGGCAAACGTCAGATCAACACGAATGAGCCGGTTTCACAACCAGGCGATCCAACGATGCCGACAGGATTGTCGGATGCCGCGCAAAAGAAATGGCACGAACTCTTGGACGTCCTGCGCCCAATGCGCGTGCTAACGATTGCCGACGGGCTGAACCTCGCGGCGATCTGCTACACCTTCGACGTATGGATGAGCGCGAACGAAGACGTGAAGACGCTGGGAGTGATGGCCAAAGTCCCAGTGATGGGCCGCAAGGGAACGCTCGAAGAAAAAGAAGTCATCGGCTGGATAGTGAAGAAGAATCCAGCGGTCGCAGTCGCCAACGAGGCGCTGAAGACAATGAAGTCCTACATGGTCGAGGTCGGCCTGACTCCCGCATCGCGGTCGAAGCTGCACATCGAGAAAGAGAAGCCGGTCGATCCGGCTGACGCTTACTTCGAAAAAAAGCAGCCAAGGCATGTCAACTAAATGGAATGCCACGCGAAGATCAGACGCTTCACCGTCTCGACTGATGCATACACGGCGATCACCGCACCGTATGCCTGTTCCTATTTCGGAGTTCTCGGACCGGCGGACGGGAGCACGTTATTGCGAAGCTCAGACCCAGAAAATGACTGCGCATGGTACAGCATGGGGCCTGGATACGGATGTGCGCTCGTCGTTCCTTATCAGGGCGCAAGCATGAC
>Ga0247661_1000015_pt1 | contig 40361 bp, 64 predicted proteins | sample CNK02_metaG_FD_182799 | JGI IMG/M metagenome (GOLD analysis project Ga0247661, IMG submission 182799) | Soil microbial communities from Purdue University Martell Research Forest, Indiana, United States - CNK02 | ecosystem: Environmental > Terrestrial > Soil > Temperate forest > Bulk soil...
TGAGCCGCCGACTGGCGCTGGCCATCCTGATCCTGGTGGACGTGGCCTTCCTCGTTGGCTGCCTCATGCTCTGCTGCCTCGGCACCGGATGCAAGAAAGCATTGTCTCACGCGAGCCGCTCTGCTACTGTGCAGCAAGACACGGGAGGAACGGGAAAGCCATGAACATTGTCGCGCGGTCCACAGGTGAGAGCGGGGACCACCGCTTGTCCGCCGTGGCGCAAGTCGGGATGTATCTGGTACTCCCGTGCCAGACCCTGAGCCGCGCGTTTACACTGACACGGGGGGTGGCGATGAACGAGTGCCGGATGTGCGGGTGCCTGATCCGTCCCGAGGACGAGGCGCCGAAGGAGTCCGCAGCCTACCGCTGGGCGGGGCCGGTGCATCTCGCCTGTGCTCTCTTGGCGGAGATGGAGTTCCAGCGTTGGCTGGACGACAAGGTGCAGAGCAACTGATGCGCGATATTTCTGCGAAGATAGCCGAGAAGTTCCGGCTTGTCGGGGAGCATCGCGTAGCGGACGTGACGCACGCCCAGTGTCAAGCCATTGCCGCGCTCGTCGAGGCTGCCGCCGGAAACCACGAATGGCACTCTGACGGGAAGATCGAGACGATGCCGGGCAATCCATTCGCCACGATTGGCCCGGCCTCTTGGCACACGGAATCCGAGTGCTCCGTGTGTCTGTCGCTGACCGCACTCGCGGAGTCGCTTGGAATCAATCCCGAACCGAAAAACGGAGGGCCTCATGTCTAACGGCTGGGTCTGCCCCATCCACGGTGTCGTGAAGTTCGTGCCGCCGGGCGTGAGCAAGAAGACCGGCAAGCCCTATACGGGCTTCTTCGCCTGCGCGGAGCCGGGCTGCGAGCAGAGGCCGCCCAAGGGCGCCGCCCCCCAGACTGCTCCGGCTCCGCAGCAACGTGTCGCGGCCCCGCCCCCGAGGGCCGCGGCACCCAACTGGGACAAGATCGCGGAAGGCAAGTGCCGGAGTCTCGCTCTGTGTGCCTGGATTTCCTCGGGGAGGGAACTTGCGGATTTCTGGGTACACGAGCGGGACTTGATCGTGTACATGATGCAGGGCAAGCCGCCGGGCTTCGATGAGCGCGCCCTCGATGAGCAGTGGGACGCCATGGACCCGGGGCCGGGCGACAACGACAACATCTTCGGGACGTAAGCCGCCACGCCGGATAGCCTGCGGGCGGAGGAGCGAAAGCGGAGAGTAGTAACCGCAGGAGACGGACGTGGCGGCGTAAAGCAAGGCCGGGGAGCGAGGCCAATCTTGGGGGACCTTCGCTCGGGCCAAGGACCGCATGGAGGCGGGCTCCCCGGAATAGATAGTGGCGCGGGCCGTTTCGACACGGTGCTAGCTCAGGTGAAGCGCCACTTCACTTTCACCGAGACACGGGAGGACAACGGGAATGAAGCTCGATTTGAAGCGCGAGCATCAGATTTACAGAACGAAGAACGGCCAGCGCGTGCCGGGCGTGACCACCATCCTGGGCGTGCTCTCCAAGCCCCAGCTCCTGCGCTGGTACGCCTCGGTTGAGCGCGACAACCGGCTGGAGCCGCTGCCGCCCAACAACGACAAGGGCGAGCCGGTGTACTTCGCTGAAGTGCGGCGCGACAAGGCTGCCTCGCTCGGCACCATCACCCACGCCCGTATCGAGGCGTGGATGCTCGGCGACGAACTGGACCCGGATGGCCTGCCCGCAGACCTCTACGCTCAGTCCATCCACGGGTTCGACCGCTTCCGCCAGTGGTTCGAGGAGCAGGGCTACACCCGTGAAGGCAGCCAGTCCGAAGTGCAACTCGTCAGCGAGGAGATGCAGGCGGGGGGGACGGGCGATCACTGGCTGGCCAACAAGGGCTGGGACTACCTCGACATCAAGACCAGCAAGGCCACCCGCTATTGGCCTTACGGAGACACGAAGGGGCAATGCGCGACGTACCCCAGGTTCTATCAGGAGGTGCATGGGCGTCGGACGGACCGAGTTTGGATCGTGAGAGTCGGCACCACCCCCGACGACATCATCCAGCCCTACCTGATGACGGATGACGAAAGACTCTGGGGTACCAAGCTGTTCGAGGCAGCGCGCTCCGCCTACATGGCGCTGCGGGAGTTGGAGTGAGCGGGCGGCAGCCGGCCGGTGGGGTCAGTGGGGACCGACCGGCGGCCCGCTCTATCGGAGGCCGCGAAGTGACTATCCTCTCGCTCATCGTCCCCGGCATCCCCGCGAGCCTGAACGCCTCCTATGCCAGCCACTGGTCGAAGCGGGCGAAGTTGAAGAACGACTGGCTGGATAAGATGCAGGTGCTGCTCTTGGACTGCGGGTGCCGCCGGTCCAAGCCCCGCTTCACGGGCATGGTGGCGCTGAACCTCCACTACCGGGTGGCGACGAGAACGCGCAAGCAGCGCCCGGACTTGGACAACCTAGCGCCGAAGGCACTGATTGATGGGATGATCGGCTACGTGTTCCCGGATGACTCCGCCATCCGCTTGCTGATTCAATCCATCGAGTACGACGCGGACCGCGACGAGACCATCGTCTCGGTGAAGCCGCTGGGGGACTGATGCTGTCAAGGAAGACTCCGCTCCGCCGCCACTCGCGCCCCAACAAGCGGGCCAAGGGCTGGGAGCGGAAGATGCTGGCCATGAGGGCGTGGCGTACTGCGGTGTTTCGCCGTGACCGGCATCGGTGCGTGCTCTGCGGGGGTAAAGGTGAGCTGCAAGGCCACCACGTCTGCGGTCGCGCACCTTCTGTCGTCCACTTGGTCGAGAACGGGTTGGCGCTCTGCGCCGAGTGCCACCGACAGGTGCATGTCTCGATCCGCCTGCACCGGAGCTGGTGGCGCATGAGGTACCCGGAGCGGTGGCAAGTCGTGAGAGAGGCGCTGGCCAAGAGAGGGAGGGCGGCGTGAAACGCAAGGTCCAGCGATGCGGGTGCTGCGGCGAAACCGGGCACAACATCCGGTCGTGTGCCATCGCCAAGCTGCCATGGGAACAGCAGTGGGCAATCCTGTTCCAGCTCGCGGCCAACGAGGAAATCCGCATTGCAGACTGGATATGGGAAGGACCGCAGCGCGTAACTAGCCGCTAGCGGTCCCGCAATCCCTGCGCCGGGCGTCCCTGCCCGCTCCCCCTACAGCAATCTGCCCTGCGCGATGACGTTTCTCAGCAGGGTGTCCACGGCCACGACGAACGAATGCGTGGATACAGCGTAGGTGCCATACTCGGCGGTCCATCCGTACTGCCCGCCTCCCTCCCGCCAAACCAGCTTGATTTCCAGCGGTGCCGGGCTCTTGTTCGCTAGCTTCGCGGCCCATGCCCGCCACTCCTCCGGCCCCTCGGGGGCCATGTACGTGGTCTTGTACTCATTGACTGCCATTGTTCCCCCCCCCTGTTGGACGGCTGGTACTACGCTCTACGCTGTATCAAGTCGCGCTCCACCCAGCCGGTGCTCGCCTTGTCGTGCTTGGTGAACACCGCCAGCGGCGACGACGTGGCATGGTCCTCCATCCAGCAGTGGTCCAGCAGGGTCGAAGTGGCTCCGACGCCCTCCACGTAGGGCCGCGAGTTGTCCCCGGCCTCGAAGATGCAGTCGCGGCAACTGGTGCCGTCCGCTCCGTACAGGTACAGGGCCCTGCCCTTGAAGTTGGTGAACTGGCATTGAGTGAAGCGATGGGTGGTATTCCAGCGTCCGAGGTAGGCGAGGTCAGAGCCCGGCGTCAGGTTCGAGTCGAACCAGCAGCGGTGGTAGCTCACGATGACCGAGATGCGGTCGTAGGCAGCCTGCGAGAGCAGGTGCGGAAACCCGTTCGGCGCGTAGAGGGCTTCTCGCTCCGTCGCCGCCACGTAGACATCCTCCAGGTGGATGTTGTTCAGGACCTTTCCGTTCCGCGGGTCGCTGAGGACGATGCCACGCCCGACCCCCTGCTGCTGCGAGCCCTGGAAGTAGATGCCCTTGATGCTGACGTGGCTGCGGGCGATGGTGACTAGGTCGAGATTCGGGGTGTTGGTGTAGATGACGGTGGAGTTGATGCCGTCGCCTTGCAGTGTCACCTGCGCGTTGAGATTCGGGTTGTCGTTGCCGGGGAAGACGATCCCGGCACCGAGCAAGTAGATGCCAGCGGGGACATGGACCACGCCTCCTCCACCTCCGGTCGAGGGGTCGCAGGCAGCAGCGATGGCGGCTTGGATGTCCACTAGGGGCCGATCTCCTTGCCGAGCGCCTTCACCTTGCCCTTGATGATCGGCGCGGTATGCACATTGAACCCGCCGCCGCGGAGGGCGACAGTCCCGAAGGAGATGCCCTGCTGCCAGTCCGAGACCTGCCCCTCCATGTACTCGGGGTCGTATTTGCAGAGACACCCGGACTCCACCCAGGTCATGAGTCCCACCCGGCTCCGCTTGTATATCTGCGCCAGCCGGTGGGTGTGGCCCGAGACCCCCGAGATGCCGTTCCGCTCCAGCTCGCCCGTGCCGGTGTAACCCGAGCGCATCCTCACCATATGACCATGTTTAATAATCAGCGAGGCGTTGACGACCTCGGTCCCCGACTCCACCCACTCGATGCGCTGCTCCTCTAGCCGCAGGACGTGGGGCAGGTCCATGCCTTCCAGCTCCAGCGTCTTCGCCAGCTCCTGGTGCTTCCATAGATGCTTCTGGAAGCGATGCTCGTGGTTCCCCTTGCGGTAACTGATGCGGGCCTGCGGGGCGGATTCCCGCACCAGCTTCAGGAACTTCCGGCAGGCCCCGACATCGTCCGAGATGCGGCTGATGTCCGACGGCGGCTTGTCGAACCGCGAGAAGGCGGCGAAGTCCACGTGGTCCCCGAGCAGGAACACCCGCACCGGCTTGTAGAAACGGATGAAGGCCAGAGCAGCCTCTGCCGCCGGCCAGTCGATCAGGTCGCCGTGGGAGTCGGGGAGGCAGACGAAGCGATAGCCGTCGTCTGGGTGTTCGGTGTAGCCACCCTCCGGCCCGCCTTCCCCCACGATCTGCGGAACGAACTTGGCGGGATTCGCAGCCTGGGCTTCCTTGCCCGAATCCCGGAGGGCATACAGTGCTGCGCGTTGCTTCTTGTTGTTGCAGTTGCGGCAGACGTTCCGCCACCCGGGCACACCGCTCCACAGGGTCTGGCGGAAGTAATCCGTAGTCAGCGGGAGCTCACGCTGGCAGGACTTGCAGACCCGCGAGGTCTGCGGACTATGTGCCGGGTCGCCCACTCGATGCCTCCCTGGCCTTCCTGATAGCCGCTAGCCACTTCTCGTGTTTCTTCGGGTGGCGTAGTAGGTAGTCAACCATTAACGGCTCAAGCACACGTTCGAGGATCGGTTCCTCGAATACCCCAAATGCACTGAGTTCCCCAGGAATAGTGACGTGCAGGAGTTCGTGTAACAGGGTTCTGACGAGATAGTCATCGTCCGCGTCAGGCGGTAGCGTGATCCGGTGGCGCTTGCCCTGCTCCACCACGACCATGGCGTAGGTGTGCTTCTTGGGCTTCCGCCACACGATGTCGGAACATGAGAGCGAGAACCACAGCCGTTTCTCAAGCTGCGACTCGGTCAAGCGGCCTCCGCGACCTAGTCCTCCGACTGCGTCATCGCCAGCGTGAACACGATGGCTTGGGCGATCAACCACACGATGGCAGCGACACACCCGGCCATGAGCAGCCAGAACAGGATGTTGGCAATCACACCGAGTCCGTGGGGTCCGGGTTCACCGGAGCGTGCAGGGTGCGAATCGCGTCGCCGATCTCCAGCCCGGCCTTGGCGACGATACTGACGGCATCGCCGAGAGCGGCTTTAAGCAGCGGCTCATCCTGGGCGATGATCTTGGCTAGGGCTGCCCCAGAACCCGGAGCGAGAGCATCGGCTGCCTTCTCGATTCGTGCGAAGGTCGCATCGAGCCGCGCAAACACGGCATCCAGAGCAGCCTGAAGGGCGGGAATCTGGGGAACGGCCATCAGTTCCTCCCAACGTGGAGCGGTAGGGTCAACTGCACCACGGGCCGCAGGTCATGCGTGTCCAAGCCGTAGCTAGCGGATGCTCCCAGTACCAGAGTTCTTCCAAGCTGTCTACCCCATAGGATTCCCACCGCCCATTCGTTCGCAGGCGACGGTACGTTGTTGACAGCGTAGAAGTCGTAGTTGAGTGCCGCGGCGAAGTGCTCCTTCGCCACCGGAAACCTGTAGTGGATGCCGGGGGAGACCCGCACATCCCCATCCACCACATTCCACGACCCGCGTGCGACGAAGGCGAACTGGGTCAGCGGTCGCGCGAGGTACGCGATTGCCGTAGGGCCGCCGCGCGTCTCGCCTGTCTCCGGGACAACGGCTTCGTACCCGGCCCCGAGTCCGAGCGACCAACTAGAGGGCTCGTAGAGGGCCGGTGGTGCGGGTGCGGGTGGGGGGCTCGTCTGTGCCGTTGCCACGCTGCTACGAAAGACGAGGCCGTAGATGAGCAACATCACGGCCACTCCGATTCTCCAGAGCATCAGGAACCCCTCCGGCTGTTTGTGCGCCGTGTTGGCTTGAATCCGTGGTCAATCGCGTTCAGCAGCCTCTGCTGCTTCTTCGCTTTCTCCAGCGTCGTGTGCTTGGCGTGGACCATGTTCGGGGTGGACACCTGATACCCGCCCTTCACCTTGCTGATTTTCCCTGGCATGAAGCCTCCTAAGTCGTTTTCGGAGCGAGCCCCATATGCCCACAGACACTGCCGACACCCGGCAGCGAGAATGCGAACGAGATGGCCTGCCGCCAGTAGGCGATGTCCCCGACGGGGGGCGTGGCGAGGATGTAGCAGCCGAGCCCGATGCCGAGCACGGCGACATCCATGGTCCACGCCGGGATCTTGGGGTGGGCGCGGCAGTACTGCGCCGCGTAGCCGATGATGAGCGCCGCCAGGTCCGCTGGATTCACTTCGCCGTCCTTTGGCTCAGGTAGTGCCATATGATCGCTATGGCAGCAGGAATCGTTCCCGCGATGGCGCCCCACAAACTGCTCTTGATCTTCAACCCTGCCACGTCGAGGCGAACGTCGTCAACCTTGCCATCGAGTTGCTTGACATCTTCCCGAAGCTGTCTCAGCGACTCCAGTACCTGTCGCCGGTGCTCGAACCAGCCGTTCCCCTCCGGGTTGTTCTCCATCGCGGCCCCCTGTACATTACCCCTCATGGATGAAAACTGTCTGAAACGGTGGCGTAGTAAAACAGCGTTATCCGCGAATGGATGCTGGACCTGGACGGGATTGATAAACCCCAACAACCGCTACGGGGCTCTGAAAGTCGGTGGTAAGCGGGGCCGGATGCTCAAAGCCCACAGGCTTTCCTATGAGCATTTCGTCGGGCCGATCCCGGCGGGGATGGAACTCGACCACCTGTGCAGAAACACGGCGTGCGTCAGACCCGACCACCTGGAGCCGGTCACGCACCGCGTCAACATCATGCGCGGAGTCGGCAGAGCGCCCAAGAACGCCGCCAAGACCCATTGCATCCATGGTCATCCGCTGGTTCCGGGCAATCTTCTTGTGCACCGACTGAAGCGACACGGACATCGTGTATGCCTTACATGCCACAGGCTCAGAGCCCGTAAGTCCTAGGGGCTTCACCACTTGGTCCGGGCGAATATGTGAGCGCCGATTTGGATCAGGAATTCGGTGACACCGGAGTCGATGCAGCGCTTGGAGAACCAGGGGGCCTTCTTGGTCTTGGCCGCTGCCGTAGCCCACAGGCCCGCCACGACGTAATGGCTAGCCCCTCCCGTCGGGTCCACCTCGCGGGGCGTTCCTAGGGCAGATTCGGCGGCCTGAAGGCATTCCTCCCACAGCCCCGGCGGCTGGATGTTGCCCGCCTGCTTGGCCACGGTGTCCTGAATCAGCGTCAGGTTGGGGTCGCCGGGATTGAATGAGCTGAACTGCCAGGGGGCGAGCACCACCTGCGCCACGGTCATGTCCTTCGCGTCCATCCGGTTCCTCACCACCTGCGCCACGGCGACCTTCCCTTGGAAGGGCTGGTTCCGGGCCTCGCCCAAGACGGTCAGGGCCAGCAGTACGGTCGGGTCTTGGTCGCGGAGAGGCAGGCTCGGGTCGGGGCGGATCATGCGGCCCTCAGCAGGAACCGGGCGTCCTGCGCCGGCACGGACACCGAACCAGAAACGGCGCCGCCGTTGTTCACCGTGGGGTCGAACACGCCTTGAATGCGCCGCCAGTTGCCGGTGAGCGGGTGGCTGATACTGCCGCCGGTGCCGTTCACGACAACGATGCCGTTGGTGAACTCGCGGGTCCAACAGCCACTGGAAGCCTTGGAGCCGAATGCGAGAGGACGCCCGAGCCAGCCGCGGTTGGCCGCAATCGTGCCCACCCCATCGCTCGTGCCGTTCACATCCACGGTGTACTCGTCCGCCCACGTGTTCATGTCGTGGTTGACGAGGGGCCCGAGCGCGGTGCTCGCGCCCTGGGTCTTGCCGAGGTTGCCGGTGTAGCCCATGCCGCCCGCGATGCATGCGGAGCCAAGGGTGAAGCGCGCCTCCTTGGCGAAGGTGGTGCTGGTCTGGGTCAGGCTGTCGTACTTGGCGAGGAACACCTTGCCATCGCCGGTCGGGTCACTCCCCTGCCATAGCAGGGCGTGATTCATGCAGTCGTCGAACGTGAAGTACGCGCCGGTGATGGGCGGCCAGTTCTCCATCAGCTCGCCGTCGTTCATCAGCACGCTGGCATCGGTCGATAGCTGGCCGGCGTTGACGACAACCGGGATGGTCGCGTTGGTGTGCATGGCGGTGGCGACGGCATTTATCGCGGTGGTAAAGGCGGCGTCCATGGCCGCCGAACTGGCGTAGCCAGCGAGAGCGTAGTCCACGGTGTGCCCGGAACCGCCAACGAAGCGGGCCGCCGAGATGATGCCGATGTAGTAGTCGAACCAGTAGCCGTCTGCGAAAGAGCCGTACTTCTTCCACAGATTGGCGTAGGTGGTGGGGCCGACATTGGGCAGGTGAAAAGCACCACCAAAGAGACTGTCGCTCGGGTAGGCAAACCCATCGACGTTGTCGTAGAGACGCTGGTCGGGCACCGTCATCAAAAGCCATGCCTCACGCACGAACGAAGTCGGGTTCGGGCCGAGGTTCTGGCTCAGGGTGGAGAAGGTGTTGTAGGCGTAGATCTTGATGTCGGGGTTCAGCGCCTTGAGTTGCGCGAAGATGGTGTTGTAAACCGGCAGGTCCGAGTCGCAGAACGGCGAGATGTTGATGGTGGTCAGATGCCACCGCGAGATTCCCGCCACCAGCGTGGTGTCGAATACGTTGTGCGTTGGGGTGATGGCGTCGCCCGTGCCCGACGTGTAGGTGTAGCGCCACATGTGCGGGAAGCCGTTGACGATGGGCACGCCCCCCGTCGTCCCCCCGCTCCCCGGCTGCGGGGCTGGCTGGCCTTTCCGCTTCCCACCTTTGGCCAAGATGCGCTCCTCGACTCCCCCGGCGACGTAGGCCCGGGCCTGCTTGGCGCTATCGGCTAGCGCAATCCACCACTCGTCTGCGGATTCGACTTCCACTTTGTTGTTGGCTATCAGCCGACGCAGATGCGGCCCCTCTCCCTTGTGTGTCTTCAGGGCGGGGCCGGTCTGGGTGACGAGAAAGATGCGGCTCATGGGCCGTTCACGGGGTCAGTTCTTCGGTGTAGCGGATGATGACCACCTTGCGGTTGGCGATGAGGTTGGCGATCTTCGCCTGATTCACCAGGCTCTTGATAGCCCACCATCCCGGATGCGTCGGGCGCGTCGCAGCATCGGCTCGCGTGCCACTGCCAAGATCGCCGGCGTGGATGGTGAACACGGAGGCGCGAGAGAAACTGCTGGTGTTGTCGGTTACGCCGTTGTCCTTGTAGTTCAGGCTGCCGGGTCCCGTATCGCTGGAATGCCCGTTACCGACGCTCACCGATATCATCCTCAGGCCCACGAGTCCCGACCACAGGGATTCGGTGTTCTTGCACCAAGAGTTTACGGGGCTATTGGCAAAGGCGTCGGTAGTATGCCCGGAGTCGAAAGCCGCGCTGCCCGAGTCCGGGGCCATAGGCGTGCCTAGGATGCGGATGGGTTCGCCACCGATGCTCGACTTCATCCGCGTCTGCTGGTTCATGTATCCCTGCGATAGTGCTCGCAGCGGCATGGACTTGGCGTTCTGCGTCTCGAACACCACGTTCGTCAGGCCGCCCTTCCAGATGGCATACCAGAGCGAGTCCTGCCCCACGGCGCCGATATTGCGCGGAGCCCAGTCGAAACTGGCCGCGAGTCCGGCTCTGTCGAGTTTGCCGGTGAAGATGGAATCGGTCCTCGCCAGAGAGATGCGGATCATATTGGCCAGAGACGAGTCGGTATTGTCCATCGAACCAACCGCGACCCGGCTCCTGAAGCGGCCCCAGATGTCGATGGATGACCCGTAGTTGGCCCCGCCCCCTCCGGTGCCCGAGCTAACGTGCGCGCTGTCGTTCACCCCGCTCCAAGATTCGGGCGCGAAGTGCGCCGTGGGTGCCCGCTGCCACCAGAACTTCTCGCTCGCGTAAGTTCCCACGGAGTCGAGGTTCACGCCCACCGTGAACGGGACGCCCAGCGTGGCGATGGAGTCGATGGACGCCTTGAGAGCCACGGAATCTTCGGGCGCAATGCCACCGCGGACCGACTGGGTATTGCGCCGGAAGCCACCGCGGATGTTGATGGAGAACTGAAGCGGCTTCTTGATGATGGTGCCGCCGCACGTCGAGTCCAGCGCGGCGAGCCCCATGAAGATGGTGCCGACATCGATCTGGTCGTCAGCGTTGTGCGACCCGCTGGCGATGATGAGCGGCTTGTAGACGTTCGGGACCGGACATCCCGTACACGGGTAGGCGTTGTACTGGATGACCACGACGCCGCTGTCGTCCTGCACTGGATTCAGCAGCGAGTCGCAGTCGATGCATGGCAGGGGTACGGTCGGGCGGTTGGTCTGCGCGTGCCCGGTATTACTCGCCCCGGAAACAATCATCCGGTACACGTCGCCGATGTGGACCGTGCTCGTGAGCTTCAGGCCATCGGTGAAGCCCGACCGATAGCGGAGGTCCGAGTTCTCGCGATACCGCTGCGACCAGCCGATGTAGTTGGTGTTGGCGTTGTAGCCAGCAGACGACCCGGTGACGACGAGCGAGCACACGCAGGCATTGGCCCACGCGCTGTACGAGTTGACGATGAACAACTGCGGGACCAGCGGGCGCTTGATGGAGGAGAAAAGGCTGTCGGGTCGGTAGCCATTGCCGTGCTGGTTCACGGCATGATTCCAGACGTGAATGACCGCCTCGTATGACCTCTGGAACGAATCCGCGCCGCAGCAGTTGTAGGTGACGACACCGCGGCGGCAGAAGTCCGTTATCATCCCGAGACGACCGCCAGCGGGCGCCTTGCTGCCGTAGATGTCGTAGTCCACGCCGGTGGCGTTGAGCATGGCGAGAACCGCAGCGCGCAGTGCCTGGGTGTGGCGCAGTTCGCCGCTGCCGTCGTTGTTATCGACGTTCTGGTCATTCGGGATCATCACCAACACCCTGCCCGCCGCTGGCATCACCAGCAGGCAGAGAGCGGTCAGGGCTGCGAGGATGCGCCTCACAGTGACGACCCCACGACATCGGCGCGGATGCGGAACCGGCTCTTGACGCCGTTGATGACGCGGATGCGGACCGACATATAGGGCGCCTGAAACGGCACGCCCTGATTGTCCTGAAGCGGGATCCAGAACCCATGCGGAGAGCCGCCATACTTGCCGGCTCCACTTGCAACGCTATCTCGGGCGGAGATGTTGAACTTGACCATGAACTCGCCCGGCCACATGCCCAGACTGCCGATGATCGTGTTGGCTTCCGTGGCCTGCGCCACGGAGCCGATGCCGACAATCAAGTCACCGATGGAATCCGCCTGCATCGTGTTGGCGGGCTGGAGCGTGCCCGGGGGGTAGAAGGTGTAGGTGCCGGTGCCGTCGAATGCCGCCCCCGTTGCGCTGAGCGTAAGCCCCGAATCACTGGTGCTGTGGGAGACGACGTAAGTTCCCGGCTGGATGCACTGGCCTACAACCTGATAGCCATTGGGGACAACGGTGAACGTGCCCCGCGATGCCGCGGCAGCCGCCATATGCAGCGCGGCAGTGGAAGCACTGTAGAGAACGCTGCCTATCGAAATCGGCGTCGCCGGTCTTGGAATCGGCCACCGCACCCATGGGTAAGCCGAGCCCGAGTCAGACGCGGTGTTGTAGTGCCCGCGGATCTGGACCGCCAACCTCACGTTCGTGGACAGGGAGTCGAACTGGCCATAGAGCACGAGCCACAACTTCTTCATGTCGTGGGTGTCCATCGCCTGCGACGAGTCGTAGCCCGCCGTGGTGCTGTTCAGCTGGTTGTTGATGACGTTGGGGTAGAGCCGCCAGTTGTCGCGGTCCTTGTCCCACGTCACGTACAGGTTGCCGCTCCCGTCCATCGACATGAGCCGGGCGGTGGAGTCGGTACGCAGGATGCCAGCGATGGGCTGGCCCTGAAGGATGCCGCGGAAGGGGTTCTTCTCCCCCACCGCCATCTGCGCCCGGGCGTTGTTGTGCAGGCCCAGTACCGCCACACCAGTCAGCAATAGGAGCCCGAGGCCCCACCTCTTCCATGGCTTCATCGGTGCTCCTCCTTGAGCGTTGCCCCCGGTAATCCTACCGGCTGGCGGGACTTGGGTCTACCTCGCTAGTCCATCTCCCCGGACCACGGGGCGCAGTAGATGTTGGCGATGCCGATGCTGAAGTGTCCAGCGGTTGTGTCGGCTCCGTTGGACATCTGCACCTGCGGGGCGAACATCTTGGCGAGAACAGCCGCGGCATTGACGAACGTGTTCTCCTGATAACCGAGCTTCCTCACCCTATTCAGGGGCTTCCCGTCGGCGCCGTTGGTGGTCTCGAACAGGCTCAGCTTCCAGTTGACGCTCATCCCGGTCATCCCTGCCGCAGCCGGGCTGATGGCATTTGGGTAGTGCCACATCTCCCAGAGCAGGGTGTTCCCTGCTGCCAGAGTCCCTACCGCGTGGGTGGCGTCAGCGATGACCTGGGTCCCCTCTGCCCCGACGTTGTCACGCGTGACGAAGTTCAGGATGTTCGCCCCGTCGGTGTTCGTATGCCACAGGCCCATACTGTTGTTCTGGAGCGTGGCCGTGGTGCAGTTGGCGTTGGCCCCGGCAGTCATCCCGATGAACAGCCGTCCGGCGTCGTTGTTCCACGCCTCGATCCGAAACACGGTGGACATATAGAACCCGCCGCAGAAGCGCTTGTCCCCGAGCCAGAACTGGTAGTCCCCGGCGTTCTTCTTCCTCACCCCCAACTCCTGGTCGTTCGTACCGCCGCCGCCCGAGTTGGAGTAGATGGTGCGCTTGAACTGGGTGTCGAACGCGGTGCCGACGGTAGCGTGGGTGATGGTCGGCCCGGCCGCCCCGGGGTCCCAGGCGTCCCACGCTCCGGTGCCATCGACCGAGTTGGGCAGGAACATGCAGCCGTTGAAGTACTGAAGGCCGCGCTGCCACTCAGAGACCGGCCTCACGAGGACCAGCCGCGGTTCTGGCCGGCGTTACGAATCCAGCGCGCCGACACGAGGTCGCTGCCTGAAGCCGTGGTGCGGGTGGTCAGGGAGTTGCCGTTGGCAGTGCAGTGGGTGCAGTTCTCGTCGAAGATGCCCACGTCCATGCGCGCCAACTGCCCGTCGATGCGGTTATTGTCGAAACGGCAGTAGCTACAGCTCTGGATGTTGAATACCCGCCCGGTGTCGCCAGTGGAGCTGAAGCCGCAGTTCATGATGAGGATGTAGGTGGAGGAATCCCCGGTGATGAGCCAGCCACCGAACCCGCTCGACCCCGAGCCCGAGAAGGTGCCGCCCAAGTTGATGGCACTCTCGAAGTCCACGTTCTCGAACCGGGTGTAATAGGAGTTCCCGATGTAGGCGGCGCCGTGGGCGTTGTCCTCGATGTTTCCGCCGATGAAGACGTTCTGCTGCATCCCCGCCACGCCATCGGCCCCCGTTTCCGTCACCACCCCATAGGCGTCATTGCCGTTGATGGTGCAGTCGCGGAAGGTGTTGACGTTGGTGGTCCACACGCCCCCGGCATCGGAGGTGTTGACGTATACTCCATGGCCACCGTTAAAGGCGATGAGGCAATGGTCGAAGACATTCAGGATGCCGCCATCGAGCCACACGCCCGGGCCAGACGGTCCGTCCGCCGAGCTCGTGGTGCCGCCGACGCGGACGAGTTTGAACTCGTTGCGGTTGGGGCCGGCGCCCGATTTGAATATCTTGATGCCGTAACTCTTGCCCGTGCCCATCACCCAGAGGTTGTCCAACCGAATCTGATTGGTCTGGATGAGGATGCTGCCCGTCAGGACCGTGGCGTCTCGGCCGACACCCATGAGCGTGACGTTGCCGGCGCCGCTGAAGATCAGGTCCCCGGCATAAGTCCCGGCATCGAGCCAGATAACCCCGCCATTGGTGAGGCTGTTGATGACGCCCTGAAGTGTCCCAGCGTCCGCCGGACTCACGTAGATGTACGGCGGGTGGGTATCCCCTATCCGGTCTATCGTCTCTCGGATACCGCGCTCTCGTTCGGTGAGCGGGCGCCGCGGGTAGTTGAGAACGCCGGTGGTCATCGCGTGGTGTCGGCCTGCGGCACGAAGCGGTTCGCCGACGCGCGAAGGAGCATTTGCAGGTAGGGGTCGGTGGCCACCAGTCCCAGGCGAGACATTGACTCCGGGCTGTTCGCCAGCAACGCTCCCAGCGCCGCGCCCTCGCCACTCCGGCGGATTCTGTCCTGCCCCGACATGCCTCCAGCGATGCCACCGACCGTCGCGCCGACGCCGCTCCGGGCTCCGATTCTCAGGAGCGACGGACGAATCTCGGCGGCACCGATGGCATCCTTGGCCGCGATGGAGCGTGCCAGTTCCGCGCTCAGTTCCTTGTGGCCCCTCACGATCTGCTGCATCTGCTGGCGGAGCACGCCCGAGAGCCGCTTCGCCTGCTGGGCGACAATCTTGTCCGCGGGCGGGACGTACTTGTTCTTGTTGCCCGTGGCCTCCCATAGCGGCTTGGCTTCCTCGTCGAGAGAGGTGAGGAACGTCTGCGCCTCGGCGGGCGACTTCTGACCCATCCTCCAAGACTTGAGGAAGTCTCTGTATCGCTGTTTGAGGGCCGACATCTGCGCGGACAGGTCGCTCCGGCCCTGCGCCTCCTTGGCCATCGTCGCCATCTCGTTCTGGAGCGGCGCGCGCGGCACTGTGCCGGTCGCGGCAGCATTGGCAGCGTCTCTGGCCGCCGCCGCACGCCCGAAGTTGGCCTCAGCGGCTTGCTTGCCGCCGAGTCCGACGGGGAGCTTCTTCGCCGCCATCTCGGTGACGGCAAGGTCGGCAGCCCTGCCGGTCGCGGGGATGCTCGCCCGCAGCATTCCTCTGCCCACCAGGTCGATAACACCGGCTCCGAGTTCGCCCCCCAACTGCGCGCCCCCGCCAAGTAGCGCCTCTCCACCAACTCCCTGCATCGGCGGCTGTCTCCGGGAAAGGTTATCCATCACCCGCATCGCAGCGGGGATGCCGGTCGCTGCCGCCGTGCGGGCAAGCCATCCGCCCGGCACCATCTGCGGGACCATGCTCTTGAGGGCCTCTCCGGCAACGTCTCCGGTGGGAAGTTCGCTGTAACCAAGCGTCGGCTGGTCCCACCTCACGCTCGCGCCGCTCCGGTCCCTGACTTCGACCCCGTCTCCGGCGTCGATGGCAGCCTTGGCCCCGGCTGGGCTGACGTACTTCGTCACCCCGTCGGTGAACTTGACGAGAACCTGCCCGGCCCTCACTGGTACTTGCTCGACACGGAGCCACGCGGCTTACGCGCTTCCGTGCTGTCGGCGGGAAGACCAAGCTGGGTCTTCAGGCTATTGATGGAGGACACGAAACCCTCCTTGCGGAAACCGCGCTCCTGAGAGAGCAGGTCGAGTGCATCCACCAACTGCTTCTTGGTGAAGTTCCGCCCCGCCACCGCCTGGAGTTCGCCGCGGGCGGCGTCAGAGATGACCTGACCGTTCAGGGTGCCGGAGGTGATGATGCGCGCCGCCTCGTTCTGCACGGGCTGAAGCACGGCGTAGAAGTTGGTGGCTCCGGTGCCGCCCATCTTGGCGTTCCAGTAGCGGGCGAAGTCGTTGCCGAACTGGGTGCCGGTGTCGGGCACTTTGTCGATCTGCTGCTTCAGGAGGCCGGTGCTCTTGTCGAGCAGCACGTCCATGGCGTCGAACCCGGCCTTAGTCTTCTGCAACTGGCCGAGCGCGCCCTTCAAACCGGAGACGTTCGCGGCGTTGCCGACCATGCCCGCCGCGCCACCCGAGGCATCGCGCGCGCCGGAGGTGAAGGTGGCAAGGTCCTCGCCCTTGAGGTTTCGGAGCACACCATAGGGGACGGTACCGCCGCGGCCCGCGACGGTGCCCCAGAAGTAGGCGTTCTGTGCCCCGGCTCCTTCGGCTGCGGGATTGCCGGCCTTGGTTCCCTCCGCCATCGCCTTGTGTTCGGCATACAGGCGCTTGAGCTTCTCGTCTTGGGTCTCGACGGGAGCAGCTTCCTTGGCCTTGGCCGCATCGCGCATCATGTCCCAGCGGAATCTGGCCAAGCCAGTCGCGTGTTCCCGCGCTGCCGCTCTCCGGTCCTTCTCGTCCTGCGCCGCCCCCTCCATCGCCGTCTGGTTCGCCGCCGCCCGGCCCTGCGCCTGGTTGTAACGACCTTGCGCCAAGCCTCCGGCCAGCCCCGCAGCGAAGCTCTGGCCGAAGCCCTGCGGCCGCGGTCCGTTCTGGAGTGCGGACAACACAGCGAGAGATGCCGCATCGAGCCCCGAGCCGGAAAGCCGGAGCGGGCCGATTCGCATCCCCGGACTGGGGATCAGGTTAGGCTGGTGGTAGGGGATCAACTGCGTGGCGAACTGCTGCGCCACCGCCGGGTCCCACTGGGGGGGGTAGGTGTTCGGGTCTGTCGGGTCCGGGCCGTCCCCGGGATAGAACGGGTATGGGGTCATCGGCTAGCCCCAGTAGGTCGGGTCGTAAGGCGAACCCGGCCCGTAGGTCGATGGCCCGGCGCCCGCACCGCTGCCGCGGACCTGCGCGCCACCCGCCTTGCCCATGCCACCCAAGTAGCCACCGAGTCCCGAGCCCAGCACCCCACCGGCCAGCGTGCTCCACTGGTTCTTGTGCTCGCGGTTGGCCTGATTCCCGGCCGCCCAGTCGGCAAGTCTCGCCCCGTTCGTCTGCCCAATCTGGCCCAGACTCCCCTGCAACTGCTGGAGATACAACTGCTGGGCGAAGTCGTTGGCATTACCCATCACCCCGGCCCGGGTGTTGGCCATGATGTCCTGCACGCCACGTCCGGTGTCACGGAGCGCCTGTAGCTTCGCCACAGCCCTCTGGGCGGGGTCCAGCCCTCCCAGGTCAGCCTGCGTCATCTGCTGCCTCTGGAGGGCACTGGCGGTGCCCTGAGCGCCTTCCAGCGCCGAGTTCAGGAGCATCTGGTTCCCGCGCGGGTCGAAGTAGCCCGCCTGCCCATAGCCGCCCAAGTTCCGGGCCCCCTGCCCTGAGAACGAGGGGTCGCGGTTCCCGGTGTAGGTGCCCCACGGGTTGTTCGGGTCCACGTTCGTGATACCGCCCTCGGGGTTGTAGGTGTAGCCGCCGGGTCCGAAAGCCCCACCGGGTCCTCCCGGTGCCCCCTGCGGCGTCGGCCTCTGGAGCCGGTTGAGCATCCCAGCGCCCGGTCCCCAGCCACCGCCCCCAAAACCGGGAGCCGCAGCCTGCGGAGTGCCACCCGCCATCGAGGGGCCGGAGAAAGCGCCCTGAGGTACGGCCATGCCACCGAAAGCGAAGCCCTGAGTCTGCCCGTGCGGCATCCCGCAGTGGGGGCAGTAGGCCCCGGGAACCATGCCGCCGTGCTCGTAGCCCTGTACCTGTGGGGGCATGTTCTGTGCCCCCTGCTGGTTCAACTGCGCCAGCATCGCCAGTGTCCCGGGGTCTTGCGTCACGCCGGTGTTCATCACCATCTCGCCGGGGGAAAGCATCGCCGGTACCGTGTCACCGCGTCCCGGAGGTCCCGGAGTCAGACCGGGCTGGGGCCCGAGACCACGCCGCTTGAGCATGATCGGGAGCTGGTTGTTGTTGAAGCCCGCCAAGAGCCGCAAGACCTGCGGATTCAGACCCCCACCGGAGAGGGTGGAGATGCCGGGCGGAGGACCGCTGCCCGGGCCACCGCCGGGTGGGGGCGGAGGGCCAGTGGGCTTGCTGGGCAGTCCGGGATCGCCGGGGCGCTCCTCGCCACCACCTGGATCTTGCTGGGGCATCATTGCCTCCTAGTTCTCTAGCTCAGTGTATCTTAACACGAGTCTCCACAACCTTGATGTGCTCACGTTCTGGTCGCAGTACCACTGCATCCACAGCATGTCCGTCTTGCCGCGCTGCGTCTGGTCCAATGGCAGCACCTGCTTCTGGTATTGGGTCTTGGCCGCAATCGTCGCCAGCGCTCTGGCATAGGTAGAGTTGAAGGTCGGCACTTGGTCGTTGGCGAACTGTACCTGCACCGTGCCGTTGCTGTTCCGGCGCAGGTGGGTGGCCTCGACCGTCTGCGGCGACAGGCTCTTGTAGTCGCTCGGCACCACGGGTGCCGTCACGGCATAGACGATGTACTGCTGGGTGTTGTCGCTGGCCTGTATGTTGATCTGGTCGATGCGGCCGTCGTAGGTGCCGAAGTTGGTGTCGTAGGCGATGTAGTCGAAACGCCCGGTGGCATTGCGGATCGAGCCCATGGCGCTGATGGGCGTGGCACCCGTGGCGATGTTGTAGATGGCGGGCGGGTGCCAGATGTAGGCAACCTTCGTCTCCGGGTTCAGTAACTCCTCGACGCCCGAGGCATCCACACCGGGGGAGAAGTCGTAACTCAGGATGCGGCCTTCAGCGGAGCCCGAGTTGACGGCGGGGTCGGTCCGCACCGCCGCCTGAAGCCTGCTGCCCATCACCGCCATGGAGAAGTACTGGTCGTCCAAATCGCCAGACGCTGCCGCAGCGGACTTCTTGATTTCATAGGCCAGATCGCCCGTGTTGTCGGAGGAGTTGAAGATGTCGCCGGAGATGACGAACTCGCGCCGGTTCTTGTCCGTGACCACGATGCCCTGCGTCGTCGGATACGCCGCCCAGCCGTTCCCCGAGGTCAGCCCCAGGTAGCTGATGCAGCCGCGGGTGTCGTTGACCGAGAACATGCGGTAGTCGAAGTCGTCGCCGGTGTTCGCCCCACGTTGGTTGGCGAACATATGGATGCCGTCGTTGAAGGCGACGATGGCGGCGCCCTCGATATCCACGATGCCCATGCAACAACGGGGCATGTTGCTCCGGGGAGACGAGTGGGTGATGCGGCGGTTGCCGACGACGAAGTTGTTGGGGGCGAGCGAGACACCAGCAGTAGCAGCACCGGGACTGGAGACGGTGAAGTAGATGCTGGTCTTGTCCGGTGTCGCGTAGTCCGGGAACGCAGACGGCTTCATGTGGAGCAGGAGCGGCCACGCGGGATTGAACGCACGCATGTAGCCGTAGGTCGCCCCTGTCACCGCATCGGCATCCCCCGTGCTCTGGTAGAACGTCAGCGTCACCGCCCCCGCACCGGGATTCGCCGCCGCTGTCGAAAGCGTCAGGCTCGACGCACTCGCCTTGGAGACGACGTAGGTACCGGCGGTGATGCTCGTTCCTGCGACCTTCATGCCGACACCCACCGGGCCAAAGAGCGCCGCGGAACTAACGGCCACCTGCCCATCAGCCGTGGTACAGGCGATGTCCATGGTGGTCTTGGTCAGGCTCGCCGTGGGCATGGTGGGGTCGATCCCCGGGGCGAGTTGCGCCTTCCACATGTTGCACACGTCGGCGATGACCGTGGTGTTGATGGCATCCACCAGCTTCTCCACGGTGTCGTAGGTGGCGAGCGAGAACAGTTTCGTGTTGCCCGTCACCGCTGTGGTGTCCCGGGCACTCGACTCATTGGCGCAGCGCAGTTCCAAATCCGTCGAGGTGATGCGGACGTAGTAGGCGTGGCTGCTGCTGAAGATGGCCCCGGCGTCGTCGGCGGTGTTGAACTCATAGGTGGTGGCACTGTTCGAGGACACCGGGGCGAGCATGATGGCGCCGGTGTTGGGGAGCGTATAGCCGATGATCGCCCTCTGGTCCCCGGTGCCGATGTAGCGCGCCCGGCGCGGCAGCATGTAGTCGAACCGCACCACGTCGTCGTCTTCCAGAAGCGACGAGTCGTTGCCGGCGTAGTCCACGTAGGTGGTCTGGGTGTTGTTCCGCAGCACGCCGATGACCCGGAGGTCCAGCGGGCTCACGGTGATGTTGTCCGTGGTCGCGGTCCGGGTCTGCTTTTCCGAGCGCAGGATGAGACGCGCCACCGTGCCTTGCGGACCGCGGGGGACATTCGTGTAGGTCATCGACAGGTACTTCTTCGTCCCGCCGATGGTCCCTGCGGTCACCAGGCCATTGCCACTCGTGAGGATGGTGTTGGTGGCGCGCGGGATGAACGGCAGCGAGTACGACCCGTCCTCGAACTGGAATGCCACGGAGATGTAGAACGTATCGCCGTCGCTCCATGAGGTGTTGCCCGAATCGCCACTGCTATTGGTCACCGCGGCGAGCGGCGGGAACAGAGGCGGGAAAGCTCCGGTCGGAAAGCCGCGCTGGACCTCTCCGGCGCCGATGTTGACCGCCTTGTTCCAGCGCCATGGGGTGGCACGCAGGTTCGGGAAGTAGACCCAGTTCTGGGTCGCCAGAGCAGACCGAGATCCGCAGCAGAGGTACTGCTGCATGAACTTGTCCGTGCCCGCGGTTCCCGTCAGTTGCCCGCGGTTATAAACACCATCCCCGGATTCGATGCAGATCGGCACCATCTTCATCGTGTACTGGCTCGCCGAGGCGTGGCTCGATGGCGCGTTCGAGTAGTTGGTGTTGTTCGTGAACTCGGACATCAGCGAGTAGCGCGTGCCGTTGTCATTGACCCACAGCGTCCCCGGGAACCCCGAGTCTGCGGTGGGGAAGCTGGCGTTGGTGTCCTCCGAGTAGAGGCAGGCGATGGTGGGGTAGGTGTCGGAGAGTGTCGGCGAGTCGATGGCGAGCATCTTCCGCGCCTTCGCTCCCCACTTGGCGTTCAGGAGTCCCGTCACCTCGACGCCACCCGACAGCGAGTCGATGAGGATGTTGCAGCCCGAACGTCTGGAGACACCGCCGGTGAAAGGGTCGATGAAGCAGTCCCGGCTGGAGTTGGTATCGCTGCCGGTGGTATCGCCCCAGAGTTGGTCCGGGCGCGCCATGAAACTCGGCACCGAGGACGTGTAGCCGCCGGTCCACGGCCCGCGGACGGCGGTGAGGAGTTGCCCCTGCCCGGCTTCCTCGGCCACTAGTCCATCACCTGCGCGATGCGGTCCTGAAGCTGGCTGCCCAAGATGGCGCCGCCGTAGACCACGTCCAACACTTCCTTCGGCACCCGGCGGAGGATGTTGTCCAGAAACGCCTGCGAGGTCTCCTTCTTCAGCTTCGCCATCTCATAGGCCAAGAGCGAGGAGACGACCCGCGAGTCGTAGTGGCCCAGGTCCGGGTAGTCGCCGATGGCGGTGATCTGAACTGCGATTGGCACGCGCATCGTCAGGTAGCGGGTGCGGTTGATGACGGGGTAGGCCCACACGCGCCATTTGTCCGCACCCGACGCAGCCGTGTCGCTCTGCGGGGATTCCGCCGCGACGTGGGTCCACTCGCTCGCGCCCTGAGCCAGCGCGTGGTCGCCGTCGTAGTTCAGCATCTCCAGAATCGTCTGCACCGACACCCGCTGGAGGGCGGGGGCGATGGGATAGGTCAGGCTCGACGAGCCCGACGGGTGGAACGATTCGATCTCGTTCATCTCCGTCGTGGAGAGCGCGGCGAGCGCCGACGAGTCCCCCGCATTGAACGTCAGCCCCGAGGTCGTCGCCGCAATCCACTTGGGCTTGGCGCGGGCGTTGTTGGAGAGCGCGTAGAGCACGTCGTTCAGGAGCACGAGCGCGTCGGCGGCCGACACCGCGTAGTTGCTAGTGTTGGTGTCATTGTCCTGAGCGATGACTCGTGCTCTCGACAGAATCTGGGTGCCGGTTTCCTGTGCCATCAGCCCACCTCATCCATGAGGGACCACTCGCCGTCCTGCTCCACCCACCGATTTCCATCCGGGTCACGCTGCGGTGACAGCGCCCCGTTACGCCACAAATCCGTCGGCTCCCAGCCGCCGTTGTCCACGAACCACAGCCCATCGGGGCCGCGCTCGTACTTCCTGAAGGCATCCGAGAGGCCGAAACGCTCGGTGGGAGCACCGCCGCTCCGGCCCGCCGGCCTCAACTTGTCTTTCGCTGTGTCTACTAACTCCTCGGGGAAGTCAACGACTCGCCCGTCCTTCCGCACCACCTTCTCCCGCCGCATCCTCGCCTGCATCTCGGCACCGCGCTCGATCTCCACCGCGCGCGTGCCTGCCTGCATCTCGTATGCCTTGCGAATGTCGCTGTCTTCGGTGACTTTCAGCTCGAACGATTTCCCGTCCGGGCTCAGCTTGCATTTCTTCCCGAACTCGCGCTTCCACTCCGATGGCGGAGCCGCAGCGTCGTCCTTACGCTTCCTTGCTCTTGCTGCCTCTCGGGACTCGCTTATCAAGCGGCGTGTCTCCGCCGGCGATACCGAGAACCTGGGCTGGCCGCTCATGCTTGAGCCTTTCCTGTTCACGACTGATGATCGCGCCGCGCAACTCGTGCTCGGCGAGTTTCTGCTGCTGCCCCAGGCGCTCGAATGCCGGGACCTTCAACTCCAGTAGCTTCTTGTCCCACTTCTCGTAGCCCAGAATCCCGTTCTTGGTGCTGCTCGTGTCGGGGATCACGGTCAGCATCTCGTACTTCTCGCCCTCGTCAGCGATGGGGCGCAGGATTTCCTTGTTGAGCATGACCACTTCCTGCTGGGCGATCCCCCAGAAGCAGGGCTGGACGTTCCTGACGATGCCGCCACCGTTCTCGGGCTTCTTGATGCGCTCCCAGCAGTGATTCCTCGGACCCCCGCCTTCATCCGCGGGCAGGCCCCTGTAGCTCATGGTGCATTCGTACCAGAGTCGGCAACCGACATTGCTGCCATCGCTCGCCGGCTCGGAACAGGACGGAAACACCTTGGAAGGGAGCTTGTGCGCCAGCAGTTCGTCAGACGTACCGACGGGGTCTCCGGGGACTCCCTGGGCCTTGAAGGCTTCCGCTGGGTCGTATCGCACTGGGTTCCTCTTGCGTTGTGCTGCATCAGCCGGGGGTGGTTAGCCCCCGGCCGTTCGCAGCGGTGTGCTACGTGGTGATGAGCGCGATGCCGGACGAGTCGAACCACTCGGCCGCGCCGAACTCGGAGTACGCGATGTAGTTCTCCGAGAGACCGTCATACTGGATGTCCAGGATGTGCGGCTTCTCGTTCCACGCGAGCGCCCAAGCGTCCTTCAGCAGCAGCGGGTTGTAGTAGCTGCCCGCCGAGTTGAGGACGTTGCCCGACTCGCGCCAGATGAGGCCGTAGGCATTCAACTGCGCGTTCACCGCCGCGCCGATGGTGCCACGGATCTGGTATTCCTTGACCGCGGGGATGTTCCACACGTTCTTCAGTTCCGAGGCGTGAACGACGAGCAGCTTGGCCGAGTTCTCGTTGAACTTGCCCTTCGCCGCGGTCGCCAACTGCCCCAGAGCCTGCCGGACCATGGCGTCATCGACATCCGCCTGCGACACGGTGCCCGACAGGGACGAGGCTAGCGCGAACAGGGCGATATCCACCGCCTCGTTCTGCCCCGCCATGATCTGCTTCTTGTAGCCGGCACGGAAGTTACCGTCATCGATGGCGCGGTTCAGGATCGCCCGCTCCAGACCGACAGCCGTGACACGGCCGGTGGCCGAGCAGGTGACGGTGGAGGCGGTCGCCGTGGACCACGTCAGCTGGGCACGCAACGCCGCCGTGGTGCTCGGCGTGTACGTGTTGGCCGCGATGGCGGGGAGCTTCCGAAGGTTCAGCGTGTTGCCGAACTTCTGAGCGCCGACGGGCTGCTCGACCCAGTCGGCAATCTTGGTCTCCTCCGTGGGGTCAAGACCCCACTCGGCGTCCCAGATCTGCTTCAGGGCCTCGGTATTGGTTACTGCGTTATAGGTGGTATGAGCCATTGCTGACCGCTCTTTCCGCCGTCGGCGCTACAGAACCTAGTCCTTCTCCATCTTGGTCCTGCCGCTTGCGACGGCCATCTTGAGAGTCCGGGCCGCAGCACGCTCGGCTTCGGTGGCATCGGGTGCCCCCGCGCGACTGAGCTTGTTGACGTATTCGGACGCTTTGATTGTGGGTTGGTCGCTCCCTTCGTCCGCCGAGACGTTGGCGGGAGTGACGCTGGCGGGCGACACCCCGTTCGGCTTGGCGTTCTTCAGGCGCTCGTTCTCTTGGCGAAGTTCCGTGAGTTGGTCCGCGAGTGTCTTCGTGTCGGGGTCGGTCACGCGATTCAGAGCGTCCGAGACGCTCATCTGGTAACCGTTCGCCCGGATCAGAGCGGCGACGCTCTCTCGCTTCGACTTCGGAACCTCGTTCTCCAGCATCTGGTCGGAGAGCCACTTCTCGGCGCCGATTTGGAGAACTTCTCTTTTGGTCTCCAAGACTTCGGCTGCGACTACGTCGCCAAACTGAGCCTGTTCCTGCAACTGGGCGATTCGCTGTATGCGCGGGTCGGTGGCCTGTTGACCGCCATACGCCATCCTCGCCAGTTGTTCGGTCTTCGCACGCTCAGCGGCCAACTCGGCTTCGAGTTTGTTGAACTGCTCCGCCTTCTGCTTCAACGTCATCCATTCCTTCTTCTGCTGATCGTTGAGTCCGCTGTCATCCTTGGCCACTTCCGGCTTCGCAGCGGTGCTGCTTTCCGGGGTGGCTTCTGGCGTCCCAGCCTGGTCAGCCATTTCCTTGACCTCCTTGAACCACGGACAACGCCGGGGGTCCGCCCGGTTGCGGCGGGGCTTGTGCCCCGGGTGGCGCATTCGCAGCCGAAGGCTGCTGCGCCATTGCATCACTGATGGCCATGACAACGGAGGCGCTCAAACCGGCCTCTCTGAGCAGCGGGCCGATGGCGCCGGGCGGCAATCCCATCTTGCCAATCATGCCCAGCAACTGCGCCGTCGCCTGCACGCGGTCCACGTCCTGCTTCCGCCATTCCTTGTTCTTCACCACGGTCACGTTCAAGGGCACGAGGTCGGAGCCGCGCACGTTGGCGTAGGCCGCTTCTCCCTCGTCCGTGACCCACGAGATGACTTGGTCGCCCATGTAGGCGCGGCAGAAGTCCAGCGCGACTCGCGCGCCAATGGCTTCCTGCAAGTCCAAATCCTGCTGATGCAACTGCGTCGGCAGGTCGCCGATTTGCTGGAGCAGGTTCGCGGTGCCGACAGCGATGTCCTTGGACCGCTCGGGGCCGAGGTTGGCGGAGAAGTCGCCGGTGCCGATGGCGTTCCACTCGTCGTTGACGATCTGGCGGAACTGCCCCGTGGCCGGGTTCATGCCCTGCGCTTGGAAGAACTTCGTCGATTCAGCGGCAAGGATGTCGTCGGCGTAGGCGATGTTGATGGGCTCGTTCGTGAACTGGAACTGGTTGCCTTCCGAGTTCTTCAAGCTCCCGGGCTTGGTGATGATGAGGCCGCCGGTGGCGTTCATCTGGTCCCAGGCATTGCGCTTGGAGACGTTGTCGATGACCACCTGCGAGTGCGTCAGTTCCGTATCCGAGATACCGCAGCGCCGGAGCGGGTGCTTGTAGCTCGTGAGTTCCATGTACGGGAACGCGGAGAGCGTGGCGTCGGGGTTCAGCGCCCCCTCGGTCCACGAGCCCTCGAACAGCGGCTTCTCGCCCTGATAGAGCGGCGCGGTGATGCAGAGGTAGCCCTTGTCGTACTCGCCCTGGTTGTACATCTCCGCCTTGGATGTCACGAACCGCATCGGCTGTCCCGTCACCGGACTCGGCGGAGGGGTGGGGTTCATCGGGTCGAACGGCACCCGCTGCCCGGTCTGGTCGTCCACGAAATGCCAGTCGGACTCGGCAAGGTCGGCGTTCGCCAGCTTCTTGTTGTCAGCAGCGAACGGGTCCTCGCGCCACCATGCGAAGCACACGGTCACGAGCGGATCGCTCTGCTCGTTCTCATCGGTGCCGGGCAGATGCGACGACTGGTCGCGCTCGATGCCGTCGGCGTCCCGGGACCCGGACTCGCCGAAGTCCTTCATGCCGCCGTCGCCGGTCAGGTCGGAGGGGATGTCCCAGCCCGCGGCCTTCATCTTCTGCACCTCGGACATCCGCATCGGCACTTCGTCCAGCACCACCGGGTTGCGCGGGTCGTGCATGAATACGAATCCCGGAGTGGTGTGGAATCGGCGCGGGTCTCGGAACGAGAAGCACACGCCCCACTTCGGGTGCCATTGGATGGCGATGACGCCGCGTTCCGCAGCCAAGGCCGACCACACCATACGGGAACGCACGTCGTGGTAGCCCTTCATGGGATCGAGGAAGATGTTGTTGATGACGCGCAGCGAGACCTCAGCGGCTGCGGCATCGGCGCCGGGTTGCACCGCGTGGGTGTCGAACTCGGGCATGGAACGCAGGAGGATGCTCGCCTTGTGGCGCAGGAGGTTGAACTGCTTCTGCGTCTTGGGCTTCAACACCCTACGGTCCTTGGTGAGTTCGTTGTCCTGACGGTAGTGGTTCAGGAACAACGCCTCGGCCAGAAGGATGCCGTAGCGTTCGTTGTCGGCGCGCCAGTATTCGCGCGCGTGGAATAGCCGGCGCTTGACGAGCTGATGGATCTTCCGGCTCGACCGCGCAACGGCCATCGAGAGCCCTCCGTGGCTCAGAGTGACGGGGTGGGGGCCAGAGTCTCGCTCCGGCCCCCGTAGCCTCTAGCTACGCATCCCCGGTGTGGCTTTACTGCGTGTTGCTCAGGTGCCCGAGCTTGGCCGACACGATGTAGCCCGCCGCATCGTGGAAGGAGAGGATGAATCGCACCATCGGATAGAGCGGCAGGTCGCCAATGTCCGTGCTCCCGAGCGGCTTCGCACCACGGAACTTGAACCGGTAAATCCACACCGGAGGCCCGTTGGCGATGGACGCGCCGTTCTGGGAAATCACGTCCATGAACACGCCGTTGAGGATGGTCTGGTTGTTCCTGGTGATGATGGTCGCGCCGGCCGCGCCGCTCGACTGGCCCGCAACAACCGGAAGCGTCACCCATGACACACCGTCGGCGGATACCTGTGTCGCCACGGCTAGTGAATCCGCGCCAGACTGGCAGTCGCCAACGGGAGCGTCATAGACGACGAGCCGTGCGAACTCATTGCTGTCGGCGAGCACGTTGCTGGAGGTTGGCATTCCCCAACCGTCCGTGCCGATGGCCGCCGTGGTGTCGAGAACGCTGGAGGCTCCGGCCGCACCGACACGGCTCGTGATTGCTGAGTCCACGACAGCGTTCGGATTGCTTGCAGCCTGAGACCGGAACAGCACCGGGTCCCACTTGAAACGCAGACCGACCGCGGGACCCGAGTCCGCGTGGGCGGTCCCGAACAGCGTGAACGCGGCGAGCGCCGCGAGGAGAATCTTCTTCATGGTTGGGTACCCCTTCGTGTTAGCCGTCCTTGGCCAGAGGAAGGCGGTGTCGTGCCACCGACAGCCGTAAATGCTACCACGGGTTTGCGAACGGGTCATTCTCAGCCACCCGGCCCGAGCCCTTCCGCATCCCGAGTTCTCGCAGCAACCCATCGCTCCCGAGTTCCTTCGGGCGCCAGTAGGGAACGGTTTCCAAGAGGTGGCAGGCGAGACCCAAGATAATCATGTCCTCGTCGTGCGCTCCTGCGCCCGCTTCAGGTCGAAGGCCATCCCGCTTGAGTACCACACTTCCCAGAGACTCCACCGCTTCGAGCGAATAGAGCAGCAGTCCGTCCTGCTTGATGGCTTTCTGCAAGGCTCCGATGATGGTGCCTCGGGTGCTTGCAGTGGTAAGCCAGCCAATGCGTTCGCTGAGCTTGAGGTGGCGTCGGTCGGACTGGAACTGGATGTAGGGGTTCGTGTACTGGCCCGAGCCTTTCCAGAACGCTTCGCCGTAGCCGGAGTTGTGCTCCCAGGCGAGCATCGCACGGTTCCAGTGGGTGGCGCGCTGGGCCGAGAGCCAGCCCAGGTCGGTGGGATCGAGGTAGCCGTTATATCGCTCCACCACTGTGTAGGGGATTGAACGTGATACCACGACGTAACCACTGGGGTCGTGCTTGTGTTCCTTGTCCTCGATGCCCGCCGACGGGTCGGCGACCACGAAATAGCCTTCGCCATGCTCGCGTTCCTTCCAAGTTTCGTAGCGGTAGGGTTGCCCCGAAGGACAGGTGCCGGTGGTGATGACGCCCGGCGTGCAGCGTTCGGTCCAGCGTTTCAGGCCCGCGCGGTCGAATGGGTTTGCTCCCACGGCGTTGACGTACTCGCCCCGCAGCACCGCTTCCTGATACGGGCCTTGGCTGTCTTCCTCGACTTGCCGCAAGTGCTCGCGGGAGAGTGCCTTGTTGTCGTATACGGAGAGGCGGATTTCGACCTTCCCGTCCTTGCCAGCGGGCCACGAGCAGCCCTTGAAGTCGTCCCGGAGCGGGCGCCAGCGGAGGATGTCGATCGGAGTCGCGGTTATCGCACGCAGGAACAGCCGGTTCGCCTTGCCACGCATCCGCAACTCGCGCCACATCTCCCACTTCGGGGGTTCGTCGGCCCAGCACCAATCGAGCCGCATGCCGGCCACGGACTGGCCTTCCTCGACGAAGAACTTCATGCACGACCAGTCGTGCCAGTCGTCGGAACGGGACTTGTCGGGCTTGACCCACACGGCTTGAATCGCCCCGCCCGCGACCTCGAAGTGATGCGGGTGGTCGCCGATGGCAAGTTTGACGGCCGAAACCATCGACTCCTTGGCCTGCTCCCGGCCTTGGGCTAGAGCCACCCCGACGTTGGGGGTGCCGATGAGCGGCAGGACCGCGCCGTCGATGGAGGTCAGGCCGCGCATGATGGCGACGAAGAAGGTCGCGGCGACCCGGGTCTTCCCGGACTGGTTCCCGGCCCGGAGGTAAACCTCGCGGAAGTTCGCAAAGGCTTCCACGAACCGGCGTTGGGCGCCGGAGCTAAAGCGGAAGTTCTTTATCGGGTCGGCCTTGAAACGGGCGAGCCCGGCCTCGGCTTGGAGGAAGACAGCCTTGGGGTCGAGCGTCACTCCAACTGCCCGTCCGACCTGACCGCGTAGAGGAACTCGGTCAAGAAGCGCCCGAAGTCACCCACGGTGAACGACATCACGTCGTCGGGGTCGTGGTCCAGGACTCGGCAGACCTGTTCCTCGTCGATCTCGATGTCGAAGCCGCGTTCGAGCTTGGTCATCCATGACCCTCCGGGTTCAGCCTACCACGACCTCCGTAAATCGCTCAGGATCGCGCCGCGCGGGTCGGATGACTCCGAACACCATCCGGACCCCGAAAACCCGCCAGCGCCCGGCTAATGCGTTCCAGTGAAGCTCCTGAGTTGCTTCCAGAACTCCCACATCGCCTGCTTCGCCATTTGCCGGGTCGCGCCGTCCACGCAGGTGACCTCGGCGCACACCTCGCGTTCGGGTCCGCGCTCGATGCGGAAGCGGTAGCAGCGCATCACCGGCTCCAGCCACAGCGTCAGGTGCCAGTCGGTCATCCCTGCCTCTGCCATTCGTCGATGATGGTGTGGGGGCCTTTGATGCCCCAGTCGTTGGCCTCGTCCTGTCCGCGCTCCTTGTCGTTCTTCACGTCCTCGAACCACGGCAGGCACTCGTCGCAGAACGTGCGCTGGCCCTGCTCGGCGCGCTTGAACTCGGCGAAGCAGTTCTCGCACACGACCATCTTCGGCTCGGGTTCGGTGTTCACCCGTTCGCGCGCTCTCCGGTCCGCGGCTTCGGCGCGGCAGTGTCCGCAGGTCTGGGCCTTGGTGTTGGGCTTCTTCACGAACCAGCGGCCACAGATGCAGATAAGAACCTTGCTTCCCTTGGGTCTCGTCACGGCGGCCTCCGATAATCGGCGTTGGCGTTCCTTCGCAGCATGTCTATCGGCACAGCGACGACACATCCGCACGGTCCCGTTCCTACCCCTCGGCTTGAAGCAGCACACGCAGTTTCCGGCCAAGAGGGCGATGGCGTTGACCCGGAGCCGGGCGAGGTGTCTTGGGCGAGCGCGGGACGGCACCAGCCCATCGCGCACCGGGGCGGGGCGGAGTTTCCGGGGCTTGCGGTCCGGGCCTCTCATTCGGGCATCGCAAACCTGTCGGCGAGACGCCCGATGAGTTCGTGTGTGTCCACCCTCACCACGCCGTCGAATCGTGATTCGGCCCCACTCAGTTCCTCGGCCCGGTCGCACATCCGCGTCCACTCGTGCTCGTCGCGTTCCCATACGGGTTCTTGGAGTCCGAACTGCTTTAGGCAGCGGGCGACGGAGTTGCTCGTGTAAGCGACCGGCCATTGCCAGAACTTCTCGATCCCCGACCAGTTGGCGATGACATCGGGCGAGAGCAGTTTCTGGATGTACTCGGGCTGGCCCCGGAGCCGGCCCACCACGTCGGCCGGAGTCAGGTACTGCTCCCGAATCTGGCGGATCATCAGTCGCACCCAGTTCGTGCAGGCGTTCGTGACCGGGGTCTCGGAGCGGAACAACTTCCCGCCCTCAGTGAACCCCCAGTGCTGCTGCGGCGGGGCGGCGGCGGCGATACGCTTTGGCGGCTTCATCGTCTCGCCTCCCGCGCGGTAGCCATTCGGTCAAAGGCGGGTACTCCGACCTCTCGCCATCTTTCGGGTTCTCCCCAATCCTGGTTCTCCCAGACGGCGATCCAGACCGTTCCGTCATCCGCGAGCGCGAAAAGGTCGTTACCGCAGGAACACAACGACACGAACTTGCCGTGCTGTGGCTGCTCTACCTTCCTCATGGCTGGTTCTCCCATCGGCGCTGGTTCAACCACGTTGCTGGGTAGGGGATGAACTGTTTCTCCTTGAGCGACCACGACCCGAGCCACAGGTCCAACCCGGCCCCGATGGCTTCGACGGTCTCCTGGTTCTGGGGCCTGATGGCCCGCCACGCCTTCTCGGCGGCGGGACGACCTACCTTCTTCGGGAAACGCTCGTAGAACCACTCGAACATCCCCGCCCAGTCCCTATCCTCGGGGTCGTGGTTGCCGTTGCCGTTGGACTTCCCATTTAGGGAAACCCCGTTCACGGCGACGATAGTCGCCAAGGGTGTTGATTCTTCTTTTTCTGCTCTCTGCCTTCTGCCTTCTGAGGGATTGCCATTGCGTCCGGAATGCGACGGCAATGCGACCGCATCGGCTCCCCATCTTGCTCTGGCTCCCGTAAGTCCAGCATTTGAGCGGCGTTCCATCTCCTGACGGGTTTGCTGGAACTCGTACAAAAGCCGTTTCTGCACGAGCAGCTCGCCCATTTCGCCTGGGATCAGGGGGAAGTCCAGGCGGTTGGCTTCCCACCCGTCGAGTGAATACCCGAGCCACTTCCGCCACTGGTTCTCGGTCGCCATCCCCGGGGTGTCGGTTTCCCACGAGCACATGCAGGCCCAAATGAATCGACCCCGCTTATCGAAGCTCATCGCTTGGATAACGGGGTCGGACATGAAGTCGCGGGGCCAGAGCTTGAACCACGGCAGTTTCCTGCCGGCCGAATCCTTGGCCATCTTCGCTCCTGCAAACAAGAAACCCGTCCCGCCCAGCGCACCTGATTTTGTACCACTTGTGAGGGCGGTAGAGTTCAGGCGGCGCGGCTAGGCGGAACGGGAATCTCGTGGAACTCTAGCAACCCTCACGGCCAGTAACCTACCGCCGTCAGGTTTAGCCCGTCAAGGGTATTCCGTACCCCCGTAAGGACTAGTCCCTATTGCTATCGCGGCCCGAACTGGTTCCTCTTGTTCTCCTGCTCCGAGGCCCGGTCCATCCCCATCACCCACTCCGAGACCCGCCCGAGGAACCACACCGCGAACCCTGTGGTCGTCCCGAAGGTCACCCCTCCCCAGAGGAACCCCCACCAAAATCCGTCCATGGATGCCTCCACCGCGTCACTGCCGCTGTGACCGCATGAACCCCCACCGCCACCACGAGTATCAAGCCCCACACCGGCAGGGTCACGAATAGCATGGCCAGGAGGCAGGCCTCGAAGATTCGGGCCGGGCCCCTCATCTCGGCTTCCCGGTTTCTCCGACCCGGTAGAACACCGAGTTGGGGCCGTAGTGTTCGGAGAACATCCGGTCCTCCTCGGCCTTGACCTCCTGCCGTAGCTTCTCCCGGTCCAGTCTAGTGGGGAACGAGAACAGGAACTCGAACATCAGCCCGGGCAGGAAGGCGTTTCCGCCCAGCCTTGCCGGGATGTCTCCTCGACGCCGCGCGAACCTGACCCGGCACCCGAAGTGAAAGCCGCCTATCCAGTTCAGCAGGAAGTGCGGCCGGTACTTCGTCGCCAGGTCTGCCCAATATCGTCGCGGGTAGGACCAGAGCAGCTTGATGCGCCTCCTCGACCCGGCCCTCACACCCTCTCCGACCCCGGGATGGGTACGACACCCCCCAGCCTGAGTACGACGGCTTGCCTATGCTCCGGATGGATCTGCAACGCCGCCTCCAGGTACGCCGCCGCCCTCTCCACCCCATCCAGCACGTCCGCCCCCTCCGCCGCCTTCACCGCCTCCACCATCCGCCGGAGCTCCTCCTCCGACTTGGCCCCCAGGCTGTGCACGAACTCGACGACCAACTTCCGCTCCTCCCCCACCAGCTTGTAGATCTGCGAGACGATCTTCACGCACGTCCGGTCTAAGTCCAGCGCCCCCTGCTTGATGCTCGCCACGTACTGCTTACGGAACTCGTCGTCCCCCGCGAAGTCCGCCCGCATCTCGTCACCCGCCCGCTCCACCAACTCCTTCGCCGTCTGCGCCAACGCTATCCGGCCCCCTCGCGGCATTAGCCCCTCAGCCGGTCTCCCAGCGAGTCTCTTGGCCATGTAGGCGTCCTTGTCCACCTAGGCCACCGGAATCGATTCTGGGGCATCCTTGGCAGCCTGGGAGCGTGCTGCATACAGCGCCTCTCCACGGATCAGCAGCGGACTCGACTTCTTCCCCACCCACTCCACCCAGCGCCGCGCCCCCTCCTCGCTGATGAACCAGTCCCAATGCACCTGGCCAGAATCGTCCCTGTGGAGCACTATCCAATCCATGCTATCCCCCATGTTCGCAAACAGCTACCGTGGGTATGGAGAAGTGTCTATGTCTTCATCCAACCCCGCCCGCCCCCTCGTCGCTGGCCCCCCGGTGCTCACGGCGTCAGCTGCGTCTCTGGCGGCCTGCGCATAGCTAAGCGCATGGGCCGCTGCGCGTTGCGCTAGGATGCAGGCTTCCTTCGCCTGCTGCGCCGCCTGCTGCGCATCGGCCAGCCCGAGCCGGGCTAGGACCCAATCCCTAAGCGGTACCATGAGAGGCAGAATGGCAAGGAGCCACCTGCGCGTCAAGTTTCGCCACGGCACGGATCGCCCAAACCGGCACATCCTGGCGCTCGCTCGGCCGCTCGCGTAACCCGACCAGAAGGCGTTTCAGTCTCACTACCAGAGTCAGGGGCATCCGTTGGCGAAAGCGTCCTTCCAATGGCGGCTTGCTACCTCACGGCGAGGCTTCTACCGATGGGCGCGTGGCCGGGGCCTTGACCCATACACACGGACCCTGTAGCATGTCCACATGACACCCACCGAGAAACAGGTCAAGTTCTTTTGGGCGCGGGTCGATAAATCGGGTACGTGCTGGGCCTGGACCGGGGCACATCTGGTTAGCGGCTACAGCATCATGCGGCTAACCCGAACCCCAAACCGAGCCATCATGGCGCACCGATTCGCCTATATCCTGCTCCGAGGCCCGATCCCAAACGGCCTGACAATCGACCACCTGTGCCGGAACCGTGGGTGCGTGAATCCTGACCACATGGAGCCGGTCACGATTCGGGAAAATCTCCAGCGCGGCAGGCCATATCGAAAGTCAGCGTGCAAACACGGAAACCCACGGGTAAATGGTTGCAGGCAATGCAACACCGAGCGTTGCCGAAAGTATCGGCAGAACAAAAGAAAAAAAGCTATTGACGTTGCTGGGACGCGGATATAGAGTGTGGGTGTGCGGCGGGAGTGAGCGCCGCGAGACACGGGAACCGACACACGGGAGAGCAAGATGGCCACGACAGTCAACCCGAACATCGAGCCAGCTCGTCAGGAGCGTGACGTTGCAGCGATCGCTCTTAGGATGGCAGCGGAATCGGCCCTTGACGTGTTCGAGGGCAACACTGAAGCACAGAAGCACGTCCTTGACTGGCTCCGGCGCGCCATTGCCGAGCACAAGGCACTGAGCACGGCCTACCACGAGCTTCGTGATCGCGCAGTCTGAGACACGGAAGCAGCAAGACACGGGAGGATGCACCGATGACCACCGCAGAACGCCGTAGACTGATTCTCGCCGAGGTAGCGCTGTCTGACATGCGCGACCGCGAGACGGATGCAACGAACCGCGCGACCATTGGCAACGCCATTGCCATCACCGAGGCCGCCATCGATTCCGGTCGCTGGCCCGGACACGTGTACGGTGACGGTTCCACGCCGCGTCGGCTCCGTAGCGGCAAGAGAATTTGACCATGCGCGTCCTTGACCTGTTCTGCGGCGCTGGCGGCGCTGGGATCGGCCTCAATCGGGCGGGTTTCGACGTGGTTGGCGTTGACCAGGCGCGGCAACCCGCGTATCCGTTTGCGTTTACGCAAGCCGATGCCTTGAACCCACCGTTCAAGCTCACGGACTTCGACTTGATTTGGGCGAGCCCGCCGTGCCAAGGCTACTCACCGCATGTCTCCAGCCGGTCCAGCAAATGGGTTCCTACGCTTGGCAAGGACGAACCGCGCCTGATTGGTGACGTGCGGGCCATTCTGATCGCTTCTGGCGTGCCTTACGTGATCGAGAACGTGTCCGGGGCCAAGTCCTACCTGCGCGACCCGGTCATGCTGTGCGGGGCCATGTTCGGCCTGCCACTCGCGCGGCATCGGTACTTCGAAACTAGCTTCATGGTCATGGCCCCGCCGCACGGTACCTGTCGGGGCGTGGCCAAGGAATTCGCTGAGCGCAAGGGCTGGGAATACCGCGATATGAGCGTGACCGGGAAGGGACGCAGGTCGGGCACGGCTGCGCGTTGGAAGGAGATTATCGGATTGCCCTCGGATCACCTGGCGACGCAACACCAACTCGCTGAGGCCATTCCGCCCGCCTACTCCGAATGGATCGGCGGGTTCGCAAGGATGGCCCTGTCATGACCCCGCTCGCCACGTTCGTAGGCTGGGAGCTCCTTTCGGCGCTCGCCATCGTTCGCCACTACTTCAAGACACGGGAAGGCTCCTACTAGGGCCGGGAGGACTGACCCCATGACCACCACGAACGCGAAGCGAGTCGCTGAAGTTAGCCTCAAGGAGCTTGCTCGGGTAGCCCTTGCTGTGCGCGATGAGCGTGACGCCCTCCGCGCCCGCTGCGAGCGGCTGGAGGCGGCGCTCACGGAGGTTACGAACGTCGCTGAGGAAATGCTCGCGGAGCGTGATTCGCATCTGCGGACCGGGATGGGCGAGCTTCTCGCACGCAAAGCGACCCGTGCCATCATCGACTCAGCCCGCGCCGCGCTCGCCGGGGAGGGGACGAAATGACCACCATGCACGCATCATTGCTCCTGTGCACCGCCTGCAACGGCGATCCGCTGATGGCCCCACCGTGTCCAATCTGCGGCGGGACGGGAATCGACATGCGACCTGTAGACGAGGCCGCCCGTCTCGCCGCCGAGACCATCGCCGCCCAGCAGGCCGAGATACGCAGGCTGGAATCCGCGCTTCACAACTGCGAGCACGAGCTGGCGAAGGCCCAAGCCAAGCTCGCAGAGCTGGCGGGGCCACCCACCTGGAAGCACATGGACCGCATCCAACGCCCGGAGACTTATCGATGACCCCGATCATCCGTGAACTACCAGTCGACAAGCCGCTACTCGCCGGCGCCCACTCACCCAACGGCAAGATGTGTGTCATGGAAGCCGCCGCGTGGATGGCGGGTGAGCCTTGGTCCGACAGACCCAAGTGCGTGTGCCCGACCATCGGCGCGTTCATGCGTTCGTGGAACGATTCGTTGCCCGATGACGAGACGCGCGGCAGGCTCCTGAAACCACTGCTACCGCTCATCATCGACACCGCGCACGGACCGGAGATGTCTACGGTGCGTTCGTTCATGGCGCTGGACTGGCTCGCGCGGACCTGCGCGCCAGCGTTCCTCGACCTCACGCCATCGCTGGTCCAGCATGCAGTCACGCTGCGCGCGCTTGCCCCAATCGTTGATCTCAAGTCGGCGCGAATCGCAGAACCGTCCCTCAAAGCTGCGTGGGCCGCTGCGCGGGACGCTGCGGGGGACGCTGCGCGGGACGCTGCGTGGGCCGCTGCGCGGGACGCTGCGTGGGCCGCTGCGTGGGCCGCTGCGCGGGCCGCTGCGCGGGACGCTGCGGGGGCCGCTGCGTGGGCCGCTGCGCGGGACGCTGCGGGGGCCGCTGCGTGGGACGCGCTCAAGTCCACCGTTGAAGCAATGCAGGCCAGTGCTCAGGACCTAGTGCGCCGCATGTGCGAGGTGAAGCCATGAAGCGCAACGTCGCTTACGCTGTCGCCGCCATACTCGCGCTGTCGTTCGCTACCTATGAATGGTGGCCGATGATGGTCCGAGGCGGGGCGGCTCAGACATCTGGCGGCGAGTCGTGGGTCAGTGTCGCCACGCACGCGGCCGGATACGAGTACCACGTCTATCGGATCGTTCTACGGGGCGGCCGGACTGTCCATGCCGAAGGAACGCACTACGTTTGGACCAAGGGTGGCGACGGGCTGGTCGTCAAAAACGCCGGGACCGGAGACCTCGTATTCGTTGCCGAAGATAGCCAAGTCCTCACCGTGGAGCGCGAACGATGAAACGAAATCTGTCATACGCTGTCGCCGCCCTCGTCATGGCCCTGACCCTGGCCGCTGGGATCGAAGTCTGTACCCTCTTGCCTTACCTCTACAGGAGGCCGTGACCCATGACCGCCGACACTCTGAACACGCTCTCGCGGATCGTTCGCCTCCACGGGTCAACCTGCATCAGAGCGGGCGCTGCTCTCAGACACTTCGAACTCAAGTCATTCAACCACTACTCGCGCCGGGCCAACCGCCTCGCGGCGATGCACCACCGTATCCTGGTGGCGATGCTGCCCCACTCCGAACTCACCGAACTCCTGCTCCGGAGGGTGTCGTGAGTACCAAGCACCTGAACTGCAACCCGCAGCACGTCATAAACCACGACGATTGGTGGTGGTACGAGGAGCCAGACGGATTCACCATCGTCGTTGAGCCAGACAAAAACGGCCACACGCGAGTTGTCCGCGTTCCGTGGGCGCGCATCCGTGCAGCTCTCAAGCGAAAGGACCGCAAGCCATGACCGCGAACACCCCGGACAACTGCTACCTGGACAAGGGCCACGACGCCCACGATCTGCTCGCGCCGGGAGAGTCGTGCAAGGTCTGCGGGTTCATGATGATGCCGCCCACCCCGCCGGAGCCCACGCAGCAGGACCGCAGGGAGGCTATCCTCGCTCTGTTCAAGTGGGAGAATGAGGTGAGCGACGAGGCGGTGAAACCCATCGCCGAGGCCATCGCCCGCGCTCGTCACGCTGGCGAGGTCGCGGAACGAGAGAGGTGTGCGCGGATTGTCGGGGACCACGCCGAAAGCTGGGGGAACCGGCGCAAGGCATACGCGGGCATGAAGACGACCGGAGACGACGCGGATGTGCGGGCCGAGCGCATCATCCAAGTCTGCGAGGCCATCGCCGCCGCCATCCGCTCGCTCGCGCCCGCCGAGAAGGAGGGGACGCGGTGAAACGCGACATGCAGGTCTGGGTCGATGAGTACGGCACCGAGCCGCGCCAGCTTCCACTCGCCGCAGCGCTCGACAAGGGCGAGTTCTTTGTCACCGAGTCCGAGTGCTGGCAGCACATCTCCGAGCGCCACTTCGCTGAGGCGACACGCAAAGAACGCGAAGCAGAAGAAGCGCATCGACGCGGCACTAAAGCCGCCGAGAAGGCCTTGGCCGCAGCCGGGCCGGGAGGTGGGAAGTGAGCCGCAGGGCGCTACCGGCGCAACAGCGCGTCGTGATGCCGAACGGTAAGCGCCCGTGCCGTGGCTGTGGCGGCGAGGTGCCGAAGCGCCGCCTGACGTGGTGCTCGGATGGCTGCAAGGAACGGCACTACATGGCCCTGTCCACGCATGCTCGGAATCGGGTGTTCGCTCGGGACAAAGGCATCTGTGCGCTGTGCGGGCTCGACACCGAATGGCTTGGACGCATCCGCTGGGTGCTCAAGCGTCGCGATGATGCTGAGGCGATGTGGCTGGTCAAGAAGGCGTGGGGGTTCGAGCGCACCGCGTGGGGAACGTGGAACGTGCCGAACTCGTGGGAGGCCGACCACATCGTGCCGCTCGCGGAGGGAGGGACGCACGACTTGAGCAACTACCGAACGCTTTGCATCGACTGCCACAAGCAGCAGACACGACTCCTGCGCGGCCGTCTCGCCAACGCGCGTCGTCGGCAGGAACCCATATCGTTCCCAGCGGAGGCCGCCCGTGACTGACCGAGTGCTGACGCCCCCACCGAGCCACGCAGACGACGCCCACAAGTTGTACCGGGCCAACATAGAGTTGTTGGGCTGGGCGCACAGTATCCTCAACGCCGAATCACCAGATGACGGGAAGGCCGGACTACTCAAGCCCGGCGACCGGCTGGACATTTGGCCGCGCGTCGCTGCTACCGAGATTCGTCGTCTCCGCGCCGAGCGCGACCTGCTCCGGGCGGTCGTGGATGCTGCCCGGGAGTGGGAACGGGAACACTTCCCGCACCCATCTCCCGGAGCAGCAACCGCCACGATGATGCTCAAGGCCGCCGTCGATGCGTTCGACAAGGAAGGGTGATGAAAATCGTGCGCGAACTCGTCCCAGTCTCGTCCATCGAAGACTTCGCCGATAAGCACGGGCTTGTGATGGAGGTGAAGGAGCGGGGCGGGGATTGGCGCGGGAGCGGAGGCCAGTTCTACGCCCGCTTCAAAAACTCCGATGTCCTTGACGGGCACTTCCTCGTGGGCACCTTCGGCAACGGCCACACTGAGGACGAGGCGATATGTGCCTACGCCAGCGAGATTTCCGAGAAGGTCCTGGTGCTCGACTCGTGGACCCCGCAGCGCAGAGAAATCATCTGCCCACGATTCAAGGAGGCCACCCGATGACCGACGTGAAGCAGCCCGAGCTGGAGCTGGCGATAGCGCGGCTGGAGCGGCTGGACGATCTGAACGAGTCGCGTCAGTCGGACGGGACGGGCGCGGCGCACTTCTTCGGGCGCGACCTGAAGGACGCGATGGACCGCTTCCATTACGACTGGAGCATCGTGCGGGCCGCGCCCTGTCCCCAGACGCCGAGACGACGAAGTGAAGAAGATCAGATGCTGGCTCGGGCTTCATCGTTGGAGGCTACATGCGTTTTGCCTACGCTGACCCGCCCTACCTAGGCATGGGGTCGAAGATGTACGCCGACCATCCTGACCATGCCGAGTTCGATGAGCCGGAGGGACACATCAGGCTGCTGAACTACTTGGCCGGGTCGTATCCGGACGGCTGGGCCATGTCGGCGTCGAGCGCGAGCCTCGACCGCATTCTTGATCCACGCCTGCTGTCATTCCGGGTTCGGGTGGCCAGCTGGACAAAGCGGTGGGTATCGTACAAGCCCGGCGTGTCGCCTGCTTACACGTGGGAGCCGGTCCTGTTCGGAGGCGGAAGACCCGTCGAGCGCAGCGAGCCAACGGGGCGAGACTCGCTCGTGTGTGACGTGACGCGCGGCATCGGCTTCAGGGGTGCCAAGCCCACCGAGTTCTGCTTCTGGCTGTTCGAAGACATCTTCAACGCCCGACCGACCGACGAGTTCGTTGACCTCTTTCCGGGGACGCGCAACGTCAGCCGCGCATGGGAAACATGGTGTGGCCTCCGGGGTCCGATGCACCAGAACGGTAGCAGCCTCGCGGCTAAGGCTGACGCCACACAACGGGCGCTCGCTTTCGGCCACGAGTCCCCAGACGCCGCCGACCACGGAGACGGGAAGTGAGCCGCCGAGTCGCGCTGGCCATCCTGATCCTGGTGGACGTG
>Ga0247661_1000016_pt1 | contig 39079 bp, 61 predicted proteins | sample CNK02_metaG_FD_182799 | JGI IMG/M metagenome (GOLD analysis project Ga0247661, IMG submission 182799) | Soil microbial communities from Purdue University Martell Research Forest, Indiana, United States - CNK02 | ecosystem: Environmental > Terrestrial > Soil > Temperate forest > Bulk soil...
TAGCCTATGATGCGCCTATTTGGGATGTAACGCATCAATATTACCCCTTTCGCACACCATGGGGTCGGTGGTTCAAATCCTCAAAGACAAGGCTGAGAGGTATGCCTCTGTTACAGGCGCAACAGAATTTAAAATAACTAAATCATGACATTCATCTGATTCAATCATAAAATGTACTTAAAATATTTAAAGCAGAAGTATATATCAAAATAAATTTAAGTTAAACTATAGTTTAGTAAATAAAAGGACTATTTTTAAAATGAAGATAATGAAAGTTAATGGAATGGTGCGTGATTCTATTCCTGAGCCACATGAAACAATTGAAGATGATTTTTATTTAGATAGAATTATTCCTGTGCTTAGAGATTATAGTGTTTATAGAAGAAGCCCTGAAGAATGTCCTTTTGGCCGCGGTAACTTAGTCTTGGATATGCATTTAAAAAATGGAGAAATATATGCCATTAAATTTCCATTGAGTATGACTCGTAAACAATTGACTATTTATTTAAAGCCACTAAGAAAAAGGATTGAAAATTGAATTAGTCATATATTTCATAATTTACATCTTTAAGAACTTTCTTAAATTCATCTGGAAGGTCTTCAGTATCTTCCAGAATGTTATTTACTAAATCCATTAATTCATCATGTTCAGTTTTATCATTTATTTCCATTTACTAATCCTTCTAATAAACGCCTTTATTTTCTTTCAATAAAATTAATAATTCATCCATCTTAACATGAAGTTCCTTTATCTCAAGCTCGGCCAATACATCCACATTAAAATCACTTTCAGCGCGTATTCTATCTTTATCTGCCTGGCGATTCTGGCTCATTAGGATAAAAGGTGCCTGGAAAACTGATATACACGACAGAATTAAATTTAACAGAATAAATGGATAGGCATCAAATGAATAGGATATACAATTAAATACTACCCAGCTAATGCAGAAGCACATAAATGACAAAATAAATGTCCAGCTTCCACCAAATTCTGACACTATATCAGCAGCTCGTTCTTTCCTTGTTAGATTATCATCCATATTTATTCCTAATTTATCCGTGTATTGCCCATTTTTGTAAACAACCTAAACCACAGAAATGCTTATCAGAGTTTATCGGAGGATAAATAAGCATATCCGTTACAGCCCCTTCTGCGCATAGTTTTCTTTCTGATTTAAGCACTAATCTATAATCTATAGAGTTAGTTGTTAAAGTGAGGTCGCGCTCACAACTATCACAAGTTATATTAGATTTTATTGCCATTCTTTAAGATTCCTAGTTAATATCATTATAAACATATGGATCCGTAATCATGGTATTTATCACCACAACTACACATACTTTTGCGCAATGTTGCTCCATCTTCTATAATGTTTTCAAGGTCTATTAAGGCTTGCTTATAACCTGAATTGAAACCACATGAGAAGCTTGCAGGTTCCGTATGAACTAGTGTGGGAAGCTTGCTAGCAATCTCAGCGTATTTATTTTTAATCCAATCCTGAATGAACATAATCAATCCTTGATATGGCACCGATTTGCTACGCTGGCTCGGTGATGGCCTCTATACATCCCTTATCGATGGGTAAGAGACTAAACAATAATAGCTCCTAAATTATAAGCCATTATCTTTTGATAACATGGATCACATACTTCCACTATTTCGTCATTCAAGTCGTAATCTAGAAGCATCTTTGCCCTTTCTTCATGCTCTCTTTGCTGTTTTTCTATTGGAGTAATTCTTTGATACTGTTTATGGCAACTTGCACAGGTAAAGCTATTAGGACATTTCATCAATACACATCCCCTATAACAGCTTTGCATTTACCACAATAAATACAAATACCTTCATTATCAATAGGATTAGCTCCTATCAGTTTAATTTGATGTTCGCAATAGTTATCAATCATGGATTGAAGTTTTTTAATAAGCTCTTCAGGATATTTAAGTGAGTATTTATTTTTATGTAGCTCTGTGAAGAAATATAATTCTTCTAGCTCTTCTATCGTGAAGTCATTCATTACATTCCTTAATCTTATCTAAACAATATACATAACCTCTAGTAAAAAACCAAAGAGCTATTACACTTAGATCGGTCTCTACTTTTTTAATTCCTTCCTCGCATGTTTCTAAAGAACATTGAAATTCACGTGAATCCATTACTAAAGCCATAAGGGCATGTTCTTCTTCATTTGTCATTTTTAAATAATTTCCTTCCGTATGATATCACTGTCAATTAATTCCAAAACGAATTTCAACTCATTGATTCGGCCAATCATCTGCTGTAGCTCAATACTGTCTAGCACACCAGGAATGACTCCTTGTTTAGCGCAGTGCTCCATAAATTGCAATCTTGATTCAAGGACTTGGCGAATGCTTAGTCTTTCTTGTTCTGTGGTCTGATTAAATCCCCAAAATTTATCCATTTCATTAATAACCTGTTCATTGGATTGTATATTGTAATTATTAGCAACATCATTCCATATCCTTGAGGAATAAGTTCGTCCTCCAGTGCAATTACAACCATGGTCAAACTCTACTAACTCATGATTGTTATCGAATATCCATGCTGTCATATATCCACATATACTGCACTCATGTGAATCCCAATGAGAAATATTATGCTTGATTGCAGCTTGCTTAAATTCTTCGCCAGTGCGTGCCATGTAATTTTCCAGAAAATAGGTAGCTTAAACCATTTTGTTGCGCTTACCAATACGATTAAACATTTCAAATAACCATTTATCTTTTTCATCAATCTTCATTTGTGGATTTTTTTCATACCAGGCTATTTGCTGTAAATCTTCTTGTGAGAGAAATCCCTTTTCTTTATGTTTTAAAGAAGAAGATGTTTTTATATTCCCAGAAACTGGGCTAATCGGATCTAACTCACCCAGTTTCTGGGCTAACGTACAATTATTTACCAGTACTTTATTTATACGAATCTGGGCTAACGAGCAAATCTTGATCAGTATACTTCCCTTGATAAATTTAACTCCATTGGTACAGCCAATTCTTTGAATTAATCTATAGGTTTCTAGGAGGTTTAATGCTTCATCAAGTGAACTTTTAGAATATCCGGTTAGCTCCGATAATGATTTTCTACTAAATGGAAATGGCTTGTCATTCCGGATAAGGAATCCGAGGAGACGTTGTAAGATAATTTTTTCACGGCGTTTGAGTTTTAATCGCTTGTAGGAAATATCATATACATGTCCATTAAAAGACTTTGAATTTTTACTAGACACGATATATAATCCTTCTGTTATTAGCGTAACACATAGCCAGCAAATAGAGTTAGTCGCTCTAGCTGGCTTTTCTTTTTTTCCTATATTAATTCAACTTATATTCTTAATCTATCTTTGTTTGCTGCCCTATTTATTATCTTGAACAGAATGTTTAAAAAAAATATTGGATCACTAAGTTTTAAAATTTTAAATTTTTTTTGAAATTTTTTGGGGATTTTTTTTTATTATTTTTGGGGAATTATTTTGCTGATATTTATAAGGGATATTTTTATTTAATTTTTTTTGGATAAAATTTATTCATTTGTTTTTAAAATTGATTTATTTTGTGATTGGGAGGGGCTCCAGCAATCGCGAAGGGGGTCGTTTGCCTGGGGTGTACCCCCTATGAAGTCTATGGCATACCTGGCTACCAGGGCACCATACCAGGCCAGCATTGGATCTTATGCGTTTACGCATAGTGCAACCAAAGTATACTTTGACTGACTCATATGATTTACATATTAACCTTCATATAAATAATTAAATTAAATAACTTTGATTGACAATGTAAACCAAAGTTATTATATTGTTTACTGTTTAACTTAATAAGGGCAATCAAATGAACATAGGATATATAAGAGTATCAACCAAAGAACAAAGCACAGCGCGTCAGCTTGATGGCATTAAGCTTGACTTAATATATGAAGAGAAGATAAGTGGTGTAATTAAAGAACGCCCCAAGCTACAAGAATGCCTCATAGCGTTGCGGAAAGGGGATACGTTACACGTACATAGCATGTGTAGACTTGCGCGTAATCTCAAGCATTTACAAGAGATTGTGGAAGAATTAATAAGCCGTGGCGTAGATATTCAGTTCCACAAAGAAGGATTAATATTTAAGGGTGACTCAACTAATGCATTCTCTATGCTTATACTTCATTTACTTGGAGCAGTAGCACAGTTTGAAAGAACTAACTTAAAGGAACGTCAAGCGGAAGGAATAACTCAAGCTAAACTCAAGGGAACTAAAACAGGCAAACCATTCGGTCAAGTTCCCTTAGACATGAGTAAGGCTAGCATAGCCAAAGACTTACATATCAATGGAATGAGTAAAAGTGCCATTGCAAAACATATGAATCTATCAAGACCAAGTGTATTAAAACTAATCAACAGCTGAGGTAAACGAAAGATACTAATTAAATATCCATACAAAGCCTCAAATAGCCTTTACAACACATCAATAGTCTCTCTTATACTTCTCCTCAAGGTCAATAATACTGGCCTTGATATCTTTTAAGTCATCACTATTAACAGTCTCTACAATCTGCTTTTCAACCCAACCATATTTTGCACCCTTAGTCTTCATATATAGTGACTGAGATTTCTCATTCCCATTAAGAGCTTGCATAACAACAGTCTTAGAAACACGTTCAATAGCTTCAGGTTCAGCGCATGTGAGCTCAAATTCATAATGTTTCTTAAGTGTAGCTTCATCAATACCAATAACCTTTGCAATCATATATTGAGGAATACCAGCAATAGCTAAATCGCTAACACGCTGTTTCAATTTAAAAGACGGTTCGTGTGGATTATGTACAGCCATGATTACATTTCCTTATGCAGTTTTACGTTTATACAAAGCACGTTTAAGTTCGATTTTTTTAGCTTTAGCTGAATCAGATAATTCCAAATTAGAAACTGGAAGAGCAGATTCAACCGCTTCAATAATCTCATCCACATTAACATTTGGTTCATTAACAATTGGCTTAACCACATCACATTCTTTTATTTTACCAGTACCATCACAGGCATTACATTCACCAATAATGTTACCCAGTTTAGGAACTTTTTTAGCTCCATTACAGCATGGACACCTTACTAACTCTGACATATTAATCCTTTAATTATCAAAACTGTTTAAACTATACCCTAAAACTCAATAAATTAAAATAAATCAAAAACAAGTAAAAATAAATGAAAATAAGCATTGACTAGTAAACTATGCTTTATTATAATCACCACATATTAACCAACATGAGGACAATCAAAATGAGCAGAAGCAGTGAAAGAGAGTTAATCGAGAACTTAGAATCAACAATCAAAGAGCGAATCACTTGGAACAAAGAAAATGGGCATTATGACGGCTTTGACCGTGACCAAGTGCTGGAAGACTTAGAAGACGTGCGTTTGGAGATAATTGACGGTGAATTACCGATTTATTATCACGATATGGCAAAGCTACTCGCTGAAAATACAAGATTCGCGGATGTTGACGACACGGGCATTTTACCAGAAAACCCCACTGCATGGGATATCATTACAGCGTCAGTGATGGAATGGTTAATCGGTGAATTTTTCGAATTAGCTTGTGATGCAGTAGACGAGTTAATGCCAGAATTGAGTGAGGAGTACGCAGAATGAGCGATTTTGAATTTAAAGAATCAAAGCCTATACGAAACTTAAGGGTAGGCGATTGCATCAGCGTTTCAGGTTATTCGAAAGATGCAGCCGAGATTGAGGAAATACGTCCTATTTCAACCTGTCTGATGGTTACATTATCGAATGGTGACGCAAAACTATTTAACTCAACCGATTTTGATAAGCTTATACGCTGCTATAAGATTTAAGGGGATACAATGAAGAATGAACTAGAATGGCGCACAATTTATTATCACGAAGAATTAGACATAGACGGGAGTTTAATTCATGTTGAATGGGTCGAAGAGGCCAGCTATAAGCACGGGCTACTGATTCGAAGCATATTCGATCAGACCTATAAGGAGCACATGCTACAAGTGAGGAATGAATCAATAACATTCGTTCCAAGCATTTAACATTAACAAAAATAGGACAATCAAATGCATAACAAACTAATATTTAAAATTCTAGATAAACAAGCAACAGAAGTTGTTCAAATAGCAATGCTTTTAAGCGAAAACAAAGAAGAGGCAGAAGATTTAATTCATGAAATATTAGATGAAGCCCTTCGACAACTATGGAGACTTAAAGATTGAAAACATATACTCAAAGTGAATTAGAAATAGAACTTTTAAAACAAAAAAATGAAGAAATCTATAGAACTTTTGGACTCATTTACAAGGTATTAGACAATTTAGAGCGTAATCAATATTGGCTCTTAGGTTTAATGGGAACTGGATTCTTAGGGCTATTAGGAATAATGGCTCATGGATTTAAGTGGATTATTTAAATAAAAATAAGGAAATCATGAACAACAATGAAAGCTATCAAGAAAACAAAAGTTTTTTCTTAAATTTCATGTTAGCAGCTTTAGATAGTGAAGATGAAGTAAGCATTTGTGTATTAGCTACTTTAGTTCAATTCATTAAAATATTAAGAGGTAAAATTACCGCTATTGCTAATAAAAATGATGGTCATATAGATACAATTCAGGTTATCGATTCTGAAATTGAAGCGTTGAGAAGTTGTATTTTAGATTTAAATAATTGTAAAGAATTTATAATCAAGGGAGTAAAAAAGCAATGAATCTTACCCATGGACAGTCTAAAATTTTAAATGCATGTGAATTTAATATAATTTCTTTACAGAATTTAAAAAAAGGATTGATTGAATGTACCAAAGAAAATCATCAAGGGAGCTGGGCTATTGCTGGAGTAATTATTAGTTTAAGTGCCCAATTAATGGCAGTTATGAATGAAGTAATACTTAAATCTAATTTGAGTTCAAACCCTAATGCCAGAGATGATTTAAGAGAAATTCAATTAAAATTTAACGAATTTATTGAAGATATGATTAACCATGAATAAATGCCTAAAAATACTTATTAGAAAATAACCGCCAAATTCTTCGTTTAAAGGGGTATAAAATTTTACCCCTAGTCAACATATACATTTTATATTATCTCTTAACCTGAATTAATTTTGATGCCTTAAATTTGATTTATCCACATAATCTGTGGGTATGTTTGTGCATAAGGCTAAAAATGTTCTATTTTACAACCGAAAGCTGAATGCTCGGGATTTTTACTCTTTGCGTAAGGCTTTCTAAAATATCCGGGTTCTATAGCTAAAAATGTTCCTTCGTTAAAAGCAAAAACAAGCTCAAAAGTATCGCCAAAACGATTTTTTCTGCATTTAACAACAAATTGATTTTTATAACTGACATCCTCTTGATAAAGTTCCGGCCTATCAACTCCTAGCCATAAAGTTGAGCTTCTATGGCCGCCACTAGAATCAGCTGCATCATGAGGCCATGGGCATCTATCATCATTCGCACGGTTAGAAGCACCGCGATTAATTTGGGATAAGGCAATCACTGTGCAATTTAATTCTATAGCTAACTGAGCAAGTTTTGAGGTCACATCAGATTGTTTTAAATCATTTCTTTCAAACTGAGTTTTATTTTGCACTAATCCTAAGTAATCCACGACAATTACAGAGATTTTATTTTCCATAGCCCTTAACCTGGAAGTTGTTAGTATAAAATCTATATCCGAAACTGCATGCGACATTGAGGTGTCATAAATCTTAATTGGAATTTCTTCCCGACTGGCTATAGCTTGGAATCGTTCTTCAGAATTGAGCTTTTCAAATTGCTTTCCACCACAAATTCCAACATGCCTTAGCCAAATATGCTTAGATTCCATTTCAATTGAAAAAAATAAGCTTTCAGTATTAACTTGGGCTCTGGCTATACAATCCAGTAAAAAAATAGAAAATCCTGTCTTCCCTACACTAGCTCCGGCTGCAACAATAATTAAACTTTTAGGCATGATGCCGCCATTTAAAGCATCATTAAGTTGAGAGCAAGTAGTCGCAATCTTAGAATCTTCACCAAGTTTTCCATCATAGTAAGCTTCAGCTAATTCATTTCCACTGATTCCAATTTTATTTACGGAATAATTTAAGTTGGAAATTTCATTAATTCTATTTTTCAAAATCATTTGCGCTTCAATTGGATCATGGCAATTTCTAACTTCATCTAGCATAAATTCAGTAACTCTTAGTTGTTTGCGTAAATTATTCAGGATTATAAGGCGGTCTATGTCAGATTCAAAAGTAGATTCTGAAACATGATACTTTTGGTAATTATCCATTATCCAGGCTAAACAGGCGGATAGTTCTTTGTTATCTGCTCCTAAAATAACCAAAATATCTACAAAATGAAATGATTCCTGCTTTATAAAACAATTCTTTACTATAGAAAATAGTTTTTTTGTATCTGGATTGTAAAAGCATTCATGAGTTAACTTTAAAAAAGCTTTTTGAACTTTTTCAGATTTATGATTTTCAAAATGCATTAAATTTTCAAGAACCCTTTGTTCAAGCTCAAATGAATAATTAACTGGCGTCATGAATAGGCACCCTCTAGAAATTTAACCAATGTATTCCAGCGTGCAAAAGTTTCTAATCCATTTTTTTTCTTAATTCCACTTGGCAATTCATATTCGCGTAAAGCGAATTTAGGGGCTAATTCTTTCAAAGCAGTTAAATAAAGCTTAAATCCTTCTGGAGTTAACTCGCGCTGCTTAGGGTCTGCTTCTGGCCATCGCTTAATTAAAGTCCTCAAAACCTTTTCAAGAGAAGTGGATATCAAAGACCTGTGAGGTTGTGGATTGTCAGGGAACACCTCTCGATAAATGTCAATCAGCCCCATTAACTGGTTTTTGGGGTTTTTATTTTTTTTATTTTTAATTGCTGTTATTGGCGAATTTTCAAATTCGCTAGTAGTAGTATTATTATCTTTGTTTTTTAAAGGAAGTATATTTGTTTTATATGTTTCCTGATTTTCAGTTTCCTGATTTTCAGGATGCGGTAAATTGTAAGGTTTAAGATGTAACTTGTAATTGTATGTAAGGAAATGACCTGCATGACGTTGTTGAGTTCTACTTAAAAGTTTTAAATCGAGTAAAGCTGTCAACAATCGATAACATTTGTCTTTAGACATTTTGAAGTGATTCATAAGCTCTTTTGCTTGAATATTCCAGCCGGGGGGTTTGGTTAAAAGATAACAATATATGCCTAAAACAGCGGGATCGGTGATATTTTGAATGGTTTCATTTACAACAATCGTGCAACCTAAATCTTCTTTCTCAAAATTTCCTGTGAATTTTTCAATAGCCATGATATAATTTTCCTGTATTGCCATGATATATACACTCATATTGCCATGATCGTATTGCCATGATCGTATTGCCATGATATATACATGTTATAAATTTAAACAGTTAAGGCAAAGAACCGGGTAAAGTTACTAATGCTTTAACAACTTTTTAGACATAGACAAGGATGTCTACTTTTATCCTACATGATGTAGAATAGCCTTCCTAATCATAACATTAATAGAATTATTAATAATCATCATTTTTTATTTTATTCGTGATAAAAATCTTTTTAGCAAACCTATTTGTAAATGTTAGCCACCGCATTAAACCATAAGATAATAGTAAAATAGCAGCCCACATTGGTATAAAATCATACAAAACTGCAGTGGGAAGAAGAATGCTATAAGAAAATTGGAAGGCTAAAAAAAACATGCAAATATTAAAAACTGTAACTTTCATAATCATCCTTGGTAGTTTGTTTTAAATATGTGGGATAGATGTAATTCCTTTACGGTGTTTGAATTTAGGAGATGGATCTAACTCATCAGGGAGTAAATATCCATTAGTCATTTCTGCAATACGATATTGTTGCAATAATGGAATATACCCTTGTTTCTTCCATTTTGTAATATTTTGTACTGTTATATCTAACATTTTACATGCTCTATAAAGTGTTCCAAAATAGATTTCTGTTTCATCAAGTGTCATGTTTAACCTCATTTATTTTTATTTCATCAAGTCCGTTTGATTTAAACTCTAGTTTACTCTATAATAATTACTTAGAAAAGGAGTTTCTATGCTAACGGATAAGCAAAAGGCCATGAGGGCTAGTGGAATTGGTGCATCGGATTCGCCAATTATTATGGGATATTCTAATTACAAAACACCATATCAACTTTATTTAGAAAAGACAGGCTTGATCACGGATGAACAGGAAGAAACTGAACAACAATATTGGGGTAACGCCATGGAACCCCTCATTATTAAACGCTTTGCTGAAAAAAATAAGTTTGATATTACATTCCCAGATACTATATACCATCCTGATCACCCTTTTATATTTGCCAATTTGGACGGTTGGATTGAATCTGAAAATGCCGTTATTGAAGCAAAATCTGCCAATTCTTATCAACGTAAAGAATGGGATTCAGCCACTTCGGACGGGATTCCGTTAGTTTATTTAATCCAAATTGCTAAACAAGTCGCAGTGTCTAATGCTTCAATAGGCTATTGTGCTGTATTAATTGGCGGTAGCGAATATAAACAATTTATCTATGAACGTGATAAAGCCCTTGAAGAACTTATTATACAATCCGATATCGATTTTTGGCATTGTGTAACGAATCGCATTGAACCTGCAGCTAAAAATACTAATGACTGTCGTCTTAAATATCGTACGGTTTCTCCAGATAAAGTCACTGTAATCTCCTATAAAACATCCAATGCTTTAGCTGAATTAATGCATGTTAAAAGTGAACTTAAAAAATTATTAGAAGCTGAAGAAGAATTTAAAATGAATCTTATGAGTCACATGGCTGATGCTGAATATTTAATGGGAACTGATGGGGAATTATTAGCTACTTGGAAAGCTAATAAAAAAGGAACACGAGTTTTTAATATTAAGTGAGGGATCACATGGTTAATATGGGCGTAGCTGTAACTTCTGAATCATTTCCGGAAGTAAGAAATATAAAAAACACAAGATTAGATGATAGTTTATTCTCAAAAGAATTGGCTCCCCATTACATGCAATTAGCATCTAAATTAGCAAATTCAGAATTAGTCCCAAAATGCTACCGTGGTAAGCCGCAAGACTTATTTTTGGCTTGGGCTATGGGTTACTCTATGGGAATGTCACCTGAGCAATCTATGCAGTGTATAGCGATTATTAATGGACGTGCTTGCATGTGGGGAGATGAAATGCTGGCATTATGTATGACGCATAAAGATTTTATCGACATTATTGAAGAGACTGTGCTTAATGGAAATTCAATCATCGGCTATCAATGCACTGTCAAACGTAAAAATATGACCGATCATGTTTATACTTTTACGGTTGATATGGCTAAAAAAGCAGGATTGTTATCAAAGCCTGGAACCTGGAGTCAATATCCTGAAAGGATGTTACAACTTCGAGCGCGCGCATTTGCTTTGAGAAATAGATTTCCTGATGCACTTAAAGGGATTAAATCACGGGAAGAAGTAGAAGATTACATTGATGTAGAATATAAATCAATTGATGACAAAATATCTAGAACTGAATTTTTAAAAAAGGATTTATTAACTAAAGGGAACTTAAATGTTGAAAATATTTCTGAAACCGCTCATGTCACTTGTTCAATGGAGAATCAATCAGATTCACAAGAAGCAGACCAAATCAACAAATCCAATACTGTGGATGAATTTAGAAAATCAGAAAATAACTCTGATGCAGAATCTCATATCACTAATAACACTCTCCCAGAAAAAATCACCCTTATTCACCAACTTTTGGAAGAAAAAGGATTCACTAATGATCGACTTCTTAAAGCTCTAAAATATTATGAAATAGATGATATTCAATCTATGACAGATGATTTTGCAGATCACTTTATCAGTCAATTAAACAAATCTTAAGGAATTATTATGGTCAATCAAGCGACAATATTGGGTCGAATTGGGAAAATTGAGACAAAAATATCTAAAAGTGGTATTTCATATACCAATATGAGTATGGTGACTTCTAAAAAATTCATGAAAAATGGACAAAAAGAAGAAAAAGTTACTTGGCATAATGTCACTTGCTTTGGAAAGCTTTCTGAAATAGCAGAAAAATATGTAGCAGTAGGTGATATGCTTTATATCCAAGGTGAAATGGATAGTCAAAAATATGCAGGACAAGACGGTATAGAAAGAATTAAAAATTATGTGATTGCTGGAGAATTAAAATTACTGCCAAAGGCAAAAGAACATAAATCCGAAACTAAGCCAGCTGCTTCTTATATGTCTGATTTTGGTGATGATGCAATCCCATTTTAATTCCTATCATTTTAGAAAGTGTTATGTCTAAACATCCATTTAATTGAGGTTGTCTTGTAATTAAAATTGAATCAATTTGGTAGTCATCTTCATATACTCCCGCGTGCTGAAGAGAATCTAATAAACTCTTTAGCACATTATCTAAGTCTCTGCGTCTTTTATCAGGAGGATAGGCTTCAATTACAATAGATAGTTTCTCTTCAGGCCTAAAGAGTCCTTTAAATTTGTGACAAAGTATTACAGTATGAGCACGAAACTCATTTCCTTTTTTACTAATAAAATAAGTGGCTCCATTTCTGCGCCAATATTGATTGACACTTGGAGGCCATGGTAATGTTACATTTACCAAGCGGCTCGATTCATCCATCCGTTTCTAAAAATCTCCAATTCAGGTTTAGCTGATAAAATTCTTATGTAAGAAAATTTAGCTTCCTCTCTTAATTTTTGACGCAACAAATAGGGATCTAATCTATTTGCTGCACCAAAAGTTAATCCACCTAAAATTCCGTCAACAATTATAGGCTTCTCATTGAGCTGATTTATGGCTATCTGAAGCAACTTATGAGCCGCATAGCCGCCCATGTTGACAGCAAGGTCGAATACTTTTTCAACAACTTCTAAAGCATTAAACGCTGAATATTTATAGTGATCCCACCAAAATTCCCGATAAATCTCTATAGCATCCTGCTTTGGTAGGCCAATAATATCTTCTCTATCGATAATTCCATCTCCATTAACATCATAACCAATAGAACGTAAATATCTTAAGGAAATTCCCCATTGGGTTATTCCTCCTAAATCATTTTTATTGTCAATTAATCCACCTTCATGTTCTAAAATAATATTTACACAATCATTAAACATTTCTTCAGGTGTTAAGGCATCCATATTTTATCCTGTTTAAAACATGTATTTTCATGTTCTTCATAATGAGAGGCACCAAATAAACGTACCACAACAAAGAATTTCATGGCTGTTAATCGTGTTACCCCACTTTCTACTAAAGATGAATAAAGTACTTCATCAGACCACTCACGACTACCAAGATTGCCGCAAGTATAAAGATAATCATGTAGAATCGCGGGAGCAACAAAAGCCGTATACTGAGGCGCAAATATAGACCATAGAGGGCGCGGGATACTCGCCAAATTCGTCTTGAAATCCTTGGGCACAACATATTGTCCTCCGTCTATAAGTACATGCATTGCTTCACATGTATGATAGATATAGTGTTTAAATGGTTTAATGCAAGCTTCGTCTTGGAAAACAATGGTGTGAGGAGTTGCGCAGGCTATTAAAACTGCTAGAAAGAAATAAACTATCATCACAAACACCAATCCTTGGCGTATTTTCTTCATAAAATCCTTGGGTACCTATAGGAAAATGGAAGAATATATGGAGTATATTGAAACCTATAGGTACAGATTTAGTATAGCAGTATTTAAGCGGAAGAATAGACTGAGCGGATTAATCTTATCTTTTAGGACAATCAATCGATAAAGGGATTAATCCGCTCAAGTTTTAACATTCTACAGTAGGTTCATCATGAGTAACAACAGGTTCATCAACTTTAGTTTCATTATTAATTTTATTTAATTCAGAAATTTGATAATCAACTTCAGCTTTATGTCCTTGAAGAATATAAACTTGCTGGGTGCCCAAATTGATAGAATTTTCTAATTGTTGTCTTCTTTCCTGTAGTTCAACTAATGTCATTTTAACTTCCTTATTTAGTGATTATATAATTAAAAGTTCCTACACCTGCATCAGCGGAATTTGTAACAACAAAACTACCGTTTCCAGGAACAATTTTCAATACTGAAGCCGCATTAGCTTGCGTATTCCAATTACCTACAACCATACTACCAGTTGTACAAAAATCATCAGTAAAGGATTGTGCAGCATTTCCTCCACCTGCAGCAGCTCCTGCTACTGATTTCATGCGAATAGCAGATGTAGCAACAACGATTCCACCTGTAGCAGCACCAATGTCACCCATAGTATAAACTGTGGATTGATTCATTGTTCCATTGCTGATAGTAGTATTAAAAGCACCACCTGCATTAACAGCTGCTAATATTAAACTACCATTTGCGGTGGTTCCTGGAAATGAAGTGACAGTTCCTGGGGCTCCAGAAATACCAGCCGTCAAATTACCGCCATCAATCTGTAAATTTCCTACAGTGATATGTTGGGTTCCAGTGGTTTTTGATAAAATGAAATTAGCTGTTGCTGCGCCTGAGTCAGGGATTGTGATAACTTGTGCTTGACCTAAACCCGCGATGTCACTCACAGTAGTTGCAAAGTTTCCTACGTTACCAACTGGTGTTAATCTTAAACTTCCATTGGTTGTGGTTGCAGGATAAAGCAATAAACCACCAGCTGTTCCGCCTGTTGCAATACCCGAAGATATTGTGCCAGCATCTACTGCTAATGAACCTACTGTAATATGCTGAGTTCCTGTAAGCTTGGAAATAATAATATTTGCAGTAGCAGAGCCTGAATCTGGAATACTATAAACAGATGCCTGCCCATGTGACGCATTACTAATAGTAACCAGTGTGTCACCTGTATTTGCAACAGCTGTTAATCGTAAAGAACCCTTAGCTAATGTAGCTGGAAAAGAAGCTAGATATCCAGCTGTTCCAGATAACCCGGCTTGTATATTTCCACCATTTATTGCAGTCGCAACGTCTTCAGATAAAGTTCCTAATGCATCTGTAAATATTGCCATATGATTTGCAATAGTTGGTAGAGTCACTCCTCCTGGACTTGTAGTAGGAAGAATAGACCAATTGGAGCCCGAATGACTTATTTGATAAGTTCCTACTTTAAATGCTGAAGTAGGAGTGGCTTTTGTACTTACAATAGCCAAACAAGGAAGTTGAAATGAAATTCCATTTTGAACTTCACCATTTAAAAATCCAGCAGTTAAAACTTGAGCTTCAGTGCTGTCTGTATAGATATATGCAACGCTTGGTAATACGCCTACCAGACCTGCCTGGACGGTTTGAATATTAATTATAGCCATTCTATCTCTCCTTAGATTATTTTTGACGTCATGTCATTTAAAGCTATTTAAATCTTATGCCATTGTAAACTACCCAAATGCTCTCTGCATCTTGGAATTTCCATGCGCAAGTTCGGCTATCTAATTTTACACCTTGAGTTACATTATCCATCAAAACGCCATTAATTGAACCGTTTAATGGAATAAAACAATCAACATTTAATAAATTTATGCCCCTGGCCTTATTTAAGTAAATTTGTGAGACATTAGTGCCAGAAATAGTGGTATTGATGACCTGTGTCATTCTAATGCCTGCTGCAATTCCTTCGGTATTATCAGAATTTAATGCGCCATCTAAATAAATTCCGTGATTCCAGCTCGTATCAATTCCTGATTCACGACCAATTATAATGCCACTTATGGTAAATGTATGTCTATTATAAGAATTTATACTGCTATCAGTATCTTTATCGGCCTGAACATAAATAGCAATGCCATTATTAGTTCCTTTTCCTGCTAGAATAGTTAAGTCCTTAATAGAACCACCGGAATGGTCAGTCCCTCGCATCCAATGAAAAAATGCGCCACCCTGAAAATCACGTATTAAAGTTGTCGAACCTATTCCATCACCCACAATGTTTAGAGCACATGGGAATGGATCTAAAGGTGTCATAAAATGATGCTCTCCATTCCCCACATAAATTGTGCGTGATATTGATGAAGAACACGCTTCTTTCGCATATTGATTAAATTTTAAACTAAAATCTTCTGCGGCTAATAATGGACAGGATATAATCCATAATAATGTTATAAATTTATACATTTAGGAGAATTCCCACACTACTATAAGTCCAGCTGTTCCTGGGCCTCCAGCCCTATTTGTGGCCGCGCCTGTTAGAGCACCTGAACCACCAGCACCATAATTAGAAGCCCCATTTCCTGTGGCTGCTACTGTTAGTGGCGCTCCTCCTCCTCCATAAAATGAATTACCTCCAAATCCAGATTGGCCTGCATTTGCTGATAATACAATTCCTACGCCTCCCGATTGGCCACCAATATTTACATCTCCATTTGTACCTGTACCGCCTACTCCACCCAATGTAAATAATCCTGTTGTGGATCCAGCTGTACCAATTCCTCCAGCGCCTCCAGTTGCCTGGAGTGAAGCACCAAATGTTGTTGTTCCGCCTGGACTTCCATTATTTGTTCCTGCAGTTCCTCCAGCACCCAACGCTCCTACTGTGTAGGTATAAGTTCCTGACGCTGAAGCTATATAAAGTCTTGCATAGCCTCCGCTTCCTCCGCCGCCTGCCGCAGATACAGATGCAGCTGTTGCAGTTACACCTCCTCCACCGCCTCCTCCACCAAGTACTTCAACTAAAATTGAAGTTACATTTGCAGGTTTCGTATAAGTAGCAGCAGATCCTGAAGTAAATACCTGGAAACTTCTAACACCACCAGTTGCCGTTAAATTGGTAGCCACACCAGATGTAGGCGTTCCAAGTAAAGGTGTTACAAAAGTTGGCGACGTAGTTCCGGCATGACTTCCAGTTCCAGACTGCCCCGACAAAGTCACATTATGTTGATTATTAGTTGCCATGATTTAATCCTTTAAGCGACTGTCAATCCAGTTGATAATACATAATCAACCGACCATGTAGTATTGGCTACAAGACCCGTAACTTTAACCGTATCATACTGATTAGCAGAGGTTAAGCTTCCGGCTGAGCTTGTCACTGATGAGCCAATTCTTATAGTAGTGGCAGTTCCTGCAGCTAATACCCAACCTCCAGCACCAAGGCCTTTGATTTCAATCTCATCACCAATAGCGAATGTTGTAGGTAGGGTCACAGTAACAGCTCCAGCATTATTGGTTATATAACCATTATTTACTGCAGCTGATTGTGTTGTACCAGTCACCGTTGACCAGCTCATGCCTGAAGTAGATGAGGAGATCGTGATACTAGCCGCCCCATTGGTAATGGTAATCCCTGATCCAGCAGTTAACGTAGCAGCTGTAGGCGTTGCACCAGTTGATCCAATAATAAGCTGTCCATTGGACATGGTTCCAGACCAAACAGGCGTACCTGTACTTCCGGTTACTAATGTTGAACTATTAGTTCCTGCTACTAGTCCAGTTCCCACAGGTAAGCCTGTGCATGAGGTGAGCACTCCGGCTGTTGGAGTGCCTAAAGCTGGAGTTGTAAAGCTTGGCGACACATTTCCTGCAAAATTTCCTGTGCCTGAGGCGCCTGACAAGCCTAAGTCAATCTGATTTCTAGTTGCCATTTCTAAAGTCCTTTTATGAAATTGTTAATCCTGCGGAGTTTGTAGTCCTTACTCTCCATGTTAAATTTGCGACAATACATGTTACATATACATTGTCACTGATTGCCACGCTCGAAAGACTTCCAGCACTTGAGGTTGTAGCTGAACCAATTTTTATCGTTTGACCTGCATTAGCGGTTAATATCCAGCCACCTGCTCCTAGTCCTTCTACTGCGATTTCACTTCCAATTGCTGCAGTTGCTGGTAATGTAACAGTTACAGCTCCTGCATTATTTACAATATAGCCATTATCAACAGCCGCTGATTGTGATGTGCCTGAAACTGTAGACCAAGTCATGCCGGATGCAGTTGAATTTATTGTAATGCTTGCAGCACCATTAACAATTGAAATCCCTGTTCCTGCTGTTAAAGTAGATGCAGTTGGAGTTGCTCCAGTAGAACCAATTATTAATTGGCCGTTGGTCATTGTATTTGACCAAGCAGGAACGCCAGAAGAATTCGTAACTAATACTGAACTATGAGTTCCTAAAGATAAACCTGTGCCTACTGGTAATCCTGTACAATTAGTCAATATGCCACTAATTGGAGTACCTAAAACTTCATTAGAAAGTGTTACAGAATCAAGAGTTCCTCCTGTTATAGCCACAGAGGAAGCATTTTGAACAGCCATGGTTCCAAGACCAAGATTTGCTCTAGCACCAGTCGCCGTTGTCGCTCCTGTTCCGCCATTTGCAATGGGTACAACTACACCAGGAGGTAAAGCACCTGTATAGGTAAAGCGTGTATTTAAGCCACCTCTTAATCCTACAATGATGTCATTTACTAAAAGCGTGCCTCCATCAACAAAGGTACTAAATTTCTGATCGGGTAGTAATGCCATAATCCACACTCCTTGTGAGATTAATTTTTAACAAGCAGGTAAAGCGTAAAAGACTACACTTATATCTGTGGCAGCTACTGGAGCCATAAAATGAAGCACATCTGCGGCTTTAACTTCTCTCGCATAATATTCACTTCCGATAATTAATTCAGATGTAGTAGCAGCAAAACTAGTTCCCGCTGGCACTGCGGCTGTTGCATTTAATGCGCACCAGACTTCTGCATTAGCCTTCACTTGGATAATTGCTAAAAATCTATTAACTTCATTTAACGGTGCACCAATAGCTCCGCTACTAGGAACTGTAAGAGTAGTGTCAGTTGTAATGGCTAACGCCGCACTGAATTTTAGATCAGAAAATGGCAATCCAAATCCATTGTAACCTGCAATGTCCTTTTGTAACTTGTATTGTGTAGTCATAATTATCCTTAATTATTAAACTATTCCTAGTCGTGCCTCTATAGTATAATGCGCAGCTATATAAGCGGATGAGTAATCACCAACCGTTGCAAATGTGTAAAATTTTGTGTTGTTAGCTGCATCATAACTTGAAAATTTAGATCCTAAAGTCAATTGAGTCCAGTTTGCAGATGACGTATCCACTGGAGTCTGAGAAACTCCTGCATAAATTAATACAACTCTTACATTATTTATTGTGCCTGCTACAGGGTTGTATAATGTTACCGTAGGATTGGTAACACGTTTAGCTGTACTAAATCTAATAGTGAAAGGTGATTCACCCACTAATGTATTGCCGCCACTTACTACAGTCTGTGATGGAAATATAGGATAAGTAGTTGTAGATGCTGTACCTGGTGCAATACCTGAATCATAACTATTCTCATAATAATATTGGCATTCTCTTAATACTTCATCAGGAGTTTGTGGCGCGGGTCTAGTAGGTATATCTCCAGGAATTAAAGATACAGAATTTACAACGACCACTGTAGATATTGCGACATAAGCAAATGTCACAATGATACAGAATTTATTAGTATCTGAAATTTCAGTCGGATCTGTTACTTCCCAGCCATTAAATCCATAATCATTATTGGTAGAATCTATTTGGTCATTAGTTACTACAGTAGATAAAGTACCTTTCCCAACTATATTTAAGTTTCCTCTAGGAATCTCAGTCCAATTTAGTCCTTGACCGGCTGTATTGTTTTTAGTGAAATTGCCATTGATATCTAAATTTCCAATTAAATTTCCTAATGTCGGAAAAACTGCAGCAGATGAACCGCGATATAAGGAAATCTGAAATGTAATTGCTCCTCCAGCTGAACCTCTATAGGCATTTAAATTTACAGATAATTTTGAACCCAGAATTTTTGAAGCTTCTGCACCACTTAAATATTGACAGATTAAAAAAGCATCAGGAACCGCCCCTGCTGTTGTAAATTGTAATCCACCTGTAATGCTATTTCTTGTATATGCAATATTTGTAGCCCCACGCGCTGCTATAGTCTGATCCCATATGTAGGCACCTGCTCCAGACAAATTACCAGTTTGACCAAGTTGTGCAGGATTTAATGGAAAATCCCATCCTGTTAACAGACTAGAAATGGGTTTAAAATTTATTTGTGATTGATAATAATGAAATAGATGATCAATTTGTCGGTATTGAGATTCTTGGTCATATACAATATCACTTACAACTGCCAATCCTGTAGGTGCAATCATCACACTTGTAATGGCTATGTTTACTCCTACAGGCAAAACTAAATCAATGTCTATATAAGAATTTGGAAAAAATTGAAGACTATCTGAAATAGGAATATTTCCAGTTCCAGGGAATGCATCATAATTTCCATTGCCGTTTAATATGCCAGCAACTATTAATTTATCAATAACTGTGCCATCTGATTGACTATAAACCATTGTTATTGTAGTACTCGTGCCACCAAATGTTTTTGCAACAAATGATGCTGCCAAATTACCTGAGCCCCATAAATTTGGTGAACCAAATATTCTTTGACGTAATCTTAAAGCACTTAACCCTGCCGAATTTATTTCTAAAATAGTCCCTGGATTAGTAATTATATTAATATCACCAACAGGAGTTATTTGATTGACTGTTACAGTTCCTATCCCAGGTGATGTCACAACCAAATCCCAATTGGGAGCTATATTTACAGTTTTTGTTTCAGTATTAAAATTATATGTATAGGTTGAAACTGTTGTATCAAATAGAACTTCAGCAAATTGAGGATTGGAGATTTCATTTTCAAATGCACTTGATACGCCATTTTGACCAGACATTGGAATAAAAGGAACTGGATCACGAACAAATTGAGGAACTAAACCGGAACTTTGTACTATGACTCGATAATAATCAACAGTAACTAAATCAGAACCATAAGGTAGAAAATAGGGGATTACAGGATTTCCTAATGAATCTTCAAATGTGCCGATTGAACTCAATATCATTGGATTTGGTAATTGAATATAGGTAAAATTTGGATCTGCACCAGTTATTTGATAAACAGGCTTCAATGTTCCAGGCTGTAAAGAACGTTCAAATGTGACTATTCCGCCAGATAATGGGGCACCTGTATCTTTATCTAGAAATACCGTCTCTAAACTAAAAGCGGGGATAAAATGTTGGTCTGTAGCCATTGCAAAATCCTTTTGCAGTTTTATATTTCTAAATTAAATTATTACTCATCGTCACAACAATCACATGATGAATGACAATCACACTTATTCAACCATAATACTAGATATATACAAAATGATAATACAAATGCATTCCACATGTTATTCTCCAAATGAAATTTTTATTATACCTTATTTTGATTAAAATAAAATCATTTTATTAAACCAAAGTTTATCATTTGTGTAACATCCTACCAATCTCTTCTACACCTAGAGCAGTTCCAGCAATTTTACCAGCACTTTTTAAAAGACCCATATTTCTTTTATGTTTTAATGCTTTACCAAGCATCTTCTCAATTTCAGGATGAGCTTCAAAGAATTTCTTCATTTCTGTAGATTCTTCAGTTAATAATGTGATTGGATTTTTAGGTACTTTCTGACTCTTACCAAATACCTTAGCTAAAGCTGGATTAGAAAAATATGTTCCTTGCAAATCAGCATAACCTTCTTTAGTTTGATTTAAAAGTTTAGCTAAATCTTTATGACCAGATTCTTTAAAATGTTCTTCTATTGAATTATTAATCTGTCTACGTGTGGATAATGCTTCTTTACCAATCTTTCTTTCTGTCGTTAATTTATTAGATAAAGCTGTCTCCCCAATTTCCCTTAAATCTGCCTGTAAATCTCTAAGAGCATTATAGTCGCCATTCTTGGCTCGTATGATTAAATTTTTTGATTCTGGAGTTTTATCTAGAAATTTTTGAGCCTGACTTATTATATTTTTATCAATTGGTATATTACTAATTCCCCGTTTTTCAACTTCTTCTGCTACTGTTTCAAAAGCATTCCCAAGTTCTTTCTTGGCTGAATTAACTTTAGCCTGAGTTTCTCTTATAGCCATTTTTAAATCAGGATTCTTAGCTGCATTATAAATAGATTTAATACCTTTAGTTCCAGGAATTGCTAATGCTGCTATATCTGGCAATGCTCTAATGAGCTTATCACCTCTCTCTGGCTTAACTTCAAGTCCCAAAATTTTTTCTAATCCAGTGTCTTCAGGAATATGAGGAATCAAATCACTTGTATTTAAGTTAGTTCCAGGAATAGGAATATCAATAGCTAATTTTTTCTTAAGCAAATATTTCAATAAATCATGTGGAGAGTTCGCTATAGTCTTGCCTACTTCTGCAGTTCCTGCGCCTAATTGACCTATATTATGAAAAATTGAGCTGACAGGATTTTCTTCAATATATTTTCCACTTTTTTCTAGATTAGATGGAATGTCTTTAATGAAACCACGTCCGGTCTTTAATGCATTGGATAAATTGTTCGCAACATCAGATGCTAATCCTTTAAATCCTGTCCCCTCGGGTTTAATAGATTGAATATTATTATATGGAGTTGGTTCTATTGTAGATTGATTTTCAGGCGGAAATTGTTTCTGTAATACAGATTCTATTTCTTCATGAGACATTTCATCAGGAAATTCACCAATTTCTCCATTTGGTAATTTTACTCTAATAGCCATTATTCAAGCCTCCCTGTAGAAGGATTAAATATTTTAACACCTATTTCAGATTTTTTTTGCGCATTTGATCTTAATCTTCCATAATCTTCCATGGTTCTATTAAATTCATTAGCGGCTTCTTCTAAATATTTAGTCATATATTTTTGCATTGCTATATATGTAGGACTATCTACTAAGCTTTCTAAAATCTTTAAATTTCCTAAAGATTTATCTTGAAGTTCTCTAATGGCTTCAATTCCTATATTTCCTCCAGCTACTTTCAATCTCAATGCTGCTAATTCAGGCTGAAGTGCTCTTGCTGCTAATACTTTACCTTGTTCTTCTGGATTTTCACCAGATAATGCATCAGCCATTTGCTCTAATGAATACCCATATAATTTATTTTGATATTTGCCCATACCACCAATAATCTTATCTTCTAGATTTTTAATTTCATTTACAAATCCTGAACGCTTTTGAAGCTGCTTCACATTTTCTTCGCCCAGAGGATACATTGGTGTTAATTCTTCTAATAGAAAACCTTTACTATCGGCTATATCTCTTAATGATTGCCCACTTCTAAGCAACTTAAGTCCTTCAATTGGATCTATGCCCATTGCTGTAGTTAACCCAATAGCGCGTTTTTTTTCATTAACAGGTTGTTTATCAAAAGAGCTGCCTGATGTAATATCTTCACTTCTTCCTGTCACTGCTTCAGTATGTCTTAATTGTGACTGTAAAACTTGATCGGCAAATGCTTTTATTTCATCTTGAGTTGCTTCAGGATGAGTAGCTACAAAATTGGCAACCATACCATTAACTTTTGCACCACCTTTCCCTCCTGTACGTTGTAATTGCTTAAGTTGTTCTTCTTTTAATGCATCTGCAAGGCTATATTCTTTTGGTTGATGCTTAAGAGCTAAATCTTTTAAAGAATTCGCTAATGTTTTTTCCTGGTCGCTTAATGAATATTCTGTAGGTTTATGTTCCACTTCAAGCTTTTTAAGCTTATTAGATAATTCACGCTGTTGAGTTTCTTGTGCCATCTTAGCGGGTTCTTGCTCAATCTTATAACCTTGTAAGACATTTTCAAATAAATTTTTCCAAGGGGAAGCAATAATTGGTGCTCTTGAGAAATCTGTGAAATTAATAGCCATTTAATGTTTCCTATTTTCAACCGAAAATGCTTGAGCCAATTTTACCACCAGCTACTGCACCTGGAAGGCCTCCAAATAATGCTCCTGCGCCTACGCCTAATGCTTTACCTAAAGTTCCAAATATATCGTTTCGATTAGAATTTTGATTTTGAGCATTTTGGAATGCTAATCCACCTTGTTGATTCAATGCACCACCTAACAGATCGGCTAATGAACCTGATGCTTGGAATCCTTGATTAGCTATTCCTTGTTCGCCGCCTAATCCTATATCATATCGTCCTAAGACATTCTGAAGAAATTGCTGCATGTCCTTGGACAATAATCCTTGAGTGCCTTTAGCTTGATTCATTTGGTCAAGAGGAGTTCCAGCAATACCTCCTGCAGCTGCTGTGTTACCCATTCCACGCGTCAATTCTTCATTAGCGAATTTATATCCTTCTGAAGGCTTATATCCTTCCATCAATTTATTAATAAAGCCTACTGGATCTGCCAGTAACATATCATATTGACTCTGAGCCTTTTGACCTGCTGCTTGACCTTGATTGATAAAAGGATCGTAATATTGATGACCTACACCAGGAATTTGACTAAGATATTTATTAGCCTCTTCCATAGGATTATTTTTTTTGCCACCGCCAAATAAACTATCTAATATGCCCATTTCATATCCTTATGAAATAACCCTTTATGGGTAAGCTACTTTTGTTAATTTATATAAAGCACTTGTTCCCATTCCTGTGCCATCATCTAACTTTACTACTATTTCATTATATGTTGGATTAACTGCAGGACTTGCCACATACCAAATTGTTCCATTCGGTAAAGCATTTATTCCCGTTAATGCATTAATTTCTGTTAATTGAGCCTGCGTAACTGTAGGTAATGTCCAGCCATTATCACTTAATCCATTGCGTAAAACTGTATTCAATTGGTCATTATACATCTGCATCTGTGCAGTAAGAAAGCCATCATTTTTTGTAAATTGTATATTAGCAAAAGTAGGAATGTTCATTGATAGACCTCCAAGAAGCCATCTTGAACAACAAATCCACCAAATCCCCAAAATCTCATTTGAATTGTAAATTGATTGGCTTCACCTAATTTATTAAATCGTGGCTGATTTTTATAATTTCCTGTGGAATGCATAAAGTATGAAATAGCATTGCCGTAAGTTTCACCACCATTTTTAGAGCATGTTACATCTATTCTTGGTTTATAGATTTGACATGAACCACCTTCTATTAATAAAGGTTCATCATCTTCAGAAAACATAGTTAATCCGCTAACTTCGCCTATTATGAAACCTTCACATTCAAATTGAAAATCTACATTCTGTTCAACACCATTTTCTATGGTGAAACTGAATTGATTTACAATAAAGCGGTCGCTAGCTGGTAATCTATAGGTATTACAAATTCTAATTCTTGGAATTTCATATATATTTTCAATGCTGGTTGAAATCGTAGGAATGTCTGTGCTCATCCTCATCAGACTTCCTTGCTTTAATGATATAAAAAATATCTCATTTGCAAAATAGGCTATCTGTCTCGCAGGATGATAGCTAAAATCCCAATCAGTTAAGTCAAAAAACTTTTTAGTTGTAAAATCATACATGATAGAAAAATTATCAAGTTCATGGAAAAAAGTTAGAATATAGAAAATATGTCCATCTTCTCTATAAAATAATGCTGTAGAACTATCAGGTCTATCCACATGACTTAATAATTCATCAATTCCATCTGTAGATAATCTTTCGGCTTGTCCGCCTTGCATGACCATTATCGCTGGTGATGATTTTTCATTGATTCCAAGCCATACAATCATGTCATCCATTGTTGCTATAGTTGCAACACTGGCAACACCATAGTCTATGTTTATTGAGGCATTACGTTCATAGACTTGTAATCCACCAGTATTTGACCATAATTCGCCAACGATGTTTCCTAAGACTAAAAGATAATTACCGTGACCTGGGATTCTTATTGCCGCTTTGGCAAAGTCTGGCTTTGTCTGTAAAGTAAGAACCTGGACAAAATGTAAATCAAATGCTGTAGTAGCTACGCCACTGTTATCATAGCCACTCTCATAAACATACCATTGTGAGCCTGAATGAGAGGTTAAGGCATTTCCAAAGATAAAATAGGTGTTTTGATATGTCACATAATTTGGAATGAAATTTTGTGGCGTTCCTGTATAATTAATTGGAGCTACAAAATCCACACCCACAGAATAATTATATATATATGCTTTTGCATTTCCATCTATAATTACTATTTGAGAACTTAAATTCTCATCCATAAACACATCACCAGTACTAGTTCCAATACTTAGAAGAAATCTAAAACCTAGATTTTGGTCAATTCTATAGATATTACTTCCTATTACAGCTAATAAAAAATTACCTCGTGTTGAATGAAACAGACCTCGTCCTTCATTACCTATAGATAAAATATTTACAGCTGGACTATATCCTGAAAAGTTTAAAAGCCAATTATCACTGATGTACATATTCCATGTGCGCTCATCAGAAATAATAGGATGACGACCGAAAATGCTAGATCCGACTATGCGAACAGGAACTTGTGTAGCATTTGGAGTCAATATTACCATATCAAGTTATCCACCCATGGCCAAGATTTATTTGTCCATAATTTATGCCACCACGTTTTTGTAAGCTAGAAAGCTTGATTATATTTAAATCTAATGGTCCACTTTTCTTGCTTATTTTATCTACATAAGCTGCATGTTGTTTTGCTACTCCTGGAGGCACCGAATAGTTATATTCAGTACATAATCTCATTGCTAAATCATATTTAAGATAGGTTATATAAAACTGATCTAAAGTTAAGGATAAATCTTGATTTATTACTACATTTTGTAACCTAAATTGTCCCCATATGGTTAATGGGAAATTCTGATTGGGGATAAAATATATATATAAATTTGCGCCACCAAAACATCTTTCCATATGCCAGCTTCCTGGTAAAGATTGAATGTTATTAGCACGTGATGTTCCAAAGTATTCGCGTCTACCACGATTTTGTGTTTGATATCTAATTGTATCAATGAAGAAAACAAATGTGTCAATTTCGATAAGATTAGGAATAAAATATTTTTCTTGACCTATAACAGCTGCAAAATCTAATTCTAAATAATATGGGATAAGACAATTATCTACTGTCTTATCCTGAAGTAATTCATTAAGAAATTCTAATCCATCCGTAGCTTGTTGGCCTGACACAGTTTCAAAGCCACGGGAGACAATGCCTGATTCATAATAAGCATTGTTGATTAGCTGTAAAGTTGTGTAGGCCATTTAAGCATCCTAAGTTAATTGTGGTTCCAATTGATCAAGATACCCGGATACAGAAATAGCTGTAGCTGATCCAGTTACAAGATAATCCACTGCATCTGTATAAGGAGAATCTATAGGACATTGCATCATCACAGTTGTTGCAACTGCTGCTACATCACCTGAAGCTCTGCTGTAACCATTTGTGGCACTTGATAAACCTGGACGTAATTCAACAGTGTTATTAGCTGCAGTAGGAGTAAATACGACTAAGAAAATAGCATCACTGATTGTTCCCATTGCAGGAATCCCAGCACTACAATCTACAGAAGCGAAAGTTGCAGAAGAACCCGCTGTGATACTGGTAGCTATAGCCACATCCCACCACATCCATCTATCAGCTGTAACGCCATATTGACGGAAAGCTAAAATATGAGAAGAACCATCAGTTTTAATAAAACCGATTCTTCTAAACATGTCATAACCTTTTGGTAAAGTTGGAGCAGTTAAGCTTAGAGATAACAAGGCTGAACCTGGATTAACTCCATAGCTATCACCGATTGCATGTACGGCATAGAAAGTGGATGCTGCAACTGTTCCAGTATCGATACCACCAGCACCAGATAAAGTGACATCAATGGTTACTGCACCTGCTCCAGCGGCTACGGGCTCAACACCTGTTTGAGTGGCGGCGACATTTAAAGGAAGACCTACCTTGATATCATTAGTATTTGTAGAGTCGCGGCATAAGCCTTGACTAACTGTCATTGTAGTAGTTGATACAGAAACTAGACGAAGACCATTTACGTACATCAAGTCTCCATTTACGATAGGTGTAGAAATATTCATTTTAATATCCTTATAAAGTGGGGGAACCTCATGTTCCCCTTCCTAAATTACTTCTTTTCGTTCTTGTGGTGATCTGCGTGGTGCTTTTTACATAACCATCTTACATTTAATGGTTTAGTGTAATCATCATGATGCGCCTCAACATTTAATTGCGTCTTGCATATTTCGCAAGGCCTTCGAATTAACTGACCTCTTTTAATAGCGTTGCTAGTTAAGCTTCTAACGTAAACTTTGACCATTTCATCAGGGTCTTTCCTACGTCTTTCATTGCTACGCTCATACATTTTTCGCTTAACATCAGGGTGAGAATCAAGATAATTTTTTCTCACTTCCGATGCACAATCAACACAATAGCAATTGCTATAAGATGCGAATGGCTTTCCACATTGACAAGCCCCTGTTCTGTGCTTTAGGGTTCTGCCCGTATTTAAACGCCATTCACGATCAATTTGCCTATGACAACTATGGCAATATCCAAGCTTAGGATTTTCTTTAATCTTATCACATCGATTACAAGTATCTTTGCGACCAGAACCCCATGGCTTTAATCCCAAATGCTCTCTGGTTAATGCAGTATCTAGTTTCCTTCTTTCTGAGCAACACTTCCGGCAATATCCACTGGATGCATGCTGTTCGTCTTTAATTTCACCACACTTACTGCATTTCAAGCTTCTTCCTAAACCATATTGAGGCTTTCCATCCTCGATTCGCCTTTGTTGCCTACGCAGTTTATTAGCCTCACTCCTGCATTTTTTGCATACGCTATCATTCATGTAATTAGGCTCTTTATTAGAGCCGCATGAATTGCAAATAGGGTTAGCATTAGAGCCAAAAAGGGGAATACCTTTAGCTTTCTTTTCAGCCCTCAACGCTCTCTTTCTGGTGTTTATGCAATAACTACACCATGAGCTACCTAACATTTTTTCATTAACATCACATTTGCTACAACTAACACCACACTTTACAACCATTCGATTCTTCTATAATTAAATGTTGCATTATATAGGAGAGCCAGATAAGATCCTAATTATATATCATAGCGGAAAGATAATTGACATCGCGTACTCTGGGACGAGCTTCTTTCCCCATATCGCGTCGTGTATCATCCCTCTTTGGTTCTGGCCAAACAAAGAACCGTAATACATTCGGAGACTTACCGCAGTATCAGGGTCAATTTCATTACCTGTAGGAAATGGAACTTCTTCAGGAAGCATTGGCATACCAAGGAATAAAGGATTACCAGCAGTAATCACGCCCGCTCTATGCGAAGGAAGAAAAGTCACTTGCATACCTGCAACAATTGCAAAATTCAAGTTCTGATCATTACCTGCATTAGCTTGTAGAGGCGGAAATACGCTAACAGTAACGTTACCACCACTTGATGCTGAATCTGCTGTAACTCTGAATTGAACAGGATTACTAGATACTTTATGGCCAATAAATGTCAAATATCTAAGATTAGGTTGCCCTGCAACTCCATCATTGAATTGACCTTTATCGTAAAGTTTAATTGCATTTGCATCAGTACCAGCACCAGAAAATACGATTTGGATTACTGCTCCATTTGCATCAAGCACTGTAGAGACAACAGTCAAAACTGTACCAGCTTGACCAATAGTTCCTGATGTATGAACTGGAAGTAAGTTAGATACATAGAATTCAGCTCTATCAAAATTACCTACATCCCATGAATTGGCAATCTCATCATTACGTCTTGGTACGAATTGATTCAAACCAGTATTAACGATTGCAGATTGTGCAATATCACTTAGATAGAATTTGGTATTGTCTTTAGCAGCACCATAGTTTCTATACATGGCAAGAGCTGCAGCTAATTGACCATAAGAATTAATTTGCGTGATTCCATCACCAAAGAAGCGGTAAGGAGAGGTTACACAGACTTCTGCAATATTAGATTCAATAGTTGCAGACATTTCCATTACTGCAGATTTACCGAATTTATCCATATAGTCTTCTACGTTGAAGATAAATTGTTGTGCAGTAAAGGCATAAGATACGTTGATAGCTTGGTCTACAGTTAAATTTTCTACCCTTTGATCTGCGGGTTGAAATGTAGCCACCAAACTATTTGCGGTTGTAAATCGTGGTGGTAAATCGAAAGTCACTGTATCACCAAGGTTGGCGGTCAGTTTTTCGAAATTCTTGAATTTAGTATTTGCTGTTGCTACGAAGCAGTTTAAGTTCTGTAGGTAAGCCAAATTTGACAACTGGTAGGTTTGTACCTGTTGTAAAATGTTATTTGGAACGGCCATGTCTTCTTCTCCAATAATATCCTTATTAAGAGAACAGACATGACCAGTTTTGGTAGAACTTTAACCTCTTAGAAATGAGGCATTCTTAAAGTCCCGTACTGTTTTAGTACCATTGTCTGTTCCCACTGGCGAAGGTTTCAGACGGCTTAAGGGGTCTTGTGCTTCTTGCAAGTTTGATTTAGCTTCCTGATTGGTCTTGATAGACTGACTCAATTTAGCTAATTCAGCTCTGGCCATATTAGGTGATCTCTCAACTAAGGTGGCTAGAGTGGCTAATTTAGACGGATTCTTTTGCAGCTCATAAATAATTGCTGCTGTGTTATCTGTCTGTGTAGCCAAATATACTAATTGCGGGAATGCAGCAGGATCAAAGCCTGAGGTGATAGCATCAAAGTCTTCATATAATTCTTTACCTTGAGCCAATTTACCAAAGTACTGTTGAGCTACTTCATTCACTTCCTTTTCGAGCTGTGCTAGATGAGCTTGATCAGCTTGTTCTTGCTGCTTTTGTTGCACCATCTGCATTACCTGTTGAAGTTGCTCTGGCGACATACCCTGGTTGCCTTGTTGCTGCATGATGGGTTGTTGCTGCGGCGTCTGAACTGGTTGTTGCGTTTGCTGCCCTTGAAGCTGCTCAATTTGCTGTTTAGCTGCGTCTAGTTGCTCTTGCATTTTCTGCTCTCCTTTGCGTTTAGCCTTTTTAATAAGCTCATTCACTTGGGAAGCAGGAAGCATTTTCTCGGGAGGTGCAGGTTCTACGTCTTTCAACGCATCCTCTTCACCCACATTAGTATCTTGCAATTCTTCTGCAATATCCTTTGCATCCATTTGAAACCTCACTGTTTCCGGTGTGACCGTGATCACCTACCATCCGTGGTAGTTCCGACTATTTATCCCGCATAGTTGCGTATATGGCCTAGCATCCATCCTGGCTAGTCAGGTACTTCTTTGCATTAGTATATCAACAAATAATCAAATTAGTACAGATAATAACTATTAGTTTAAATCCTGTCTACAATAAAAACACAAATAGCTAAATTTGCACTCATTGCAAACAACTACCTTTAACCATCTTCTTAACCATCTTTTTATCTTGTTTGACATCGTTGTATTCCTCCTTCATTTTCTTTTTTTTCTGATTCATGCCACCTTTGGGTTTATCTTTCATTTTTTCATTTTCCTTAAAGTTTCTGCCAATCTGGCGCGTTTGCCTTCTATTCCTTTAGCTTTTGCAGCTTTAGCTAATTTCTTAGCAGGAATCTTTTTTCCCATTGGAACTCCAAGCTCCTTATGAAGAGCACCTGGATGTTTTATAGCTTTCTGAATGAATTTTTTATCAGCCATTAATATCTCCCTTTATTTTTTACTGTTCTTTGTCCGCGCTTTGGAAGTTCCTTTGCTTCAGATTTTTTCTCTGATTTAACTTTCATTTTCATGCTTGGATTACCTTTGGTTTTAACTTTAATTTCAAGTGGCATTTATTTCTCCTAATTATTTTCTTCAATCGTTAATTGACGCTCTACTATCAATTTAATATCATTTTTAGATAACAAAGGATTTTCCTCTATTATAGCTATTATAGTTCTATAAGCTGTCTTAATTCCTCTAAGGTAATCATCGGAAATCTTTATTTCCTCAACTCCTGATATCATTTTTTTTCTTCCGTTTTTCACTAGCTTCACTATATGCAATTGCTACTGCTTGCTTTTGTGGTTTACCAGCTTCCATTTCGCGTTTCACATTTTCGCTAAAGCCTTTTTTAGTCTTTGCTTTCTGTCCCTTTACTAGTGGCATTTTTGGTCTCCATTGTTTGTTTTTTTAAATCATGCTCTTTACCAGCTTGCGCCACATCATGATGATGCTTACTTACATCAATTGCCATATTAACAGCGGTTCTTGCGTTTTCAGCATCAACTGACTCTTGTTTAATAGCGACTTCAGCATCGGCTCCTTGTACTTGAGCCAATACTTTAATCATCTCAATATCTGCCAACTTGTTCTTTACAGCATCATCTGTAGCAATTTTAGTTAATTGAACTTGAGCATTTTGAGATGCTGCTTCGCGTTTTTGTTGTGTCTTGCCAACTTCGGCTTGTGCTTGCATCATTAATGCTTGTTTTGGATCAATTTGTTGAGATGCTTGTTGCATTGCCATTTGTTCAGACTGTGCTTGTTTTTGTTCAATTTCTTTCATGTATTCGCCAGCAGCTTGCCTTAATCCTTCAATGCCTCTGATTTCAATGTTATCTAATAAGATACCTAAGCCTTTTGCATTCATAAATGCTGCAAAGGATTCTGATGTTTGCATGAGTTGGATTATTGTTTCTAGAGATATTTGTTTTTGTACAGCGAAGTTAACACCTGCTTCTACTTTGACTTCAAGACTCATTGGATCATAATCCATAAATGGATTTCCAATTTTATTAATGACTTCATAAGAACGTTTGCCATCTGGTTCTACTATTGGGATACTTCTTGGTGTCACATAGTATTTGGGTATTAAATCCAATATAATCTGACACACGCGGTTCAGTCCTTTCATAAATCCGACAGTGTAGGGCATAGCTGCTGCATTAGAATGCATAGCACCCTGCATAATGGCTACTCCTGATAGTTCGTTGTTCTGAATTCCTAGAGCCGCGTCATAGCTTCCTAAAATACCTTGCATCAAATTATCTGACATTTGAAATGTTTCACTAATTTGAGGTGGTATTGGTGTTCTTACGATTTCACGTGGTGGGACTAAAGGTTGATTTGGATCGCCATCATTGTATGCGTTATAAAGTAAAGTTGCGGGTTTTTGTATATTAATATAAGCATCTAGATAATCTTCAGGAATAGATTCCACGCTAGCTATAAATTTATGTTCTACGGTATTTTCAAGTTCATTTGCTAGCGATTGACCAGCATAATTCTTAAGCCTTTGGGCATCACGTACATTGTATATATAAGGACGCGTCATCTGCTCAGCTGTTGAATCATTATTATCTCTAAGAATGGCTGAGTTTCCATCAAAGAATATTAATGGAAGCATTTTGTATGGGGTTTTCTGTACATCTACAAGATGAGCTCCTGAAAATGTATAGCGTGTGATGCTTTCAAATGTTGATTCACGAGTTTTACCTATCGGAATTGGTGGTTGTTCAATATGTCCGGCTTCTTCCCACATCCCTAATAGTTCTTCATAATTTTTAAGTGTTACAACACGGCCATTAGATAATTTAGTTATGCGCTCTTTTTTATATTCTTTTTTATCATATTGACACATTAACACAATATCTTTTTTTGCAGCTCTATAAGACCAATTAAATCCTGAAAAGCTTCTGGCATATTTCAATCCTTTTAATGCATCTGAACCATATATCTTCTCTACCTCTTCAGCTTCTTTGGGAAATAATTGAAAGCAAAAATTACCATCCCCTTTATGCGATTTACGAGCCAGAGGATCGAAACCACATAGGGTTGGGTCAAATGCACGTTGGGTACATATTTTCTGATCCATGGACATTTCTGATATGTAATCCGTATAGCATTCGACAACAGAAAAACCGCCCACCAACAAATCAGTATATACATCATAGCTAAATCCATCATTATCTGAGTCCACTAATATTGATCTAAAATGTGCTTCAAGGATAGAAAGCAGTCTTGGGTCGACATTATCAAATCCATCTTGAGCTCTTACTATAAATCCTGGTTCCATTCTTGAGAATTCACCTCTTAATCTAGAGATGTATGCTTCAACCATATTGAATTCAATTTGAGGTCTTTGTAGGGATGCAAGAACTGCTATATCATCTTCAGTTAGCGTTGATTTATAAACAAAACGCATGAATTGATGGTATCTTTCATAATTTGGTCTGAAGTAGGTATAGGCTTGCTCTACAGATTGTTTAATCTGATCAAGCTTAGTTGTATGTCGTTTTGCTATCACTGCCATAATCAAATCCTTTTGGTATAAGCACGTTGCTTTAATTCAATAACATTGTTATGTCTATTAAGAGCAGCAATTGTTGTTTGTCTTGAAGTATTATTTTTTGATGTAAATATAGATAAATTTTTATCTATTAGAGCTATTCGCACTGCATCTGAACAAGTATCTGCTATATCATCATGGGCATGAGAATCATTATTTGTAATTTTTTTCATGTGATTCACACACATTTCAGTGTGAACACCATGTAATGGTAAAGAGACTTGCTTGCTAGCTATATAAGGCTGTATATCAATGAATCTTTGTGATTTGCTTCCAGATTTACGCGTTCTTTCAATTTCACGAACTTTTAAACCTCTCATATTATTTAATATAGAAATGAGAGTGACTCCGGTGGATTTTTTTTCTATATAAGCAACTAGAGGAGGATTGGTGTGACGTGCGCAATCTTGCCAGAAATCTAAAAATTCATTTTCAAGATGTTTTGGTTCAACACGAATTTCACGGCAAGCTAGCCAATGAAGCCCAATTATTCCAGTTTTACGTCCTTGTGTTTCTATGTTGTACATTCCCCAAAATGAAAATACTGTGGCATCATTTCTTAAATCTTCTGTCTCAGCTGTATCTGCTGTTATGAATGTAATATAGAAATTGGGTTCTACACTTAATAAAGGAAAATCTTCAGGCATAAATAGACCACCACCTGCTGGTTGGGGATCTTGTTGATGTTGCGCTGCAAATACGTATCTGTCTTTTTCCTGACGAATTTTCAACATATCTAAGGGGAAAGCTTCGGGATAAAGTGCATTACCTGCATCATCTAATGATTTCAGTATTACTTTATCCCAGTCATAGCCATCCTCACCTGCAAGGAAGTAGGCAGGCAAGTCTTGTTCATGTAATCGTTGTCCTATGAAAACTATAGGAACATTGATGCCACGAGGTCTTTGTTGGATTGTTTCACGGAAGTTGGTAATTACACCTTCACGGATTAAATCGGAATGGACTTCATCTGGTTTATGTGAATCATCGATGACGACCGCACCTGAGAATCTATCAAGCCCTGGTAATCCAGCATTACGCCCTGTGATTGAGCCTGCTGAGCCAAACGCTGAAACTGTTCCACCAGCTGTTGTGGTAAAAGAGTCTTTAGCTTGTGAGTCATCTCTGAGGTATACATCAAAAAGAACCTTATATTGTGATAGTGACATTATTCGCTTTACCACATCCGTGTGGGTAGCTGCTAAAGTTTTTGAGTAGGATATATATAAAAAATTACTGTCAGGCCACTTAGCTAGACACCAAGCAATCCAGAAACTTACCATCACCGATTTGCCGTGGCCTGGAGGCACATTAACTAAAAGCCTGAGAGCTTGAAGATTTGTACACTTAGTTAAGGCACGGCAAATTGTAATGAAATGACTTTCCCGACTCACAGGACATGAAATGATAAACTCACGTCCTGTAAGGATAGGAAAAAATGCTTGTATGAAGAGTAGTAAGCTACCCTTCAACTTGGCCGCTATTTCTGCGTTTTCAAGTTTTAGCTGTAGAGCCTTGTCCATAAAGGGGCAATCCTTTGCCTAAGTTGCGTCCTGCAAACCTCATGGATAAAATAACATAGATTAGAGCAAAATCACTATAGATAGTATGAAAATTTATTTAAATCACTATATATAGTATTAATTTAGATAAGTATTAACTCAATTAAAGTTAAAACTTTAAAAATTCATATGGAAGTAAAATATTATCTAATGCTTTTGCATAAAGCGGCTCCAGCTCCATGGATACCCATAAGATTACTGCCGAATACAAATATATCAATCATTTATTTGCCTTAATAGTAAAATAGATACCAATTCTGTACCTGTCATGTACTATTTATGATGATTTGATGGCTCCCGAGGACAGATTCGAACTGCCGACAAAATGGTTAACAGCCATGCGCTCTACCAGCTGAGCTACTCGGGATTAGATGATTTTGATTCCAATTTTATATTGCTTTCCATTAATTTAGAAATAATAAAAAAAAGTTTATCCATAATTTCATTATCTGTTTTGAATAGTGTAAGTAATTTCCAAAGAGTAAATACATTTGTTATTACTGAAATAGATAATAATAGTTGAAGAATCTGTGTAATTATCATGCATGATGCTCCAGGACTCTCTGTTTAGTTTCCATAGGTATTGGCGAAAATCCAGATAATAATACTTCTAACTCATCAGCTGTTATAGATTCTATGGATTTCATCATTTCTTTAATTTTGAATTTACATTTATCAAGTCTTTTATAATATAAAACAAATCCGTTTCTATCCCAAAATAAACATTTAATTTTATCTCTGTTTCCATTATAGAATACATATATACTGCCATCATGAAGGTGTGATTTTTTTTCATGTTGAATAAAATTTGAAAGACCATCTATAGACATCCTGAAATCTACAGGTTTTGATGCAATAAATATTTTTTTATTTTCATAAGGTATAAGCATTATAAATCCTTTAATAATTCTATAATTTTAATAATTTTTAATGGTTCTATGTTAGGAGCAATAGATACTTTTACGCCCTTAGCAATATTAATTTCTATATCATTCTTTGATTCTATAATTTCTGGTGATTCAGGAGAAAAACCATTTGAGTTTAATGGAAATCCTAATAATCGATTTTTATTAATTTTTTTAGAATTTAATTCATTTGTTTTATTCTTAACTTGATGAAAATTCATATTCGACTTTTCATCTAGAATTGATACTGAATTTTTTTTAATTGTTTCCATATCTATTTCTGGTGGATTTAATTTCAAGTCTTCAATTATAGATATATAACGAATATGAGTTAAAGCTGCTGAAAGTTGAGTATGAGTAAGTCCATATTTTTTTGCATTTTGTCTTGAAGCGGGTAATCTTTCTTCATAAAGTTTTTTAGCGATAGGAATTACTTTTTCATATAGGGTAGGATTAGAAAATTTACAATAATTAATTCTATAAATTCTGGAATTAAATGTTGCATAATTGAGTTTATTTAATTCACAATATTGAGGTTTATTAAGTTTGGATTTAATTGCGCCTTCAATGTGACCATACCAGAACCAAATATCTTTTATATCAAATATACCCGTATTTCTATTATTCATTTTCTATCTAATACTCCTTAAAAATATCTCACCTTGAGATATTAAATCACCAAGGGTAGATGAAAATAAATCTGTAGAATTATCTACAGTTGTCATTTTTCCGAAAAATTTATCACCTTCTTTATTGCTCCAAAGATTTACCATAACCCTTGGATATTTAGTCGTCCAATAATCCTGAATCTCTTCTAAGTCCGTCATCCTTGGCCTCTCTTATTTTATTAATTCAGTTTTAAATGCTTCACAGATTATAATATAACTAAAATCATATTTCTCAAGAAATGTATTAAACTACAGTTTATTATAAAAGACAATAGTATGTAGAAGAGCTCACTCAAAGAGAATGGTCAACTCCTTCTGCCATTGGTAGATGAGATGGATTGACTTCGAGAGGGTCATCTTTGATGATCATATGCGCAAGACGCTGCCGAAGCCATTTGTAATTTAAGAGATATCTATTTTTTTAGCAAGTTCAATCACGTCATCATTCATCTGCTTTGAATAATTCATATTTGCACATTCTAATGTATGAAAATTTTCATTATCATACCATTTCAAAGAATAAATATATCCTGACATTTCATTACCTTCAGGTGATAGAAGAACTGTTGCTTTATTATTAATTGTATAACTTACATCTTCTTGAGCTAACTCTGTTGCAGTATTAGAAACACTTACATTCATTATGTCATAGGAGCAAGTGCCTATATTATTTACAGTAAAAAATTGAGAGGCACCAGACCAACCGCCTTTTTCTTCATGAAATCCACCCATAGGTGTCGCCGCAAGCATATGCATGCCATTAGAACTCATTAGTGATTTAGAGAGATTAGGAAATTTAAATGCTAATTTTAAATTAGATATACTAGGACTTAATCCTGTGCTTCTTTCGTGACTCATATCTTCTTTTATAAAATTGCTATTGGCAAATGTTTCATCTATTTTCAATAATTCCTTTGGTCTCATAGTGAATTTCTCTATAAAACCTTTTTCAGCATATTCTTTTTCTTCTTTTTGACCTTGAATTATTATGTCTTCAGGAAGATTCATTAATGCACGAGGCACTAATTTAATACCAGAACCTGGAAGCGGTAATCCCAATTCAGCTAGAATTTTCATATTTGCTTTTTCTTGATCTGCTTTAGACTCAGCACTTTGTGCATTTCCATTTAAACTTATTGCCATTAAAGCAGCACTTATTAATATATTTTTCATTATTTTATCTCCTAAACCCAGCCGTCAATAATTTCACACCCTGTTGCATAAGTAGAATCAAATGGTGTTTTGTCATGATAACCTTGCAAATAATGATATCCCCAAACTTCAAAAAAATTAGCCATTCCTTCACCCCAATGAATTGCAGCTTGCCTATCATTATATTTATATCCAGTATCAATACTGTGCATTAGTGACCCATACTTATGTATGCTAACCACTCTCCAATTGTATGGATGGTTATTCCACCATGTTATAGATTCATTGTTTATGCAATTGGCTCTGCTATGGACTGTGGTTTTGAATAATCCAGCATGTGAACTTGATATTATTAAGAGCAAAGCTCCGCCTGCAATTGTTGATTTAAAACTCATGTATATACAACTCCTAATTACGTGGCAACTCCTTGTAAATTATTATTTCCTTATAATGCCAGGTACTGCAATTTCATCACGCCTGGCGCGTGATCTCATGACGCTCTAGCAGCTTAGCTTATGATGCGCCTATTTGGGATGTAACGCATCAATATTACCCCTTTCGCACACCATGGGGTCGGTGGTTCAAATCCTCAAAGACAAGGCTGAGAGGTATGCCTCTGTTACAGGCGCAACAGAATTTA